>ERZ795043.309-NODE-309-length-49122-cov-15.342226_pt1 | contig 49122 bp, 54 predicted proteins | sample MGYA00375127_ERZ795043 | MGnify/ENA primary metagenome ERZ795043 (study PRJEB30172, sample SAMN05518447) | compost metagenome | isolation source: Feedstock adapted compost from Newby Island compost facility, Milpitas, CA | place: USA:Newby Island compost facility... | reverse complement strand
GCCGGTAAAAATTTATAAAAGAGGTAGTCTGTTTTAAATGGACTATCTCTTTTTTATTTTTTATGATATAATTAACGTTAAAACTATGATAAAAGGAGGCAAGTAAAGATGCTAAAGAGTAAAAATATTGAACTTGTACCGTTTGAGTACAAATATATTAAGAAATTTGTAGAATTTCGTAATAGTGAAGACAGTAGAAATTTTTTGATGCCTGGTATACCATATCCTGTGACAGAAGGTTCAGTTTCAGAGTGGCTTAATAAAAGGGCAAATCCTAGTGAGTCAGGTGAATTTGCAATTATTTATAATGAAACTAAAGAATATATAGGTAATATTTCATATGGCAATGTAGATTGGAAAAATAGACATTGTGAAATTGCGATAATGATAGGTGAGGAAAAGTATAGAAATAGAGGACTTGGTTCAGAAGCAATAATGACTTTATTAGATTTTATATTTAATGAATTAAATTTGCATCGAGTTGAATTAAAAGTATATGATTTTAATGAAAGAGCAATAAGATGCTATGAAAAATGTGGTTTTAAAAAAGAAGGATTGCTGAGGGAAGCTGTATATAAACATGGGAAATACATAAATGAATGTATGATGAGTATTATTAAGGAAGAATTTTGTAAACATGATTTCCAGGGAAATAATTGAAAATATACATAATGGAGGAAATATGAGAGCGTTTTTAGCCGTTAAGTTAAGTGAGAGTGTTATAAATGATATTAAGAATTTGCAAGATGAACTAAAAAAATATACAATAAAAGGAAGATGGACTAATAAAGATAATTTACATATAACTCTTAAATTTTTTGGTGAAATAAATGTAGAAGAAGTTAATAAAATAAGACAGATAACAAATAATATATCATTAAGTTTCAAATCATTTGGTATAAGACTAAATAAAATTGGCTGTTTCGAAGGCAAAGATAATATAAGAGTTTTGTGGGTAAATGTCGTTGATGATAAGAACCTCATGGCATTACATGATGCACTTGAAACAGAATTGTCTAAGGCAGGATATAGAAAAGATGATAAAAAATTTAAAACCCATATCACTATTGCAAGAGATATTACTTTAATAAAAAGCATTGAAGAAATAAATAGGTTATATAAATTAAATTCTGATTATTTTATGATATCAAATATATATCTTATGGAAAGCAAACTTGAGAACAATAAAAGAGTGTATATACCCATTTTTGATGTTCCGTTAAGAAATCAATAAGTAGGCGAATACCTACTTATCGTTGGGTGTTACATATAATGTTTTTTGATTCGTGTAGATTACGAAACCCGGTTTTGACCCTGCCGGTTTTTTGACGTACTTTCTTAATGTGTAATCAACTGGTACGTTTGATGAGTTTTTTGCTTTACTATGCAATGCAGCAAGTTTTGCTGCTTCTAGAATAGTGCTATCAGGTATGTTTGTGCCTTTACTTTTGATTATGACATGTGAACCTGGAATATTTTTTGTGTGTAACCACATGTCATTTATATCTGCAAATCTCATTGTAAGGTAATCATTTTGCACATTATTTTTTCCAATATAGATATCAAAATTATCTGAAGATATATAGTGTAGAGGTTTGGATATACTTTTCTTTTGTTTTTTGTCTTTATTTTTCTTTTTTATGTATCCTGTATCTGATAATTCTTCTCTTATTTCATCGATTTCCGATGGTAACGTGCACTGCTCAACATTCAAAAGCTGTCCTTCTAGATATTCTATTTCTCCTTTTGTTTCTTCTATCTGTTTTGTAAGAAAATCTACTGCATTTTTCAATTTAGCATATTTTTTGAAATACATTTGAGCATTTTCACTTGGCGTATATTTGATATCAAGTGGTATTGTAATTTCTTCACCAGTATAATAATTTATTGTTTTAAATGCATCTGTTTTTTTGTTAAGTTTATACAAATTACTTGTTATAAGTTCACCATATAGCTTGTATATATCTGCATTTTCAGCATTTTTCAATTCATCCAATTGTTTTTCAAGTTTATTATATAATCTTTCTAGATGAGTTTGAATAAGCTTTTTCAAATCATGAGAACGAGATTTTAAACTTTCTGCATTTGCTTTTTCTCTATAAAACTTTAATGCGGCTTCGTTAACACTTTTATAGAAAACTAAATTCTCATACTGTGTAAGCTCAATGATGGAAAATTCAAAAGGATTTTCGTCAGTGTAAGCGATACATGGTTTAAAGTTTGAATTATCTAAATGGCTTTTTAATAAATTTAAATTATAAATTAATTTCTCAATATCGTCTTCCGAAATCTCATTTATGTGTTTATCATCGACTTGACTTCTATAAGCGATTTCTCTAGACAAAACAGGACTAAACCCTTCAAAAAGATTTAAAAGTGCCTTATCAATTTTTTTACCATTAAAAAGCTTTAATGCACCAGATAAATCCTCTTTTTTAAAATTTTTTATGTTTAATTTATCCTGTGATGGTGGCAGTTCATATTTAATACCTGGTGTGATTTCTCGTATTTTGCTCATGTCTTGATATACTCGTTTAATACTGTCTACTATAATTTCACTTTCCTTATCTATTAATATGATATTGCTGTACCTTCCCATTATTTCAACTACTAATGTTTTCACTACTTCTTTTTCTAATTCATCACGGCTTAAAACATCAATAAAGACGATCCTGTCGAATCCCTTTTGATAAATATCAATAATTTTTCCACCTTGTAGATATTTGCGGAGCAACATGCAAAACATTGGTGGGTTAATTGGATTTTCCTTATATTCATCTGTTAAGTATATCCTTGGAAAATTAGCATTAGCAGATATAAGCAATTTATAATTGTTACCAATATTTCTTATATATATAATAATTTCATCCTTTTCTGGTTGATATATCTTATCTATTTTACCACCCAGCAGTTCATTTCGCAATTCGTAAATAATGCCATAAAGTGTTATGCCATCAAGAGCCATATAAAAACAATCCTTTCTAAACAAGTTCTATATAATAGTATACCACGGCAAAAATTAATTACAAATTGACAGATTATGTAATATAAGTTACAATTAATTGAGCAAACTTTTTTCTAAACTGTTTTTTATAAAATTATGTTATAATATATATGCGTTATTTGTATTACCGAGGTGAAATATTGTGAAATTTACTAAAATGAATGGTTTAGGTAATGACTTCATTGTATTTGAAAATCTAGATAATGAAGAATATGATTATGATATATTGGCTAGAAAATTGTGTGATAGACATTTTGGAATAGGTGCAGATGGGCTTTTGATTGCAGAACCATCAGGAATAGCTGATATCAAAATGAGAATAATCAATTCAGACGGCAGTGAAGCAGAGATGTGCGGCAATGGGGCACGTTGTTTTGCAAAGTACGTTTATGAAAATGGTATTGTTAAAAAGGATAAGATGTCTGTAGAAACATTATCAGGTATTATCATGCCCGAATTAATTTTTAAGGATGATGTTGTAGAAAAAGTAAAAGTCCATATGGGAAGTCCAATTTTTAGGACTGATATGATTCCTGTAAAAACTGATAAAAAATCATTTATAGAAGAGACAATTAAAATAGATGGTCGATCTTATATCGTAACTTCATTATTGGTGGGTGTACCACATACTATAATTTTTGTTAATTCAATTGATGAGAATATGATTTTAAATATAGGACCATTAATTGAAAAGTTACAAATATTTCCACGTGGAACAAATGTAGACTTTGTTAAAGTCGAGGATGACAGCAATATTACAGTAAGAACTTGGGAAAGAGGCGCTGGGCTGACTCTTGCTTGTGGCACAGGTGCTTGTGCATCTGCAGTTGCATCAGCCTTAACAGAGAAAACGAAAAGGAATGTTTATGTTCATTTTAAGAAGGGTGATTTGTATATTGAGTGGCTGTTAGATAATAATATTTATTTAACAGGAATTGCTGAAGAAGTTTTTACAGGAGAAATTAAGATTGTTTAGTTAAAAATAAAGTTGATTATAATATTTGATAGGTGATAAGATGATAAAGAGTATGACAGGTTACGGTAGAGGTGAAATAAGTGAAAATGGCTTTCACATATGTGTTGAGATTAAGACATTAAATCACAGATTTTTAGATGTGTCACTAAGACTTCCAAAGCCATTAAGCGGATTAGAGGATAAGCTGAGATTAAGAATTGCTGATAGCATAAAAAGAGGAAGAGTAGAGATAAATGTTTCATTGGAAACATACGAAAAAAGTTTGGATGTTCTTGAATTAAATAGTGATCTTTTAAATCAATACGTAACTATACTAAAAACTATAAAAGATAAGTTTGCATTGTCAGACGATATAAAGTTAAGCGATATTTTATCGCTTTCTGGTATTATAGAAATAAAAAATGAAGATATTGATGTTGATAATGTTTGGGCGACATTAGACAAGGCATTATCTATTGGAATAAAAAATTTAATTGACATGAGGGTTTCTGAAGGTATAAAATTAAAAGACGATATAATGAATAGGCTTGATATATTAAGCAATATAATAGATAAAATAGAAGAGAGAGGGCCAATTGTTGCCAAAGAATACAAGAAAAAATTAGAAGCTCGTATAAAAGAATTGACTGGTGATGATTTTGATCAAAATAGATTCTTGACAGAAGTAGCTATAATGGCTGACAGGACAAGTATTGCAGAAGAGATAACAAGACTTAGAAGCCATATCAGTCAATTTAGGAACTCTTTAGACAGTGATATGCCGATAGGGAAAAAGTTGGATTTTTTAACTCAAGAGATGAATAGAGAAGCAAATACAATTGGTTCAAAATCAATGGATCTTGATATTGTCAATGGGGTGATAGAGTTAAAAGATCAGATAGAGAAGATAAGGGAGCAAGTGCAAAACATAGAGTAGGGAGGATATTTTTATGGCAATCAAACTTATAAACATTGGATTTGGCAATATTATTTCGGCAAACAGATTAGTAGCTATTGTTAGCCCTGAGTCTGCTCCTATTAAAAGAATAATTCAAGAGGCAAGGGACAGGGGAATGCTTATCGATGCTACATATGGCAGAAGGACGAGAGCGGTTATAATAACTGATAGTGATCACATTATTTTGTCTGCTGTTCAACCTGAGACTGTTGCAAATAGGCTTAATTCAAAAGACATTATTGATGAAGAAATTGAAGATGACGATTCTGAAGATTAAGGGGAATGATTTAGTTGTACAATAAAGGTTTGTTGATTGTTGTATCCGGTCCGTCTGGGGCTGGCAAAGGAACGGTGTGTAAGGCACTTTTAAAAAAAGATAACAATTTAAAATTAAGTGTATCAATGACTACGAGAAAACCTCGCAATGGTGAAGTCGACGGAGAAAATTATTTTTTCACTACTACGGAGAAGTTCAAAACGCTTATTGAAAATAATATGCTTTTAGAATGGGCAAAAGTGTACGATAATTATTATGGTACACCGAAAGAGTTTGTACAAAAGAATATAGATGAAGGTCATGATGTGATTCTTGAGATTGATATACAGGGAGCATTGAAGGTTAAAGATAAATATCCTGAAGGTGTGTTTATTTTTATTTTACCGCCGTCAATGGAAGAATTGAAAAATAGGATTAAAAAAAGGGGTACCGAAACAGAGGAAGAGATATTAAAGAGATTTAAAAGTGCATATGAAGAAATCAATTTTGTATCAAGGTATAATTATGTAGTTATAAACGATGATGTTGATTTAGCAGTTGACAAAATTCTTGCAATTATAAAGGCTGAAAAATGCAGAGTTGATAGAAATAAAGGTTTATATCTTGAAGTAAAGGAGAGATGTTAGATGATTTTATATCCATCAATAGTTGATTTAATGAACAAAATAGACAGCAAATATACTTTATGTGCATTGGTGTCGAAACGAGCAAGACAGATTATAAATGGAGAACCGAGCTTGATACAGACTGATTCAAAAAAGCCCGTTACAATAGCAACTGAGGAGATTAATGAAGGGCTTATAACATTTGAAAGACAAAAATTTGGCATAAAGTAGAAGGTGTTTTGATGAGTGATTCAAAAAATGTTGTTATTGGAGTCACTGGCGGGATAGCGGCTTATAAATCAGCAGATCTTGTTTCAAGACTCGTTAAAAGAAATATAAATGTTGATGTCATAATGACTGAATCCGCTACAAAGTTTATATCTCCATTGACATTTGAATCTCTGTCTCATAACAAAGTTGTAGTTGATATGTTCGAAAGCCCAAAGTTTTGGGAGATAGAGCATATTGCATTGGCAGAAAAAGCGGATGTATTTGCTGTAGTGCCTGCTACAGCAAATGTTATTGGTAAAATAGCTAACGGTATTGCAGATGACATGCTTACAACTACTGTGATGGCTACTAAAGGTAAGGTTATTTTAGCACCTGCAATGAATACAAATATGTACAACAATGTAATATTTAAAGAGAATCTTAAAAAACTTATGTCACTAGGATATATAATAGTAGAACCAGATAACGGAAGGCTTGCTTGTGGGACATATGGAAAAGGTAAACTGGCAGATATAGGAATTATAGAAGATACAATACTAAAATATTTACTATTAGATAAAAATGATTATGATGGAAAAACAGTTCTAGTGACTGCAGGACCTACTGTTGAGCCAATTGACCCTGTAAGGTATATTACAAATCATTCATCTGGTAAAATGGGTTTTGAAATTGCAAAAGCTGTAAAGTCCCGTGGTGGAAGGGCTATTCTAGTTACAGGTCCTACAAATCTGGAGGATCCTATCGATATAGAAACGATACATGTTAACACCGCCTGTGAGATGTATGATGCTGTTATGAAATTGAAAGATAATATTGATATTTTCATCGGTGCAGCAGCTGTTGCCGACTATCGTCCAGTAAGGTATGAGGTTAACAAAATAAAAAAGAGTGATGATAATATAGAGTTAAAGTTAATTCGAAACCCTGATATATTGTACGAATTAGGAAAGAATAAAGGTAATATAATTTTAGTTGGCTTTGCCGCTGAAACAGAGAATTTAATTGAAAGTGCCAAAGAAAAAATTAATAAAAAAAATTTAGATTTAATTGTAGCTAATGATGTCTCAATGGAAGGTGCCGGATTTTCAGGGGATACAAATATAGTCAATATAATAGATAAAGATCTTAATATAAAAGAATATCCATTAATGAGTAAGACTGATGTAGCACACATAATACTTGATGAGATAAAAAGATATTTTAATTTATAGCCTTGGCGGCTTTTTTTTATGGGGGTATATATGTTTGCTGATGTTGTTTTAAATGAATTTTCACGAAATATAGATAGAATTCTTACATATCGAGTGCCTGATGACATTAAAAATTTAAAAATAGGATCGAGAGTTTTGGTTCCTGTAAACAAAAGTTTCGTTGAGGGGTATGCAATAAATTTATCGGAAAAGATTGAGATACCAATTGAGAAAGTAAAGCCAATAATGCGTGTTTTAGACGATTTTACTGTGTTTGATGAAAAATTATTAAATTTGGCTATTTGGATGAGAGACTATTATAAATGTAATTTATCTGAAAGCTTACAATGTATTATACCGTCAGGAATAAAAAACGGCATAAAGAAAGTAAAAAAGGTAACGCTTAATAAAGGATACATAGACGATGTTTCAATTACACCAAGGCAATTTGAAATATTAAATTATCTTAAAGACAACGGCACAGTTTTATTATCGGATTTAGTTAAAGATTTAAATATCAGTTATTCAACAGTAAATAGTTTAGCTCGAAAAGGAATTATTTGTGTATATTACGATGAAGTAAATAGACTTAAAATGTCAGACTATAAAAAGACAGATAAACTTATTCCTACAAAAGAACAAGAATTCGTAATTAATGAAGTAAAACATTCAATAGGTAGAAATGTTTTTGAAAAATATCTTTTATTTGGTGTTACCGGCAGTGGTAAAACAGAAGTTTATCTTCAACTCATAGAAAAATGCATTGAGGAAGGAAAAGAATCAATTGTATTAGTACCTGAGATATCTTTAACACCTCAGACAATAGAAAGGTTTATTTCAAGATTCGGCAATTTAGTTGCTGTCTTGCATAGTGGACTATCAGATGGTGAGAGGTTCGATGAATGGCGAAGAATAAAAAACGGTGAAGTTAAGGTTGTCGTCGGTGTAAGAAATGCAATATTTGCTCCATTTTCAAACATAGGATTAATTATTATTGATGAAGAACATGAGAACACCTACAAACAATCTGATTTTAAACCTAAATACAATGTAAAAGAAGTTGCAGAAAAAAGGTGTGAAATAGAAAAAGCAGTTTTACTTCTTGGTTCTGCTACTCCTCAGATAGAGTCATATTATAAAGCTTTAAAGAACGAATATAAATTATTAAAATTAAAAGAAAGAATTGGACTTGAATTGCCAGAAGTTGATGTTGTAAACATGAGCCGTGAATTAGCCGATGGGAATAATTCAATATTTAGCAGAAAACTGTATAAAGAGATAAGAGAAAACTTGATGAAGGGTGAGCAGACAATATTATTTTTAAACAGAAGAGGTTATTCTTCTTTTGTTATGTGTCGAGATTGCGGCTATGTTCCTGAATGTCCTAATTGCGATATATCACTTACATTTCATGCTAACGAGAGCAAGCTGAGATGTCATTATTGTGGATACAATATTAATACGGTTTACGTATGTCCTAAATGTGGTAGCAGAAGAGTTAGATATTTAGGTATTGGTACAGAACGCGTAGAAAAAGAAGTAAAAAAATTATTCCCTAGAAGCAGAGTTTTGCGAATGGATATAGATACGACAAAAACAAAAGGGGCCCATGAAAAAATTTTTAATGAGTTTAAAAATGGACATGCAGATATTTTAATAGGTACTCAAATGATATCAAAAGGTTTTGACATTCCTAATGTAACATTGGTTGGAGTGATCTTAGCTGATGTAACGCTAAATATACCAGATTTTAGATCGGGTGAGAGAACTTTTCAGCTTTTAACTCAGGTAGCAGGAAGAGCTGGTCGGGGAAGTAAACCTGGGAGAGTAATTATTCAGACATATGAAGATGACAATTACAGTATTGTATCAGCTAAAAATCAAGATTATGAGTCATTTTATAACGAGGAAATTCGCTATAGAGAAATCTACATGTACCCACCTTTCACACATTTGCTAAATATTGTAGTATCAGGGCCTATAAAAAATGATGTGGTAACTTGTGCAGCGTCAGTATATAATTTAATTTATAAAACTATTAACAAAAGTGTAAAAAAGAGCTATAATAAAATATTAGGTCCATCGTCTGCTCCTATAGAAAGAATAAAAAATAACTATAGGTGGCAGATTATTATAAAATCCAGTGAAAGAGGTATTTTGCAGGATGTTTGCGATGTTTTAAATACTCTAAAATTGCATAAAGGCATTAAAATATCATTTGATTTGGACCCGTTAAATTTAATTTAAGGAGGATTTTTATGGCATTAAGGTATATTAGAAAAATAGGAGATCCTATATTATATAAGAAGGCAAAACATGTCGAAAAAATAGATGATCATATATTAATGATTTTAGATGATATGGCAGAAACTATGTACAGTGCGGATGGTGTTGGACTTGCTGCAAACCAAATAGGAATTTTAAGAAGGCTGGTTGTCGTAGATGTAGGCGATGGTCTTATTGAATTGATAAATCCAGAAATAATTCTAGAGGAAGGGGAGCAGATAGGGCAAGAAGGTTGTTTAAGCGTACCAAATGTAACTGCAGAAGTTAAAAGACCTAAAAAAATCAAGGTCAAGTATCAAGACAGAAATGGAGATATAAGGGAAATAGAAGGCGAAGATTTTTTAGCAAGGGCATTATCTCATGAAATAGATCATCTAAATGGTGTATTATTTGTCGACAAAGCGATAAGAATTATAAATGAAGATGATGAAGAAAAAACGGAGGCTGAGTGATTTGAACATTGTGTTTATGGGTACACCTGAATTTGCTGTTCCTTCTCTTGAAAAACTGATTGAGTCTGGTCATAATGTGATGTTAGTTATAACTCAACCAGATAAGCCAAAGGGCAGAGGCAAAAAAATATCTTATTCTCCTGTGAAAGAGTGTGCTATAAAAAACAATATAGAAGTATTTCAGCCGCCTAAACTTAAGAATAATAAAGAGATATTTGATAAGTTAAGTCAGTTAAATCCAGATTTGATTGTTGTAGCTGCATATGGTAAGATTCTCCCTGAAGAAATTTTGCAAATACCAAAATATGGTTGTATTAATGTACATGCATCTTTGCTTCCAAAGTACAGAGGCGCGGCACCAATAAATTGGGCGATTATAAATGGCGAAAAGGAAACAGGAATAACAATTATGTATATGGAAAAAGGATTGGATACCGGCGATATTTTATTGCAAATGTCTATACCTATATTGGAAGAAGATAATTCTGAAACGATTCATGACAAATTGGCAGTCTTGGGTGGAAATGCTTTAATTGATGCTATTAATAAAATGGTGGATGGCGCATTAATGCCTGTAAAACAGGATGATAGCAAGGCAACATATGCTCCAATATTGGAAAAATCTATAGGGCTTATAAATTGGCAAAAAGATGCAGTTGAAATAAAAAATCTCGTAAGAGGTTTGAGGCCCTGGCCTGTGGCATATACGTATTATAAAGGCAATATGCTAAAAATATGGGCAGCAGAAGTATATTCTTATGAAGGTAAAGAAAAACCTGGTACTGTAATTTATGCAGGCAATACTTTGGTAGTTAAATGTGGCAAAGATGCATTAAAAATATTAGAAATTCAATCAGAAGGTACAAGAAGGATGACTGTAGAAGAATATTTAAGGGGACATATAATTGGAAAAGGTGAACAATTAGAGGGGATATAATTTTGACAGGTAAAAAACGTATATTTTTAGGCCTTTTAAGTGTATTAATAATTTTATTGACTGCCGGAGTTTTATTCCTATTGTACATTGTAAAAAGTAAAAGCTCTGTAATGTACAATTTATTAATGAACTCTTTAATTTTGCTTTTTTCTATAGTGGCTATTTTTTTGATTTTTGGTATTATTGGTTTTATCTATTTAGTTTATAGCAAAAGTAATAACCGTACATTGAATAAGATATTGTTGACTTTAATAGATGTTTCGTATCCGGTATTACAGATATTGGGTGGAATTTTAGGCATCGAAAAAGATAAAATTCAGCAGTCTTTTACTAATATAAATAATTTTTTAGTTAATTCTAGGCATGAGAAATATATGCCTGAGGATCTTTTAATTTTGACGCCACATTGTATACAATTTAACGAATGCAAGTTTAAAGTGACAAATGATATTGATAATTGCCGAAGGTGTGGAAGGTGTCAAGTTAGTGATTTGATAAAGTTAAAAGAAAAGTATGGTGTAAAAGTTGCAATTGCAACTGGAGGCACATTAGCAAGAAAAGCCGTGAAAGATATAAAACCAAAAGCTATCATTGCCATTGCTTGCGAAAGGGATTTGACAAGTGGAATACTGGATGTGAAAAAAATACCCGTTTATGGTATAATAAATATGAGACCTAATGGTCCATGTTTTAATACAAAAGTAAATATAGATGAGGTTGAAAAAGCGATCATAAATTTCACGAATGGAGGATAATATTATGTTTTGGTTTTATGATCCAACATATATATTGCTTATACCTGCAATTTTGCTTGCAATGTATGCACAATTCAAAGTTCAAAGCACATTTAGTAAATACACAAACGTCAGAAATAGATATGGTTATAGAGCCTATGAAGTTGCTAGAAGGTTGCTTAATGAAGCAGGTCTTTATGATGTAAGTATTGAAATGATTCCCGGGAGCTTAACTGATCATTATGATCCAAGAAGCAGGGTATTGAGGCTATCTCAGACAGTATATGGCAGTGATTCTATAGCAGCTATAGGTGTTGCAGCACACGAAACAGGACATGCAATACAACATGCTAACGGATATATTCCTCTTAAATTGAGAAACGCCATTGTTCCAGTCGCTAATATTGGAACAAATATTTCTTGGCCACTTTTGGTGATGGGCTTTATATTTGGGCTTACACAGTTAATAGATATAGGTATTATATTGTTTTCAGCAGTAGTTTTATTTCAGATTATAACATTGCCTGTAGAACTCAATGCAAGCAATAGAGCAATAAAGCTTCTTGAGTCTGGCGGACTCTTTATGAGAGATGGACTTTATCCAGCAAGACAAGTGCTTAATGCAGCTGCTTTAACTTATGTTGCTGCGGCTTTTGCTTCTATTATGAATCTTATCAGGCTGTTAATATTGAGGGATAGGAGAGATTGATTTTCTATCCCTCTTTTATATTTAATTTATTTTTCTGATAAAAAAGATATAGAGGTGCTTTATGAATCAGAGGAATATTGCTTTTAAAATTTTATATGAAATACTGGTAAAAAAGGGTTATTCAAATATTGTGTTAAATAAATATCTAAATAATGATGGAATAGAAGACGTAGAAAAAAGTTTTATTAAAGAAATAGTTTTTGGAACGATAGAAAGAAAGTATACGTTGGATCGTATTATCGATTATTGCTCAACTAAAGATATTAAAAAAATTGACAATAAAGTTCTTATTATACTTGAAATAGGTTTATTTCAACTGATGTATATGGATAAGGTACCTGATTATGCAGCAATAAATGAATCAGTAAACCTTACGAAAGAGCATGTAGGAAAGTATGCTTCTAAGTTTGTCAATGCAGTATTGCGAAGTTATTTGCGTAATTCTATGAAGATTAAGTTTTTACAGCCTAATGAAAACTTAATTGAATATTTGTCTTTTAAATATTCATTTCCTGAATGGATTGTTAAAAGACTATTGAATAATTACGATAGAGATGCTACAGAGAGTATATTAGAATCGCTCAATGGCAAACCTGAAATATCAATCAGGCTTAATACTTTAAAAATTGATGGAAAAAATTTTGAAAAAAAACTAAATGACAGAGGGCTTAAATATAAAAAAGGAATGTACAATAATGATGCCTACTATATAGACTTAAAGAATATTACCAATGATGAAATATATAAAGATGGCTTAATACAGGTTCAAGATGAAGGAGCGATGATTATTTCAAAGGTTTTATCTCCAAAGCCTGGCGATATGGTAATAGATGTTTGTAGTGCACCAGGAGGAAAAACTACTCACCTGTCTCAATTGATGAATAATAAAGGTAAAATAGTAGCATTTGATGTTTATGAACATAAGATAGATTTAATAAAAAGGAATTGCAGGAGATTGGGCGTTGATAATGTAGATGCATTTGTTTTTGATTCAACAAAGGTAAATAGTGAATATATAGATAAAGCTGATAAAGTTCTTGCTGATGTTCCATGTAGCGGAATAGGGATCATAAGAAAGAAACCGGATATAAAATTAAAAAATTATACGAAGAAAGATTTTGATGAACTAAATAACATACAGTATCGCATACTTTCTTCCAGCTCTAAATACGTAAAAAAAGGTGGATATATCTTATATAGTACATGTACTATAGGCAAAGAAGAAAATATAAATATAGTTGATAAGTTTTTAAATGAAAATAAAGAGTTTAAAATTGCTGATATAAGACCATTTTTGCCGCAAAATTTAGTGCATTTTGTGGATGATAAAGGATGTATTCAGCTTTTGCCAAACTTGAACAATACAGATGGTTTTTTTATATGCAAATTGCAGAGAAATAACTAATTTTTTATGATATAATATCTGTATGGAAATTTGGAGGCGTTTTAATTGGTTGATTTAAAGAATATGACAATTGATGAACTTGAAAAATTTTTTGTTGATATTGGAGAGACAAAGTACAGGGCAAAGCAGGTTTTTCAATGGATCTATAGAGGAGTCACAAATTTTGAAGAAATGACAGATTTAAAAAAAGAGCTGAGAAAAAAATTAAATAGTATAGCATATATATCTAGTTTAAAAATTGCGCAAAAATTAGTATCAGATGCAGACGAGACAGCAAAGTATCTTTTCTTACTTGATGATGAAAATATAGTTGAAGGTGTGGCTATCAAGTATAGTTATGGCAATACTTCCTGCATATCTACTCAGGTTGGATGTAATATGAAATGCTCATTTTGCGCATCAGGAATTGGAGGAAAAGTTAGAAATCTGAAAGCATCAGAAATGATTGATGAAGTTCTTATAATGGATAATGATTATGGTAAAATATCAAATATAGTATTGATGGGCAGTGGAGAGCCCTTTGACAATTATGAGGAAGTTATGAAATTTATAAAAATTGTCAATAATCCCTTTGGCATGGGTGTAGGCATACGACATATTACTATTTCTACATGCGGAATTGTTCCGAAAATTTATGATTTTGCAAATGAAGGTTTAGGTGTTAATTTGTCTATATCATTACATGCACCTACGGATGATTTAAGGACACAGCTGATGCCAATAAATAAGGTATATCCTATAAAAGATTTGATAAAAGCATGCAAGTATTATATTGATAAGACTCATAGAAGAGTGACTTTTGAATATTCGCTAATAAAAGACGTAAATGATAACTATGAGATGAGTGTAAAATTATCCAAGCTCTTAAGGGGTCTTCTGTGCCATGTTAATTTGATACCAATTAATTATGTTGATGAAATTGGCTATAAGAAAGCTGACAATGAAAAGATAATAGCTTTCAAAAATACTCTTGAAAAAAATGGCATTACGTGTACGGTTAGGCGTGAGCTAGGCAGTGATATTAACGCTGCTTGTGGGCAATTAAGAAGGAAATATTTAGCTGGAAGGGTGAAATAATACAAATGTTAGTATATGCTTTGACAGATACAGGCAATGTTAGAGAAAATAATGAGGATTCGTACTATATTTCTGATGGTAAGAATCTAAACCTTTTTATAGTTGCCGATGGTATGGGTGGATGCAACGGTGGCGAGGTTGCAAGTAAATATGCGGTAGAGACAGTAACTAAGTATTTTTTTGACAATTATGATAATTGTAATAAAGATGATGAGTCGATAAAAAAATTTATAAAAGATGCGATAACGACAGCAAATTCTTTTGTTTTTAACAAGTCGTTTTCTGATTTGGATTTGACAGGAATGGGTACAACATTAACTCTTCTTTTAATAGAAAATAAAAACTACTTTATTGGTCATATTGGGGATAGCAGAGCATACCTCATTAGAGATGGCAATCTTATCCAGATTACAGAAGATCACTCATATGTGGAAGAGCTAGTAAAATTAGGTAGAATAACGCAGGAAGAAGCAAGAATTCATCCACAAAAAAATATAATAACTAGGGCACTAGGTATTGATGAGGAAATAGAAGTGGATATATTTACTGGTAATGTTTTTAAAAACGATGTTTATTTGTTGTGCACAGACGGATTGACTAACATGCTTACAGATGATTTGATTCTTAAAGAGTTTAAAAACTCTGAAAATATAAACGAGGCATGTGATAATTTAATAAAACTTGCTAAACAAAATGGTGGCTATGATAACATCACAATTGTGGCGGTAAAGGAGGTGTGACAATATGATAGGTAGAATGCTTGGCAACCGATATGAGATATTAGAAAAAATTGGTGAAGGTGGAATGGCAAAGGTTTATAAAGCTAAATGTCATCTTTTAAACAGAATAGTTGCCATAAAGATTTTGCGCTCTGAATTTGTAGCAGATGAAGAATTTGTAAGAAGATTTAAAAGAGAATCACAAGCGGCAGCTAGCCTTTCGCATCCTAATATAGTAAGTATATATGATGTAGGACAAGAAGGAGATATTTATTATATTGTAATGGAGTATGTGAATGGTAAGACATTAAAACAGCTAATAAGAGAAGCTAATGGACCTTTGCCTATACCAAAGGCTCTTGACATAACAAGACAAGTTTGTGGAGCATTGGAACATGCTCATAAAAATCATATTGTCCACAGGGATATAAAGCCACAGAATATACTAGTAACAGATGACAATATTGTGAAGGTTACTGATTTTGGAATAGCAAGGGCTGCAAATGGTTCAACAATAACGTACGGTGGTGGTGACGTACTTGGTACAGCTTATTATTTTTCACCTGAACAAGCGAAAGGTGCTATGATAGATGAAAAGACTGATATATATTCACTGGGTATTGTTATGTATGAGATGCTTACAGGGAAGGTTCCTTTTGAAGGTGAAAGCCCAATTTCAGTTGCATTAAAGCATATACAGGAAAATATTGTGCCGCCATCTAAAATAAATCCAAAAGTGCCGTATAAACTCGATAAAATAGTATTAAAGGCGACAGAAAAAGATATAAATTATAGATACAAAAGCGCATCCGACCTATTAAATGACATCGAGACATATATAAATAATCCTGATAAATTAGTTGTAACAAATGGATATGATAATAATGTAACGCGGGTCATGAAATCAGAAGAAATAAATGAGAAGCTATCAGGAACGAAGACTCTTAAAAAGAAGAAAAAGAGTGGCAAAATTTTTAGAAATATAGGAATTGCATTGCTGATTCTGGCATTAATGGCATCACTATCATATGGAACGATGTTTTTTTTGAATAACATGGCAATAACAAATGAAGTAACAGTGCCTAATATAAAAGGGCAAACACTCGATAAGGCAACAAGCATTTTAGAAAAAAATAATTTAAAATTGAACATAACAGATAGCCAGTACAGCGATGCACCAACTAATACAATTTTATCACAGAATCCGCCAGCTGGCGAAACGGTAAAAAAGGGAAGTACAGTAAATGTAGTGGTTAGTAAAGGCAAACAGACATCAGTCGTGCCAAATGTTATAGGCAGTGAGTACAGGGATGCGCAATTAAAAATTAAAAATAGCGGTTTAAATGCTAACTTGATATGGGATTATAATGACAGCTATCCAAATGGTTATGTGTATGACCAAAATCCAAGGCAAGGTGTACAAGTTGAAAACAATACTGTTGTTGATATTTACGTAAGCAAAGGTCCAGAAATGGTAACAGTGCCTAACCTCGTAAATATGTCACTTGATGATGCTACAAAAGCATTGAAAAATGTCGGTCTTAAAGTTGGTAATATAACAACCCAGCCTAGCGATAGTCTGCCTGACAACTATGTAATAGATCAGAGCATTCCTCAAGGCACCAGTATACAAAAAGGCAAATCTATAGATTTAATTGTAAGCCAATCAACTCAGCAACAGCAACAACAACAGCAATCACAATTACCTGGTTACAAAACAAAAGAAATTGCAATTGATTTGCCTAACCAAGAAGGACCTATGAAAGTTGATGTTTATGTGATACAAGATGGCAATAAAACATTACAATATTCTAATACTTTTACTTCTGCTGATAGTCCAATAACAGTTCCTGTTAGTGGCAAAGGAAATGTCATTATAGAAGTTGATATAAATGGCAGTATATATAAGACAATGGGGGCGAAATTTTAGTTGAGATTAAGTGGCAGAATTATTAGAGGCATTGGAGGTTTTTATTATGTATATACCGAGCATGGCATTATAGAATGCCGTGCTCGTGGCAAATTCAGAATATCAAACATCGTACCAATAGTAGGGGATAATGTTGATATTGATACAGAAAATTTAAAAGATGGTTTCATAATAAATATACATAACAGAAAAAACGAATTGGTAAGACCGCCAGTATCTAATGTTGACCAAGCAATAATAACTTTTTCTATTGTAAATCCTGCTTTAAATAGATTGCAGCTTGATAAGATGATTATATTAGTAGAATTGAATGGAATACATCCTGTAATATGCATAAATAAGATTGATTTAGTAAAGGAAGATGTTTTTGCACCACTATATAATTTGTATAAAAATTTAGGCTATGACGTTATTGCCACTTCAAAGTTTGACAATATTGGTATCGATAAATTAAAGGCGATGATAATTGGAAAAACATCATTTTTTACAGGACCATCTGGTGTAGGGAAATCATCGTTAATTAATTGTATACAAGGAACTAATAAGCAGGAAATTGGAGATTTGAGTGAAAAGTTGTTAAGAGGAAAACATACCACAAGAAATGTCGAACTTATTCCTTTTGAAAACGGCTATGTATTAGATACGCCTGGTTTTACCTCTTTGAATTTAGACATAGATGAAACTGAACTTAAATATTATTTTAGAGATTTTAGAAATTATGAACTAGATTGCAGGTTTAAGTCGTGTTTGCACATAAATGAACCTGATTGTGGTGTAAAAATTGCCGTAAGTAATGGATTAATAGATAAAATACGATATTCTAATTATTTAAATTTATATAATGAGTTAAAGTCTAATAAAAGGAGGAGATATTGAGAATGGAAATTTCTCCATCTATATTATCTGCAGACTTTGGAAATTTATTATCTGATATAAAAAAAGCTGAAAAAGAAAAACCTGAATTTTTACATATAGACGTCATGGATGGACATTTTGTTCCAAATATTACAATTGGTCCATTAGTAATAAAGGCTTTGAAAGGTAAGACTAATATTCCTTTTGATGTACATTTAATGATAGAAGATGCTGATAAATACATAAAAGAATTCGCCGAGGCTGGGGCCAAAAATATCACGGTTCATCAGGAAGCATGTTTACATTTAGATAGAACATTACAGTTTATTAAATCTATGGGTATTATGGCTAGTGTTGCGTTAAATCCAGCAACACCGTTAGAGACATTGAAATATGTGCTGCCATCGGTTGATATGGTTCTGATAATGACTGTAAATCCTGGGTTTGGGGGACAGGTATTTATAGAAGAAATGTATGAAAAAATACGTGAACTAGCATATATTAGAGAAAGCAGAGGTTTGAATTTCAAGATAGAGGTTGACGGTGGGATTAATGTTGACAACATCAATGATGTAGTTTTTGCTGGAGCTGATGTGATAGTGGCAGGATCCTCAATATTTGGCAGTGGCGATCCTGGAGAAAATATAAAAAAACTCAGAGGTGCAGTAAAAAGATGAAAACATGCATTATTTCAAATGGGGAATTTAACGACTCTGATTATATAAGGAAAATAATTAATAATTGCGATTATGTAATTTGCGCTGACGGTGGTGCAAATATTGCATATAAATTAGAAATAGTTCCCAATCTCATTATAGGAGATCTTGATTCAGCTGATAAACAAATTATTGACTATTATAAAAAAAATGGCGTTCAAGTAGATAAATATCCAACAGAGAAAGATGAAACAGATACTCAGCTAGCGACGCTTAAAGCTATAGAGCTTGGAACTGATGAAATTATATATATAGCATCAATAGGAAGCAGATTTGATCATTCTATAGCAAATCTGTCACTTCTATTGTACCTCCTTAAAAGAAATATAAAGGGAATAATAGCAAGCGAAAAAAATGAAATTCATCTTATAGACAGGTCTTTAGAATTAGAAGGTAAGATAGGTGACATTGTTTCATTAATTCCGTATAGTACCGTTGTAAAGGGAATATACACTGATGGTCTATATTATTCTTTATCAGGGCAGGATATGTCATTGGATATGCCTTATGGTATAAGCAATGTTTTTATAAATAATAAGATTAAGATTAAAATTGACAGTGGATTATTATTAGTAATAAAATCTAAAGATTAGCACATTACCCCTTCCTTACGAATAAAATATTATTGTGTAAGGAGGGGGTTTTATGTGGAATAAAATGTATAGAAAAATAAGGAATTTGAATAAAAAGATGAATTACTCTATAGGATATATAATTATGGCTTTAGGAATTTTTATTCTTGTAATATACATACCTAGTTGGCTATGGATGGTACTACTAGGTCTAACTGTCATAATGATCGGATATTATATTAATGCATATTTCAAATAGTAAATAAATAGTTTAGAATAGAAATGATAAAGGGGGATAAATATGAGCAAGAAAAAAGAACCGAAAGTCTTTTATTTTAAAATTCCCGGTTTTATTAAAAAATTTTTAAGTGCTATAAGCAAAGGCAAAAAATAAAAAGCGTGCATTTATGCACGTCTTTCTTTATATGGCTCTCTTAACCCTTCCTGACCTTAAACATTTTGTACAAACATTTAATCTTACAGGTGTCCCATCAACAATGGCTCTAACACGCTTTAAATTTGGCTGCCATTTCTTTATTGATTTTCTGTGGGAATGGCTATATTGATACCCTGCCATTGGTGTTTTTCCACAAACGTCGCATTTTCTCATTATGTGCACCTCCTCTTTGTCAACAATAATATTTTAACAAAAAAATAAATTTTCTTCAAGGCTAATAATTAATGCACTTAATTTAATGCATTCACACAACAATGATATTTTAACATTATATTTCATGCCTGTAAATACTTTTTGAATTAAAATTTAATAATCAGTTCCAGAAGATGACAATTATTTTTTTGTTTGTTGATGATTTAATTAGGATAAGGTAAAATATAATTATGATAGGAGGTTATATAAATGGATGAAACCAAAAATAACTTAGGTAAAATAGATATTTCTACAGATGTGATTGCATCTATAGCGAGTTATGCGACTTCTGAATGTTATGGAATTGTTGGCTTAGGAAAGCGTGGACCTGATGGACTCATAGAGCTTTTTAAAAATGAACAATCAGGTAAGGGAATTAAGATTACATCAGATGAAGACGGAATGGTTATAGATTTGTACATTATAGTTGAGTATGGTGTAAATATAAAAACTGTTGCAGCAAATATAATTGAAAAAGTTAAGTATACTATAGAGACATTTACTGGTATCAAAGTTAAAAATGTAGTCGTAAATGTGCAGAGTATAAAAGTTGATATCTGAGGAGGAAACACTGTTGGATCATATAGATGGTAAAACTTTAAAACTTTTATTTAAGGGTGGGTCTCAATATTTATCAAATAAATCTGATGAAGTGAATAAATTAAATGTCTTTCCGGTTCCAGATGGTGATACTGGATCTAATATGGCATATACTTTAAATTACGCTGTTAAAGAAATGGAAAAAACATCCGATAATATAAACGATATATTAAATAATCTTTCAAGGGGTGCTTTGCTGGGAGCTAAAGGAAATTCGGGTGTAATTTTGTCACAAATTATTAGAGGATTTGCTAAAAGCCTTTTAAATCACGATATAATCACTACAAAAGATTTTGCAGAAGCGCTAAATATGGGTTCTTCTGTTGCTTATAAAGCAGTGATGAAACCTACTGAGGGCACTATTCTGACTGTTGTTAGAGACTGTGCCAACGAAGCTTTAAAATTAAGCAAAATAAAGGACTTTGAAGTATTTATAGATGGGATTGTAAAAGCTGCTGCAGAATCAGTTGAAAAGACTCCTGATTTGCTACCTGTATTGAAACAGGCTGGTGTAGTCGATTCTGGTGGTAAAGGGTTTTTGTTTATATTGTTAGGAATGCTGGAAACAATAAAAGGACATGAAATTGTTCAAGAATATACAACAAAAGATGTTTCTACAAATGAAACTGACCTGACAAATATAAATTTCAAATATTGTACGGAAATGCTTATAAATGCTAATTCACAAATGTCTTATAAGTTGAAAAGTGAAATAGAATCTTTTGGTGACAGTTTAATTGTTGTTGGTGATGACGATCTTATAAAAGTGCATATTCATACAAATAACCCTGGCTTGGTATTGCAAAATGGCTTAAAGTATGGTGATTTATTAAAGGTCAAAATTGACAATATGAAAATTCAACATGAAAATGTCATATTGGAATCAAAAAATAATTTAAAACAAGATAATAGTCTTTCTGCTAAAAAATATGGATTTTTGGCTGTATCTCCTGGAGATGGAATAAGTAAAATATTCAAAGAATTGGGATGTGATGTTGTAATAGATGGGGGACAAACTATGAATCCTAGTGCTTTGGATATTTTAAATGGGTTGGAAAAAATAAATGCTGAAAATATAATTGTCTTTCCAAATAATAAAAACATAATCATGACTTGTGAGCAAGCCATGACGATGTCGGATAAAAACATATATGTGATCGCTACTGAAAGTTTCAATCAGGCAATCAGTGCAATAATAAATGTCGATGCAAATATGAGTATAGATGATGTAATAAGAAGCATAAATGATACAATTGAGAAAATTAGAACAATAGAAATAACATATTCTATAAGGGACTCAGTTATTGATGGAATAGATATTAAAAGTGGAGACATATTAGGATTTGTAGATGGAAAATTTACTGCAATTGGTACTGATTATAACGAAGTCGCTTTAAAAATTATAAGCGACAATATATCTGAGGATACTGCTATAATAACTGTTTATTATGGCAAGGATATTTCGGAAAATAAAGCAAAGGACTTACAAAATGACTTACAAAATTTTATTTCGTTTGACGGTGATATAGACATTCAATATGGTGGACAGCCCTTGTATTATTATGTAATTTCCATCGAATAGGTGATTATATGGATCTTTCAAAATCTATACAATATGTAAAGGGAGTAGGTCCTAAAAGAGCTCTATTATTAAAAAAAATCGGCATAGAAACAGTAAAGGATGCGTTGGAATATTATCCAAAAGAATATGAAAATAGAGAAAAAATAATACCAATAGATATGCTTAAGATCGGTGAAAAGCAGACTTTTAAGGCTTATATAGCGGGTAAGGCAAGGGAATATAAAGTAAAAAGATTAACTATTACAAAGATACCTGTTAAGGATGGAAGTGGTGCGGTTGAACTTGTTTGGTATAATCAGCCGTACATAAAGGGCAATTTTAAATTAGGCGAAGAATATATTATAAATGGCAAAGTTTCTTATAAATATGGACAGATATATGTTGAGAATCCGGTAATGGATAGAAGCGATAGTCTAAATATCAATGCTGGAAGGATTGTGCCGATATATAAATTAACTGAAGGATTGAGCCAGAAAGTTATAAGAAGTATAATTTTCAATCTTTTGAAAGAATATTTAAATGATATAGAAGAAATATTTGATGAAAATTTTTTAAAAGAATATAATTTGTTAGATATTAAAAGTGCAATAAAAAATATACACTTTCCTGAGTCTTCAAAAATGCTTGAAAGATCTAAATATAGACTTATTTTTCAAGAATTTTTTATTTTACAATTAGGATTAACTTTGATAAAAAATAGATATAATACAGATAAAGCAGGTATAAAATTTAGACGTGTCGATTTAAAAGATTTTTTTAGCAAGTTAAAATTTCACCTTACACAAGCACAGGAGAGAGCTTTAAATGAAATACTTGATGATATGTATTCAGGGAAAGTAATGAATAGGCTTTTGCAGGGTGATGTTGGCTCAGGAAAGACAGTTATAGCAGCAGCAGCGATGTATGTTGCTGTGAAAAATGGATATCAGGCTTCTATAATGGCTCCGACAGAAATTCTTGCAAAACAGCATTATTTTACTTTAAAAGAGCTATATGACGAATTAGATATAAAAATTGAATTGCTTACTGGAAGTATTGGTACTAAAAAGAAAAACACCATTATTGAGGAAATTAAAAATGGTGAAATTGATATATTAGTTGGTACTCATTCTTTAATTGAGGAAAATGTACAATTTAAAAATTTAGGCTTAGCAATAACTGATGAACAACATAGGTTTGGCGTTCGTCAAAGAGCCGTATTTAAAGAAAAAGGTGAACAAACGGATGTTTTAGTGATGACAGCAACACCTATACCAAGAACATTAGCACTTATGTTGTATGGAGATTTGGATATATCTGCGATAGATGAATTGCCACCAGGACGAAAGAAAATAGAGACGTATGCAATAAGTGCTACTTTAAGAGATAGAGCATATAAATTCGTCATAAATGAAGTGAAAAAAGGGCGTCAAGCGTACATTGTTTGTCCGTTAATAGAAGATTCAAACCTAATTAATGCAAAATCGGCAGAAGTTGTATATGAAGAGATATACAAAGGGGTTTTTAAAGAATTTAGAGTTGGTTTAGTACATGGTGGAATGAGCTCAAATGATAAGAATAAAGTTATGAATGAATTTGTTAATGGGAAAATAGATATATTGGTGTCTACAACGGTTATAGAAGTTGGCGTCAATGTGCCAAATGCTTCAGTTATTGTTATTGAAAATGCTGAAAGATTTGGGTTGGCACAACTTCATCAATTAAGAGGACGTGTAGGAAGATCATCGCATCAATCTTATTGTATCCTTATAGCATATTCATATTCAGATGTTGTTAAAAAAAGATTGAAAGTGATGACTGAAACTAATGATGGGTTTAAAATTGCTGAAAAAGATTTGGAAATAAGAGGACCAGGTGAATTTTTTGGTGTAAAGCAGCATGGATTACCAGAATTGAAATTAGCAAATATTTTTGAAGATATTGAAATATTGAAATTGGCTCAAAAAGCTGTTGAAAAATTTTTAAACAACGATATTACATTCAAAAGGCATGATAAGATGAAAGCCGAACTAGTTGAGCGATTTAAAGATAAATTGGAAGGAATTGTATTAAATTAACATGAGGGAGGAAATCAAAATGAGCAAGATTGCTATAGTTACAGACAGTGTATCAGATATACCTGACGATATAGTAAAATTGTACGATATTTATGTTGTTCCTTTGACTATTGACATTGACGGTGTATCTTACAAAGATGGGATAGATATAAAAAAAGATGATTTCTACAATCTGTTAAATTCAGGGAAAATGCCTACAACATCTCAAATATCTCCAATTGAATTTATGGAAGTTTTTAGCGATTTATTGAAAAGCTATGATGAAGTTATTTGCATTTTATTGTCATCTAAATTGAGTGGTACATATCAATCAGCATTATTGGCTAAAGAAAACTTAAAAAATTCAAAAATAACAGTGCTCGATTCAAAAAATTTTTCGTTAGGTGCTGGACTTTTAGTTATAGAAGCTGCTAAAATGGCCCGAAACGGTGGTACAAGAGATGAGATAGTCAGCAAAATCAATGACATGATATCAAAAATAAGTTATATAATGATTTTTGATTCTTTAGAATATCTTTATAGAGGTGGAAGATTAAAAAAATCACAGGCTATACTAGGTAGTATTTTAAATATAAAGCCTATTTTAGTCAATAATGATGGAGAGTTAGAAATAAAAGATAAGGTACGAGGAAGAAAAAATGCAATAAAGTGGATAATAAACTATATGAAAGAAACAAATGTTGATTTCAAAAGAAAAGAGATAGGATTGCTGCACACTGATAGAGAAGAGTTCATGCTTGAAATTGAAAATGCCATTAGAAATGAGTTTGGAGTTACGAATTTTATTAAGAATAGAGCTGGTTGCTCTGCTGGTGTTCATGCAGGTCCATATGCAGTTGGTATATTTTTTGAATTAGATTAAATAATAAACCATTTTTATCACCTTCATACAATTTTGCTAATGAAATTATAGTTTATAGAAATTCTATTTGGGTAAATTAATATTGAAATCATTAAATGGAGGTGATAAAAATGGCAGCAGGTTCAGAGACAAAGAATCCGCTTGTAGTAAGAGAAGCAAAGCAAGCTATGAGCAAATGGAAATATGAAATAGCAAGCGAACTTGGAATAAATCCTCCAGCCGATGGTTATTGGGGTACACTTACATCCCGTGATTGCGGTGCTGTAGGTGGCCATATGGTAAGAAAAATGATCCAAATGGCTGAAAGCCAAATCGCTAATAATGGTACACTTAGATAATAAAAAGATACCCTTCGGGGTATCTTTTTTAAATAAACTTATTTACGAAAAATAAATTATGTAAAATTAAAAAATCAAATATCGTTTTATATATATGAAAATATTAACATGTATATATAAATTGTATATGGATAAATTAATATTGAAATCATTAAATGGAGGTGATAAAAATGGCAGCAGGTTCAGAGACAAAGAATCCGCTTGTAGTAAGAGAAGCAAAGCAAGCTATGAGCAAATGGAAATATGAAATAGCAAGCGAACTTGGAATAAATCCTCCAGCCGATGGTTATTGGGGTACACTTACATCCCGTGATTGCGGTGCTGTAGGTGGTCATATGGTAAGAAAAATGATCCAAATGGCTGAAAGCCAAATCGCTAATAATGGAACTTTGAAATAGTTAAATAAAAGGGTAGCCTATATGGTTACCCTTTTTAATTAAAATAATCCAGGTAGTCAACTACCTGGATTGGGAGAGGAGAAATTGAAGGAAGAATTTTGGGGAAATTGGTTTCCCAATTATATTATTTTCCATATTTCAAATTTTTTATACATTATTTTGTATCTTATCGTAAAATATGCTAAAATATTTTAGTATTGGAGGTGTAATTTTGAGGGTTATATCTGGAAAAGCCAAAGGTAGAAAATTAAAATGCCCACCAGGAAAAGCAATAAGACCTACATCTGACATGGTTAAAGAATCATTATTTAATATTATAGGTGCTGATATATATAATTCAAGATTTTTAGATTTATTTTCTGGAACTGGCAGTATCGGTATCGAAGCATTAAGCAGAGGTGCTAATATTTGCTACTTTGTAGAAAAAGTATATAATAATATTAAATATATAAATGATAATATAAAGTTACTTGATTCAACTGACAATGCAAAAGTTTTGCATATGGATGTCCTTGATGCTTTATATTATTTCAGTAAAAATGATATTAAATTTGATATTATATACATAGATCCACCATACTACAAAAATTTATATGTGGAACCATTGAATAAAATCAGCGAATATAAACTATTGGATTCATATGGCTACATAATTGTTGAACATCATAAAAATGATATTTTAAATGATAAATATGGAAACTTGCAAAAAGTTAGAGTTAGGAAATACGGCGAAACTGTATTAACTTTTTATAAGGAGGCAGCAAATGAATATAGCAGTGTATCCAGGGAGCTTTGATCCAGTAACAAATGGACATTTAGATGTAATTAAAAGAGCGGCAAAAGTTTTCGATAAATTAATTGTAGCAGTATTGATTAATCCGTCAAAAACTCCTATGTTCTCAGTAGAAGAGCGAGTTGAAATGTTAAGAGAGGTAACAACTGATATTGAAAATGTGGAAATCGATTGTTTTTCTGGTTTACTTATTGAATACCTAGAAAAAGTTAATTCAAAAATAATTGTTAAAGGCTTACGAATGGTTTCAGACTTTGAATATGAATTTCAGATGGCATTAATAAATAAAAAGCTTAATCCCGAAGTTGAAACAATATTTTTTATGACCAGCAATAAATATGGCTATTTAAGCTCTAGCATAGTAAAGGAAGTCGCAAGCTTTGGGGGGTGTTTATCGGATCTCGTTCCAGATTCAGTTATAAAGCACATATTTAAAAAACTAAAAAAATAAGGGGGCATTTTATTGGAAGCGACTGATAACCTGGAGGTTTTAGAATTATTAGATTCATTAGAAGACTACATAGAGAAGAGTTCTACAATACCATTATCACAAAAAACTTTAGTAAACAAAGAGGAAATTCTTGAAATTATAAAGCAGATAAGAATTAAAATTCCTGATGAATTAAAAAGGGCTGAGTGGATCAAGCAGGAAAGGCAAAAAATATTGATTGAAGCCCAGCAAGATGCAGAAACAATTTTAAAAGAGGCTGAACTAAGAATAAATCAAATGGTAAACGAAAGTGAAATTGTTAAAAAAGCTGAGAAAAAAGCATCAGAAATTATAGCTCAAGCTCAGACAAATGCTAAGGAAATTAGACTTGGAAGCAAAGATTACGCTGATGAGTTATTAGCTAAACTTGAAAAAAATGTTACAGAACTTTTAAATACAATAAAAAACAATAGAGATGAGCTAAGAGGCATAAAATAATCATGCCTCTTTTTTTGTCAACGATAAGATGATTATCAGAAAAATTATCGTCAACAACAGAGCGATAAAAATGTATGATGAGGTTTCAAATATGTTTAACATAGTTTTTACATTTCCTTGAAAGAAAACTTCTGATATCGAGGTCTCACCAATGTTTATAAATTCCAAAAATATATAAGAAAATAATGCAGCCATAAAGCTATGTATTATCTTTGCAATGAAATACGGAAAGTAATTTATCTTTGTACTGTTTATAACACCTATTACCTGACCATGAGTTGAAAAACCACCCCACGCTAATATTGAGCTTACTAAGATAACTTTTTGAAATAATGGCGCTGTTGCTTGGCTAATCAAGCTGGAACCTATTGTAATCTCCATCAAACCACTGATGTATCCTGGAATTAAGTTCTTGTTAAATCCTACCGATTCAAAAACAGGTGTTAGTATTTTTTCTACAGCATTTATTAATCCATAAACCTTTAAGAATTCTATTAAAACAGAAAAAGCAATTATATATCCACCAATAACGATCATTGTGTTCATGGATGTTTTAACGGCACTACCTAAGATTTCACCAAAATTAATATTGCTATAATTAGATTTGTTTTCAAAACCTTTGCTTAAATTAAAATTCTTTCTATTTTCTTCCATGAACCTATATTTTCTAAATATGATACCTGTTGCAAATGCCCCAAGGTAATTTGATAGCATTATAATATATCCAATTTTTGAGTTGTTAAACATACCCATAGCAACAACGCCTAGCATGAATAATGGGCCTGAGTTGTTGCAAAAAGTCATTAATCTTTCTGCTTCCGATGTGTTTAAAAGTTTTTCTTCCCATAATCTCTTAATCACTTGAGCTCCAACGGGGTAACCGGACGTATAGCCGACTGCCATAGCAAAGGCTCCATTTCCAGAGACATTAAATAAAGGCCGCATTATAGGTTCTAAAAATTTCCCAATGGTTCTTACGAATCCTAGTTGTAACAATAATTCAGATCCAATAAAAAATGGAAGCAGCGCAGGAAATACTGTAAACAGCCATAAATTAATTCCTGCTTTTGCTGCTGAGAGAGAATTTTTTGGGAATACAATAATTGAAACAACAATGAACAATACTGATATAACTAGAAAATTTCTGGATTTATTCTTTTTCAAAACATTTCCCCCTTTAATATTTCCACATTATATTTTTATTTAAAAGGGGATGATAAGATGACTATTTTATTACAATAAACTTTTTGGTAAAATCTAATCCTGATACTGGGTCATTTTTATATGCTAAAGTATATATGTCAGTTGCTTTAATATCCTTTTCGAACATATATGTATCAGACAGTATTTTTTTATAGTCTGAAACTTTTGTTATAATTGGTTTTTCAGTCTTGCTTTTAATCATCCCTAAAAGTTCAAGTCCCTTTTTATTTGAGCCTAATATTCTTATGTAGTTTGGTCCATCATATCTTGAATATATATTAGATTCTATGCCTAATAAAACGTGCAGTAATATTCTTCTTATTCTGCTTTCTGTGTACCTTTTAGTTTTTATATAGCCTATGATTTCATCTGCATTATTGAAAAGGAATGAAGCTCTTTTAATGCGATTTTGCAATCCTTCTGTAACATCAAAAACATTTTCGATACTATAATTGTTTCTTAGCAGATAAGTTATTATTTTGCTAAAATTGTCTAGAGTGACTGGTCCATGACCTTTATCAATACATCTTTTTAAAATTTCAACAGAATATTCTGGCATATACTTGCTCAATATAGAGTAATCTTTATTTATTATAACTTCTCTTAAATATGTAGCACTAGCAAAAGAATCCCCCGTTTTCATAGAATTATATCCAGGACCCAGTCTTTTTATGGTTACCGGTTTGATACTGCTATTTATCTTTATCAAGCTTTTTATGTATTCAATGCCAAGTATGTTATTAGGATTTCCAACTATATCATTAATATTTGCTCCAAAATACTCTGACAGAGCTATTTCACGTGCTTTTGCATAAGTTATTCCTCTTTTTAAATAACTTTTTAAAATCACTTTATAATCTTCTGGTTCGTTTAAAAGGAATTTTGATATTTTATATAGTTTATCAATCGAACCAAGTTCACTTCCAAATGAAATATAGTCAATGACATTTAATGAATCCAGCAGCTTTACTGCTCCATATGCGAAATTTTCTGCGGTAGAAACTGCATATATAGTGGGCAATTCTATTACTAAGTCAATACCTGATAGCAATGCAGCTTCTGTCCTTGACCACTTGTCAATAATAGACGGTATTCCTCGCTGAACAAAGTTACCACTCATAATTGCAATGACAAAATCTGCACCTGTTGTTTCAATTGATTTTTTTATATGGTATATGTGTCCGTTATGGAGAGGGTTATATTCTACAATTACTCCCAATATACTCATTATTAAAAACCTTTCTAAAAAAATGTTTATTTTTTACTTATTATTTTATAAAAAATATGTTAAAATGTAAAATGTGTATACAATATATTTCTCCTTTTTAATTAGGAGGAAATATTAAGATAAATAATATTAAGGAAGGGACGATTTTATGAGCATTATTCAAAGTATTATTGAGAAAGCAAAAAGCAACAAAAAGAAAATAGTTTTGCCTGAAGGTGCAGAGCCAAGAACGCTGAAAGCGGCCGATATAGTGCTGAAAGAAGGGATTGCAGATTTAGTACTTTTAGGAAATGCAGATGAGATAAGAAATGCCGCTGAAGGATTAGATATCTCAAAAGCCGAGATTATCGATCCTCTAAAGTCAGAAAAATTTGATAAATATGCTAGTGACTTTTATGAACTCAGAAAAAATAAGGGGCTTACGCTGGAGAAAGCTAAAGAGACTATTAAAGACAATATTTATTTTGGCTGTATGATGGTAAAAGAGGGTTATGCAGACGGATTGGTATCTGGAGCTATTCATGCAACTGCTGATTTACTAAGGCCAGCATTTCAAATCGTAAAAACAGCTCCTGGTGCAAAGATTGTATCAAGCTTTTTCATAATGGAAGTTCCTAATTGTGAATTTGGTGAAAATGGAGTATTTTTGTTTGCTGATTGTGCTGTTAATCCATCACCAAATGCAGAAGAACTTGCATCTATTGCAGTACAATCTGCAAACACTGCAAAAACTTTATTAGGAATGGAACCAAGGGTTGCTATGCTTTCATTTTCAACGAAGGGCAGTGCATCACATGAATTAGTCGATAAAGTGAGAACAGCTACTGAAATCGCTAAAAATTTGATGCCAGATGTTGCAATAGATGGTGAATTGCAATTAGATGCTGCACTTGTTAAGGAAGTAGCCGAGTTAAAAGCACCTGGAAGTCCTGTTGCAGGACGTGCTAATGTACTTATATTCCCTGATTTACAAGCAGGTAACATTGGTTATAAGCTCGTACAAAGATTGGCAAAGGCAAATGCTACAGGTCCGATAACGCAAGGAATGGGAGCGCCTGTAAATGACTTATCTAGAGGATGCAGTTATAAAGACATTGTTGATGTAATTGCTACAACGGCTGTACAAGCTCAATAAAAAAGCTATGGTATGGAGGATGAAAATTATGAAAATACTTGTTATAAATTGTGGAAGTTCATCATTAAAGTATCAATTAATCGAATCAAAAGATGGAAATGTTTTAGCGAAAGGTCTTGCTGAAAGAATAGGGATAAACGATTCGCTTTTAACACACAATGCAAACGGCGAAAAAATAAAAATTAAAAAAGACATGAAGGACCACAAGGATGCAATTAAATTAGTTTTGGATGCATTGGTAAATAGTGATTACGGTGTTATAAAGGATATGTCAGAAATTGATGCAGTTGGACACAGAGTTGTACATGGAGGAGAATATTTTACTTCATCTGTTCTTATAACTGATGATGTTTTAAAGGCGATTACAGATTGCATAGAGTTGGCTCCTCTGCATAACCCTGCAAACATAGAAGGAATTAAAGCTTGTAAACAAATCATGCCAGACGTACCAATGGTTGCTGTTTTTGATACAGCCTTTCATCAGACAATGCCTGATTATGCTTACTTGTATCCGATTCCATATGAGTACTATACAAAGTATAAAATTAGAAAATATGGATTTCATGGTACATCCCATAAATATGTTTCACAAAGGGCGGCAGAAATACTCAATAAACCTATTGAAAGTTTGAAAATTATAACATGCCATCTTGGAAATGGTTCAAGCATAGCTGCAGTTAAAAATGGAAAATCAATAGATACAAGCATGGGATTTACACCGTTAGAAGGTTTGGCTATGGGAACACGTTCAGGAAGCATTGATCCATCTATAATTTCATATCTAATGGAGAAAGAAAATATTAGTGCAGAAGAAGTAGTTAATATATTGAATAAAAAGTCAGGCGTTTATGGTATTTCAGGAATAAGCAGTGATTTTAGAGATTTAGAAGATGCTGCTTTTAAAAATGGTGACAAAAGAGCACAACTTGCACTGAATGTATTTGCATATCGTGTAAAAAAGACAATAGGTTCTTATGCAGCCGCGATGGGCGGTGTTGATGTCATTGTGTTTACGGCAGGCATTGGTGAAAATGGTCCTGAAATAAGAGAGTTTATACTTGATGGATTGGAATTTTTAGGTTTCAAGTTAGATAAGGAGAAAAATAAAGTTAGAGGTGAAGAAGCTATAATATCGACTGCAGATTCAAAAGTAAATGTTATGGTTGTGCCGACTAATGAGGAGTATATGATTGCAAAGGATACTGAAAAGATTGTAGAGAGTATAAAATAGTATTCTTGACAAATGTTTACCCCATTAGTATAATTAATTTTGGCAATTATATTGGGGTGAGAAAATGAAAATAGATTTATCAAAGATTAAGGGACATAGGGGACGTAGCATTGAAGTTAATTACGTTGAAAATTTAAGTGTTCTGGAGGTAAATAACAACAGCTACGTAGTCAGTAAACCAATCAGTGTTACAGGAAACATAACGCATGATAGTGAAGGTATAATTTTAAAGCTCTTAGTCCGTGGCGCTATTAAAGTCACATGTGATAGATGCCTTGAGGAATTTGAGCACGAATTTATAATTCCAATAGATGAAATCTTAAATGAAGCTGATGAAGATTATTCTTATGAAGTAGAAGATGACAAATTAGATTTAACTAAGATTGTCATTGAAAATGTGGAACTTTCTCTTCCTATGAAGTTTGTTTGCTCACCTGATTGTAAGGGTCTATGTCCTATTTGCGGTAAAAATCTTAATCATGAAAAATGCGATTGCCAAATAAAAGAAGTTGATCCACGCCTTTCAGTTTTGAATAAATTACTGCAGAAAATGTAGGAGGTGTATTTTATGCCAGTTCCAAAGCGTAGGACATCGAAAGCAAGAAGGGACAAAAGAAGGCATAGTCATAGTTTAGCAATACCTGCTTATGTATTATGTCCACAATGCCATGAGCCAAAGTTACCTCACAGAGTTTGTTTAAGCTGTGGTTATTATGACGGTAAAGAGGTATTGAAAGTGGAAGAAAAGTAATGGAGTTAACTCTATTACTTTTCTTTTTATTTCTTGACTTTTATATATTCTGTAATTTATAATTATGAGTAAGTCATAAAAACAACTTATATTTGGAGCTGATAATGTGGCCACTAAGCTAAATAAAAAAGATAGATTAAAACAATTAAAGATTGAAATAGATAAGAATCCATTTTACACTGATGATGAGCTTGCTGAATTGTTTTCAGTAAGTGTACAGACAATAAGACTTGACAGGATGGAACTTGGTATCCCAGAACTTAGGGAGAGAATTAAAAATGTTGCAGAAGAGAACTATCACAAAGTAAAAGCAATAGTTGGAAGCGAGATAGTCGGTGAGCTTATCGATTTAGAACTGGGCAAAAGTGGTATATCTGTTTTTGAGCCGACACCTGATATGGCATTTCTAAAGACAAAAATTATTAGGGGACATTATATATATTCACAGGCAGAATCTTTAGCGATTTCTGTAATTGATGCTGAGGCTGCATTAATAGGGGTAGCAAATATAAAATATAAATATCCAGTAAGGATAGGAGATCGCCTTGTTGCGAAGGCAGAGGTTATTAGAAAAAGAGGAAATAAATATTTCGTATGGGTTATGATAAAAGTAAAAAATAAGGAAGTTTTTAGAGGTAAGTTTATTTTAGTATCATTAGAAAGTGATAATACTGAAAAGGAGGTGCAATAATCTTGAGAATAGCAGTTGATGCTATGGGCGGCGATTATGCACCACTTGAGATAACAAAAGGGGTTTACAAAGCTTTAGAAAATTTTAACATAGAAATTGTCCTGGTAGGGAATAAAGACCAGTTAGATAAATATGTTAAAGAAGAAAAAGGTTTGACTGTAGTACATACAACAGAGATAATCACAAACAATGAACCACCTGTGGCGGCAATTAGGAAAAAGAAAGATTCTTCTATGGCGGTTGGTATTGATATGCTAAAGAAAGGCGAAGTAGATGCTTTTTTATCAGCAGGTAATACGGGTGCATTGATGGCTGGTTCGCTTTTAAAAATCGGTAGAATTAAAGGAATAGACAGACCCGCCTTGGCTCCGATTTTACCAACATTAAACGGTGCTACAATTTTGCTTGATGCAGGATCTAATACTGATTGCAAGCCAATAAATCTGTTTCAATTTGCTATAATGGGAAATGTGTATGCTCAAAAGATGTTAAATATAGATAATCCTAAAATAGGTCTATTTAATATAGGAGCAGAAGAAGAAAAAGGAAATGAACTTACAAAACAGGTATATGATTTAATCAAAAATTCCCATTTAAATTTTATTGGTAATGTTGAAGGTAGAGACATAGCGTATGGCGTTGCTGATGTTGTCACTTGCGATGGATTTGTTGGTAATGCAATATTGAAGTCAATGGAAGGAACTGCATCTGTAATCTCTTCATTGTTAAAACAGGAGCTTCAAAGAAATTTATTGACAAAACTAGGTGCAATTTTAATTTATAATGGTTTGAAAAATATTGTTAAGAAGATGGATTATACGGAATATGGCGGCGCTCCACTTCTTGGCATAAAAAAACCAGTTATTAAAGCACATGGAAGTTCAAAATCAAAGGCAATTTTTAATGCAATAAGACAGGCAAAGACGATCGTTGAAATGGATGTCATATCTAATATACAAAAGGAAATAGAATTGATTGGAGATGATATAAGTGCCGCAAAATAATACTTTTAAGGCTGGAATCCTTGGAACAGGGAGTTTCCTTCCAGAAAATAAGTTGACAAATAAAGACCTGGAAAAGATGGTTGATACATCTGATGAGTGGATTGTATCCCGGACAGGCATAAAAGAAAGGCGTATAGCTCCGCCATCTATGACAACATCGTATATGGCTACAGAAGCTGCAAAAATGGCTATTGAAGATGCTAAAATTACCGCTGAATATATTGATTTAATAATAGTTGCAACCGTGGTTCCAGACATGAATTTCCCATCTACAGCATGTTTAGTACAAGCTAATATTGGCGCTATGAATGCTGCAGCGTTTGACATAGAAGTCGGCTGTTCCGGATTTATATATGGACTTTCCATAGCAAAACAATTTATTGAAAATGGTACATATAAATATGTACTTGTTATAGCTGCTGACATACTATCAAAGATAACAAATTGGGAAGACAGAAAAACCTGTGTCCTGTTTGGCGATGGTGCTGGGGCGGCAGTAGTAGGTCAAGTTGAAAATGGTTACGGAATTTTAGATAATTTTATTGGTGCTGACGGAAAAGGTGGCATGCATCTTTATATGCCTGCTGGTGGCTCACGAATGCCTGCTTGTGAGGAATCTGTTAAGAATAAATTGCATACAATTCACATGAATGGACAGGAAGTTTTTAAATTTGCCGTAAATGTTATGAATACTGCTACTATTGAAGTTTTAAATAGATGCGGATTAAAACCTGAAGATGTAGATATTTTTATACCACATCAAGCTAACATCCGAATAATAGATGCAGCTATGAAAAAGTTAAAATTATCTAAAGAAAAAGTTTTTATAAATCTCGATAAGTATGGCAATATGTCCGCAGCGTCTGTTGCTGTTGCATTGGATGAGGCTTTGAAGGCTGGTAAAATAAAAAATGGTGATATTATACTAATGGTAGCTTTTGGAGCTGGCTTGACATGGGGTTCAACTGTAATAAAGTGGTTAGAATAGAGGGTGAAATCATGTTAAAAACAAAAATTACAGATTTATTTGGTTTGAAATATCCTATATTTCAAGGTGGAATGGCATGGGTTGCAACGGCTGAGTTAGCTGCTGCAGTGTCAAATGCCGGTGGGCTTGGCATTATTGGTGCAGGAAATGCGCCTGCAAGCTTTGTAAAAGAGCAAATACAGAAAGCCAGAACGTTGACTGATAAACCTTTTGGTGTTAATGTAATGTTGATGTCACCATTTGTTGATGAGGTAATGGAAACAGTTCTAGAAGAGAGAGTAAGCATGATAACGACAGGTGCTGGCAATCCAGGAAAATATATAAGCAGATTAAAAGAAAGAAATATAAAAGTTGTGCCAGTTGTACCATCTGTTGCATTGGCTAAAAGAATGGAATCTATTGGTGCGGACGCAGTAATAGCAGAGGGAACCGAGTCGGGAGGACATATAGGTGAGCTTACAACTATGGCTCTTGTGCCACAGGTTGTTGATGCTGTAAATATACCTGTAATAGCAGCAGGTGGCATTGGCGATGGCAGAGGTGTTGCTGCTGCTTTTTGCCTTGGAGCATCAGGTGTGCAGTTAGGTACGCGATTTGTATGTTCTACAGAATGTACAGCAAATGAAAAATACAAACAATATATTGTAAATGCAAAGGATAGAGATGCAGTTGTAACGGGAAGGACAACTGGACATCCAGTAAGGTCTTTAAAGAACCACCTTACAAGGGAGTTTGAAAAAGCCGAGCAAAATGGAGCATCTAAAGAGGAACTGGAGAAATTAGGAGCAGGTAAATTAAGAGATGCAGTAGTATATGGTGATGTTTTAAATGGTTCTGTTATGGCTGGTCAAATATCAGGGCTTATAAATGATATAAAGCCTGCAAAAGAGATAATAGAAGAATTATTTGATGATGCTCAAAAGATTATTAAAAATCTATATGGAGGCTTGGAATAATGAAAATTGCATTTATTTATCCAGGTCAAGGTGCACAATACACTGGAATGGGAAAAGAAATCTATGATAACTTTAGTGAAGCAAGAGAAATTTTTGAAGAAGCTAATGATTCATTAGGATATGATATCGCAAGACTTTGCTTTGAAGGCCCCGATGAAGAACTTATGAAGACTGAAAACACGCAACCAGCTATTTTGACTGTAAGCATTGCGCTGACAAAAGTTTTATCAAATAAAGGCATAAAAGCAGATGTAACTGCTGGTTTAAGTTTAGGAGAATACAGTGCGCTTGTGTATTCAGGTGTGCTATCGTTTAAGGATGCAGTGAAGCTTGTAAAAAAGAGAGGCGAATATATGCAAAATGCTGTTCCTATAGGAATCGGAGGAATGGCAGCAATTATAGGACTTGATAATGAAACTGTAGAAAACATATGCTGTGATGTAAAAGATGTTGGAATTGTGGAGCCGGCGAATTATAATTGTCCAGGTCAGTTGTCAATAGCAGGTGAAATTAAAGCATTAGAAAAGGCTGTTGAACTAGCTAAGGCAAAAGGTGCGAAAAAAGCTGTTATGCTTTCAGTAAGTGCTCCATTCCACTGCAGCATGCTTAAAGAAGCTGGTTTTAAGCTGGAAGGAGATTTGAAAGAGATTTATACATATGATATGTCTGTTCCTGTCATAACTAATGTTACTGCAGACTATGAAAGAATAGATGAAGTAAAAAAAATGTTGGTTAAACAGGTAAGCAGCCCTGTTTTATGGGAGCAATCTATACGAAGAATGATTGAAGATCATGTAGATACATTTATTGAGATAGGTCCAGGTAAAACACTGACAGGATTTATGAAGAGGATAGATAAGACCAAAAAAGCGGTTAATTTTGAAGATATGGGCACACTTGATAAACTTTTATCGAGTTTGGAGGTAAATTAATGGAAAAGGAAGTCAAAACGGCATTAGTGACAGGAGGCGGAAGAGGGATAGGTAAGGCTATCGCCTTAAAACTAGCAGAAGATGGTTACAATGTCGTCATTAATTATTCAAAAAGTTCAAAAGATGCTGATGACACAGTTTTAGAAGCCAAGAAATTCGGTGTAGACGCATATGCAGTGAAATGTGATATTTCTGAATATAGAGAAGTTGAAAAAATGGTGGATGATATCATAAAAAGATATGGCAATATAGATGTTGTAGTTAACAATGCCGGAATTACTAGAGATAATTTGATTCTTCGAATGTCAGAAGAGGATTGGGATAATGTGTTAAATATAAATTTAAAGGGAGCTTTTAATGTAATAAAATTTGTTTCTAAGTATATGATAAAAAGAAGAAAAGGTAAAATTATAAATATATCCTCAGTAGTAGGTGTTGTTGGAAATGCTGGGCAGGCGAATTATGCGGCATCAAAGGCGGGAATTATCGGATTGACAAAATCTTTGGCAAAAGAATTGGCATCGCGCGGCATTACAGTCAATGCAGTTGCACCGGGTTTTATAGAAACTAACATGACAGAAATATTAAGTGATTCTGTAAAATCTGCAATGATAAATTTAATTCCATTAAAAAGAGCAGGAAAACCACAGGATATAGCAAATGTAGTGTCTTTTCTTGCCAGCAATGCTTCAGATTATATTACAGGACAGGTAATTAATGTTGACGGAGGAATGGTAATGTAATATTATTCTAATATGAGTGTTTTGAGAGGAGGTGAACTTTATGGAGTTTGAAAAAATTAGAGATATTATTGTAGAGCAATTAGGCGTAGATCCAGAAGAAGTTACTATGGAATCATCTTTTATAGATGACCTTGGAGCAGATTCTCTAGATATTGTTGAATTAATTATGGCACTTGAGGAAGAATTTGATGTTGAAATTCCTGATGAAGATGCGGAAAAAATTAAAACTGTTGGTGATGTAGTAGAGTATTTAAAAAATCTCGAAAAATAATATTAAGTCCCGCTTTTGCGGGACTTAATTCGATAATTTATTTAACGGAGGATTATCTATGAACAGGGTTGTAATAACTGGTATAGGAGCTATAACTCCAATTGGAAATAGCATAGATGAGCTGTGGGATTCACTTATTAATGGCAGGTCTGGAATTGATAAAGTCACGAGATTTGATGTTTCCTCATATCCTACGAAATTAGCAGCCGAAGTAAAAGATTTTGAACCAACTGAATATATAGATAAAAAAGAAGCAAAAAGAATGGACAGATTTACACAATTTGCGTTGGCATCTGCAAAAATGGCTTTGATTGATTCTGGGCTTGACTTAGAGAAAGAAGATCTAGATAGAATAGGAGTTATATATGGATCTGGAATAGGCGGTATAGAGACATTAGAAAATCAGCAAAATATACTAAAAGAGAAAGGTCCTGGTAGAGTAAGTCCGTTTTTTGTTCCAATGATGATAGCAGATATGGCTGCAGGACTAATATCTATTACTTTTGGTCTTAAAGGACATAATGAGACAATAGTTAACGCTTGTGCTTCCAGTACAAACGCCATAGGTGATGCCTTCAAGGTTATTGAAAGAGGCGATGCTGACGTAATTGTAACAGGCGGAAGCGAAGCTGCTATAACACCTCTAGCAATTGCAGGATTTTGTTCGATGAAAGCAATGTCTACAAATGATGATCCTAAAACAGCATGTAGACCCTTCGACGCCAATAGAGATGGTTTTATAATGGGGGAAGGCTCAGCGACGCTTATACTTGAATCGCTAGAGCATGCTATAAAAAGAGGTGCAAAAATTTACTGTGAAATTGTAGGCTACGGAGCTACTGCTGATGCATATCATATTACGGCTCCAGCGCCTGAAGGCGCGGGTGCAGCGAGGGCGATGAAACTAGCTTTAAAGGATGCTGACATTATTCCTGAAGATATAGATTATATTAATGCACATGGAACTTCTACAGAATACAATGACAAGTATGAAACTATGGCAATTAAAAATGTATTTGGACAACATGCGTACAAGCTAAAAGTTAGTTCAACAAAATCTATGACTGGCCATATGCTTGGAGCATCAGGGGCTGTCGAAGCAGTAGCAACAGTACTTGCGATTAAGAATGGAATTGTTCCACCTACGATTAATTATGAGACGCCAGATCCTGAGTGTGATTTAGATTATGTTCCAAACAAGGCATTAGAAATGGAAATAAATTATGCTTTATCAAATTCATTTGGTTTTGGGGGACATAATGCTACATTAGTATTCAAAAAATATTGAAAGAGGAACAATCATGGAAACCAGCGAGAAATATGAAAATCTTGAGAAAAATATTGGCTATGTTTTTAATAATAAAAAATTGCTTAAAAATGCATTAGCACACAGTTCGTGGGCTAATGAAAGCAAAAATATAGGTATAAGCAATGAAAGATTGGAATTTTTAGGGGATTCTGTTCTAAGCATTATAATTAGTGAATACCTGTATAAAAGTAGAAGTGATCTAGAAGAAGGATATTTATCTAAGTACAGGTCGGAAATAGTTTGTGAACCCTCCCTTGCCAGATGTGCCAGAGAAATAGAGCTTGGCAAATATTTGCTTATGGGAAAAGGCGAAGAGATGACTGGTGGCCGCAATAGAGAGTCTATTCTTGCAGATGCTATGGAGGCGTTGATAGCGGCCATTTATCTAGATTCAGATCTTAAAACTGCAAGTGATATAGTTTTAAGGCTTTTTGATGAAATAATAAAAGAAGTGTTGAGCGGACTAATATATCGTGATTATAAGACAAAATTACAAGAAGTAACACAGAAAATGGGGTCAGAAAAAATAATCTATAAGCTCACAGATGAATATGGCCCTGATCATAACAAAATGTTTGTAATAGAAGTTTATGTTGGTGAAAATAGACTTGGCAGAGGCATGGGAAGAAGTAAAAAAGAAGCTGAACAATATGCTGCTATGGAAGCTTTAAGTAAGATGGGGTTGAAATGAATAATATTTACATTATACCAATTTTTATACCACATTTAGGATGTCCACATAAATGTGTATTTTGCAATCAAGATGAGATTACTGGTTTTAAGTCCAAGATTGATGAAGAATATGTGGATAATACTATAAAGGAATATCTAAAAACTATACCAAATGAATCGCATATTGAAGTCTCTTTTTATGGAGGGAGTTTTACAGGAATACCTTTGGAAAAGCAAAAGAAATTTTTAAGCATAGCCCAAAAGTATATTAAATTAGGTGAAATTGATGCGATACGTCTTTCAACAAGACCTGATTATATAGATGAAGCTATTCTTGATAATTTAAAAAAATATGGTGTCTCAATTATAGAACTTGGCGTACAAAGCATGGATGGAGATGTACTATTGAAAAGCCTAAGAGGTCATACTGCAGATGATGTTTGCAAAGCTTCAAAATTAATAAAAAAATATGGTTTTACATTAGGGCTGCAAATGATGATAGGTCTGCCTGGAGATAACAGGCAGAGATCGTTAAAAACGGCCAATGAAATAATTTCTCTGCAGCCGGAATTTGTAAGGATTTACCCAACTCTTGTTGTAAAAGGTACTTATCTTGAAAAGATGTATAAAAACGGTGTATATGAACCGATTGATTTAGAAAGCGCCGTAGAATTATCAAAAATACTGTATATAAAATTTAAAAAAAATGGTATAGATGTAATTAGAATCGGATTACAAGCAACTGAGGATATTAATATTAGTAAAGATGTTGTGGCAGGTCCTTTTCATCCTGCCTTTGGGCAATTAGTTAAATCATCAATTGTGAAAGATATTTTAGATAGTATATTTCAAAATAACGGCATAAAAGATGGATTAGTAGACATTTATACTAATCCTCGGTCAACATCAACTATGGTAGGACAAAAGAAGAGAAATAAGATTTATTTAGAAACAAAATATGATACAGAAATAAAGATAATTCAAATGGCTGATATTCCAGAAGATAGTGTATATGTAGGATTTAATGGTCAATTATACAAAGACTCGATAGAAAATTACATAAATAAATCCACTATATAATCTTTAAAAAATTTTTTATAAAAAGAAGGATTTAATAAATATATATAGAATATATATTTTGTATTCATTTTCAATTCTACTAAGGAGGTTATTATAGTGGAGGTTCTAAAAGTATCAGCTAAATCTCAACCTAAATCTGTAGCAGGAGCGTTGGCAGCAGTATTAAGAGACAAGTCTGTAGCTGAAATACAGGCTGTTGGAGCAGGGGCCGTAAATCAAGCTGTAAAAGCGATAGCAATCGCAAGAGGATTTGTGGCACCTAATGGTATAGATTTAATTACTATACCTGCTTTTTCAGAGATAGAAATAGAAGGGGAGACCCGGACAGCTATAAAGTTCATAGTTGAGCCAAGATAATTAAAACCTGCTGATGCAGGTTTTAATTATCTTGTATGAAAAGTTGCTTTCTTTTGACAACATTAAAAACTTGGAGGGTCTTATGTTTTTAAAAAGATTAGAAATAATAGGATTTAAATCCTTTGCTGATAAGGTTGTGTTAAATTTTGAAAAGGGAATAACGGCGATAGTTGGTCCAAATGGGAGTGGCAAAAGCAACATATCAGATGCTGTAAGGCTGGTTTTGGGAGAACAGAGCATTAAAAGCTTAAGGGGCAATAAATTGGAGGACGTAATATTTGTCGGTACGGATAAGAGAAAGCCTTTAAGCTTTGCAGAAGTTAATTTGACGCTGGATAATAGCGATCACACGTTGCCACTGGATTTTACAGAAGTCGTTATTACTAGAAAAATATTTAGGTCTGGCGAAAGTGAATTTTATATTAATAAAACTCAGTGCAGGCTAAAAGATGTATATGAATTGTTTATGGATACGGGAATTGGAAGAGATGGATATTCTATTATAGGTCAAGGTAAAATAGACGAGATATTAGTATCTAGGCCTGAGGACAGAAGACAAATATTTGAAGAAGCATCCGGAATATCAAAATACAAATACAAAAAAGAAGAAGCTTTAAAGAAGTTGATTGCTACTAACGAAAACATAAATAGAATAAATGATATACTTTGTGAGATTCAAAATCAATTAGAGCCGTTATATGAGCAAAAAGAAAAAGCTGAAATGTATACAAAGTTGCAAGAAGAGAAAAAACGAGTAGATATAACAATACATTATTTTGATGTAGAGGAATTGTTTAAAAAGCTAAATAATCTTAAAGAAGAACAAGATATTATTGAAAAAGAGATATTAAAATTTCAATCAGAAATTGAAGATCGAAATAAAACTCTTGATAATGAAGAATCAGAAATCAACAATTTGAAGAAAGAATTAGATATAAACAAAGAAGATTATTTTAATTCTCTAAATGATATAGAAACTATAAATGGGAAAATAGATCTTTTAAACGAAAAAATTAAAAATAGCCAAGAGAATATCGATAGACTAAAAAAATCATTGGATGAAGGAAAAACTAAATCCACCACAGTATTAAAAGACATAGAGAATATTAAAAATGACATAAAGAGATTAGAATCAAGAAAGATGGAATTGGAGGCTAATCTAAATGATCTTACTTTAAAATATAATTCGATAAAAGAAGAAGCTGATATGAAACAAATAGAAGTGGAAACCGCTAAGGAAGACATCGTAGACATTTTAAACGAGATTGCGGAAAATAAAAACAATCTTGGAACTACTGAGTTGATGAAAAATAACATGGTGGAAAAATTAAATGAATTAAATAAAACACAAGAAATGTTGCTTGGCGATATAAACAATAAAAAAGAAGAAATATTTAAAATAAGCAGTAATATACAATCGCTTAAAGATGAAATAAAAAAATTGTATAGTGAAAAGAATTCTGTTGAAACTGATTTAAATGCTTTAGAAAATGAAATCAAAATCAGAAATGAAGAATATGGAAGAATGCTAAATGAATACAATAGTAATTTATCAAGACTTAAAGTCTTAAGAGAAATGGACAGAGATTATGAAGGCTATAGCTACAGCATAAAGAACTTAATGAAATACGTTGAAACTGATAATAAAGTTAAGCAAAATGTATTAGGTGTTGTCGGTGAGCTGATTAAAGTAAAAAGTGAACATTCATTGGCTATTGAAATAGCTTTAGGTTCAGCAATTCAAGACGTCATCACAAAAACTACAGAAGATGCAAAAGATTTAATATCGATCTTAAAGAAAAACAATTTCGGGAGAGCGACATTTTTACCTCTTGATAATATAAGCTATAAATCATTTGATCAATCATTAGATAATGTCGATGGTGTTGTAGGATTGGCTTCTGATATAATAGAGTACGACAAAAGAATTGAGAAAGCTATAAAATTTATTTTAGGAAGAGTAATAATAACAAGGGATATTGATACGGCACTTTTACTGACAAGAAAATTTAAAAACCAATATAAAATAGTCACGTTAAAAGGCGAAGTTATAAATCCTGGAGGCTCAATAACTGGCGGAAGCATTAATCACAAATCTCAAAACATATTAAAACGCAAGGAAGACATTAAATATGCAAGTATTAGATGTGATAAACTAGAAAAAGATTTGAAAGAATTGGAAAAGTCAAAAGAAGGCTTAATGAGAAAGACAGAGTCAATCAAGGAAAAGCTGGATAATTTATCAAAGGATATTAACAATAGAGAAATTATTTTTGCTGAATATACAAAGAACAAAGTGACTTTAGAGAGCGAAATAGAAAAATTATCTGCCATTATAAAAGATAACGAAATAGAAAAAAGTCAAATAGAAGAAGCTATAGAAAACTATAACAAAGAAATTGAAAGTTATAAAGATAAAATTTCTATCCTCAGTGAAAAAAAATCATCCTTAGATAGAATAATTAAAGAATACAAGGACAACCGTGATAATAATAATGGCTTGTTAAATAAGTTAGAGGCAGAAATTACAGATTTAAAGATAGAATTGGCAAGATATGAGCAAAATTTACAAAATGATATTTCTAAGTTAAATGAAAAACAATTAGAATATGAAAATACGATAAAATACATCAGTGAAATTGAAAGCAGCCTTAATAAGTACGAAAGTTATAAAATAACGTATGAGGAAGCTAAGCAAAAATCTATAGAGGAAAATGTCGCTTTAAATGACAAGTTAAAATTGACCAGTAACAAGATACAAAAACTTGAAGATATGTTGAATCAGAAAGTAGATAAAAACAATGATGCTAAAAATGAGTTAATTATTTTGGAGAAGGAACACTCAAAGAGATTAGAAAAAGAACGAGGCTTGGATTTAAATATTCAAAAGATTGAGATGGAAATAGAGAATATTAAAAATCGACTTTGGGAAGATTATGAAATAACAATTGGAAATGCTAAATCGTACTTAATCGATGAAAGCATCTCAACGTTGAGGCAACGTTCATTAAAACTTGCTGCAATGATAAGAGATTTGGGCGTAGTTAATTTAAATTCTATAGAAGAATATAGAAATGTGAAGGAAAGATTTGATTTTTTAAAAAAACAATATGATGATTTGGTAGACGCAAGAAATTCTCTTAACTCTATTATTGAGGAAACTAATAAAATTATAAAAATAAAATTTAAAGATAATTTTGAATTAATTGAAGCCCAATTTAAAGAGACATTTAAGAAATTATTTGGTGGCGGACGTGCAGAATTAATTTTAACAAATCCAGATGATCTGTTGAATACCGGAATAGAAATCAATGTTCAGCCACCTGGCAAAAAATTGCAGAATATTTCTCTTTTATCCGGCGGAGAAAAAGCATTAGTTGCAATATCATTATTGTTTGCTATGATATTAATAAGACCTACTCCGTTCTGTATACTTGATGAGATTGATGCAGCACTTGACGATGCAAATGTGGACAGGTTTGCATCTTACTTAAAGGAACTATCTAAAGATTCACAGTTTATTGTTGTTACACATAGAAAAGGTACGATGTCTGTAGCTGATACTTTATATGGAGTTACTATGCAGGAAAAAGGTGTTTCAAAATTATTATCATTGAAATTAGAAACTGCTTAGAAAGGAATGCAAAGTATGTTAAATTTCTTTAAGAAAAATAAAAAAGAAGATGCTAATGAAAAAGACAAAAAAGGACTATATCAAAAATTAAAAGATGGATTAACTAGGACAAGAAGTAATTTTACGGCAAAAATTGATGGCATTTTGTCTTTAGGAAGGAAAATAGATGACGAATTATTTGAAGAATTAGAAGAAATTTTAATTTTAGCTGATGTTGGTGTAATCACGACTGAAAAAATTATAGATAATATTAAGATTAAAGCAAAGGAACAAAAAATAAAAGAAGCCGATAAGATAAAGGATCTACTTGCAGAAGAAATATACAACATCATGGAAGCTAATGAAAAACCATTCAATATAACATCTCCAGCTATGATTTTAATTGTCGGAGTTAATGGTGTAGGTAAAACAACCACAATTGGCAAGCTTGCTAATAAATATAAAAATGAAGGTAAGAAAGTTTTGCTTGTGGCTGCAGATACATTTAGAGCTGCAGCAATAGATCAATTAGAAGTTTGGGCAAGTAGAAATAATTGCGAAATAATAAGACATGAAGAAGGTTCTGATCCAGCATCAGTAGTATTTGATGGTATAAAAGCGGCAAAGGCGAGAGGCGCTGACATAATTTTGTGCGATACAGCAGGAAGGCTCCACAACAAAAAAAATCTCATGGAGGAACTAAAAAAAATATATAGAGTAGCTCAAAGGGAATTTGATAATTCAAATATTGAGACTTTATTAGTTTTAGATGCTACAACGGGTCAAAATGCGGTACAGCAAGCAAAAATCTTTAAAGAAGCAGTAAATGTAACTGGAATTATTTTGACGAAGCTTGATGGCACAGCGAAAGGCGGCATTGTAATATCGATAAAATCCGAGCTTGATATACCAGTAAGGTTTATTGGGGTGGGAGAAGGAATAGACGACCTTCAAGAATTTGATTCAGAAAAATTTGTTAGAGCATTGTTTGAGTGATCTTATCAAATGAAAGATTATAAGCCAGGTTTTCACCTGGCTTAGTTACTATTGTTAGAGCGTTTATTTAATATGTAAAACAAGTATGACGCAATCAATTAATAAAATTCTCGACAGTATCTTTTTTTTTAAGTTGACATTTTGTATTACATAAATATTTATGTGAGACCTTTTTATAATTTTTACGTCTTTTATTATAGATGCAGTTTATGTGGGAGGTTAAAATGGATTATCCAGATCTTGAATATTTATGCGATAGAACATGGCCGTTATTATTTAAATACGTCTATTATAGAGTGAATAATGTGGATGATACAAATGATATTGTTCAAGAAACATATTTGAGGGCAATTAAAAATTTTGAAAACGTGAGGGATAAAAAATTTTTTTTGCCTTATTTAAAAAGCATTGCTAAGAATATTATGATAGATAAATACAGGGAAAAGAAAATAAGTGATATACATTTTAATAAAATGAATGTGGAGATGTTTTCTGATAACGTAATGTTAGAAGAATATGTTGTAAATCTTGAAGAGAAAGATCGCCTTTATTCTTGCCTATTGTCTTTGCCTGAAAAATACAGGATAGTTATAGAACTTCGTATTATAGAAGGTCTCAGCCTAAAAGATTGCGCAAAGATATTGGGCAAGAGTACATCAAGCATAAAAAATATTCAGTATAGAGCAATAATTAAATTGCGTGAATTGATGAAAAAGGAGGCATTGCGAAATGAATAGTGATGACCTTAATAAGCTTATTGATGAATTAAATATTAACAGTAAATCGGCTTTTGATGATGAAGAAATGATATCACTGCTAAAAAATTTAAAAGATTTGAAAGAAGCATATTATAAAGACAAAGATGTGATTAAAAGCATCAAAGCTAAAAAAAAGAGGAAGTCATCGCTTATTGCTGCCGCCTTGATATTCTTCACATCAATACAATTATTTAATTTACCTTTTATAGGTACAAAAATCGGGGATGGTACCTTAACACCATCTTATAACATCGTTTATGCAATGCAGAAAACTTATGATAGTGTGAAAACCATAGTACTTGATACAAGCATTGTAGAGACAAATATAAAAAATAATAAAGTGATAAAAAAGGAGTCCTGGAAAGAAATATATGCAGGGCCATTAAGCTATCGAATGGAGGGGTGTGATCAAATATTGATTGCTGATGGCACTAAGACACTGAACTATGATAAAAAATCGAAAAAAGGTGTTTTGAAATGGACTAATCCATTGGCATCACCTGTGTTGGAACTAAAATCGCAAGTGGATGATATATATAAATATGGTAATTATAAACTGGTTGGAAGTGAAAATTTAGACGGTATCGACACTAATGTAATTAAAGTTGAGACAGAAATAAAAAAAGTAAAGTAAAAGTTAGAATAAAAACAGACACATACTGGATTGACAAAAAGACAAATTTTATAGTTAAACATGAAGAACTAAACGGAGATGTCAAAAGAATAGTAACATATAATATAGATTTCAATACATTAGTAAATAAGGATGATTTAAAGCCAAATTTGCCAGAAGATGTATATGTATATAATACTTTTGACAACATGTATATATTTAACTCAATAGAAGATGCTAAAAAAGCATCAGATTTTGATTTAATTATACCTGATAAACTTCCCACAGGCTTAAAATTCTTCAATGCATGGAAATACAAAAAAGATCCTAATCCATCTAATCCTTATAATCACTCTATTCAATTGTGCTATTACAATGAAGATTACACTAAAGTAGTTTATATAGAAGAGTTTAAAAAAGGCGATAAAATACTTATAAAAATTTCTACAAATTTCGTACATGGTGAACTAAAACCTACAATAGATGACTTAAAATCAAAGTACAGAAATATTGATATTACTCTGTCAGAGTCAAGTGTTTATTGATTAATACTGAAAGGATTCTTTATAAAAATTAGTGCAATTCTATATTTTGCAGCACGGGATTTTGTGGTGAATCAATATGGTATGTGTGTGAGTCATTCTTATGACTTAAACGTCTTTATATACAGGAGGTTATGCAGGAACTATATAAAAACAGGGGTTGATAGAAATGAAGGTATATATACATTTAGCATTAGCATATCTGAAAAAACAAAGAGGAAGGACGATTG
>ERZ795043.304-NODE-304-length-50498-cov-27.446583_pt1 | contig 50498 bp, 44 predicted proteins | sample MGYA00375127_ERZ795043 | MGnify/ENA primary metagenome ERZ795043 (study PRJEB30172, sample SAMN05518447) | compost metagenome | isolation source: Feedstock adapted compost from Newby Island compost facility, Milpitas, CA | place: USA:Newby Island compost facility... | reverse complement strand
CCGGCGACGCCGGACAGGCCAGGTTGTAGATCTCGTCAACCTCGACATAAAGGGGCCACGTTATGTCGTGCCGGACCACCTCGAAACGCGGATGATCCACGAGATGCAGGATGTTCTCCCGGCGCCCGGTGAAGTAGTTGTCGACACAGAGGACCTCGTTGCCCATCGCGAGAAGACGCTCGCACAGGTGAGACCCGAGAAAACCGGCGCCGCCCGTGACGAGGACGCGCTTACGGCTCGATCTCATTTTCTCCCACTAGTTGCTTGCGAAGGTCGATGCGGCAGGACCCGTCGCCGAACCGTGCGACGCCGCAGAGCGAGACGATAAACAAGCGGAGTCGCCACCGACAGCCATGTATCAGGGGTAGTACGTCGGCGCTGGACCAGATGTGGCCGATTTAGACGATACTTGTGCCGAACGACACTGTTCGCGCGCCTTATGCCGAACGTCATAGGCCGGAACGGCACGTGACCGCCTGTCAGGGCAAGACGCAGCGAAAGTGAGATCGGAAGAAACCTGATCGGGTTACGTCTCCAACGACATTGCCGTTGAAATAAACCGTCCGGCATTATTCAGCGCCGTTGCCGCAATTGCTTATCCTTGATTGTGAACGGAGAAGAGAACGGCGATGAAGGCGGTTATCCTGGCCGGCGGCTACGGAACACGGATCAGCGAGGAAAGCGGCGTCCGGCCAAAACCGATGGTCGAGATCGGCGGGCGACCGATTCTCTGGCACATCATGAAGATCTACTCCACCTTCGGCATCAACGAATTCGTCGTCTGTCTGGGGTACAAAGGCTTCGTCATCGTCGACTATTTTACGCGATACCTGCTTCGCCACGCGGATCTGACGGTCGACCTCGCGCGCGACCGCGTGGAAATACACAGGTCCTGCGCCGAACCTTGGCGGGTCACCTTGATCGATACCGGCGAGAGGACCATGACCGGCGGTCGCCTGAAGCGCGTCATCGACCACGTCGGCGGCGAAACCTTTTGCTTCACGTACGGTGACGGCGTCAGCGATGTCAACATCAGGGACCTGATCAATTTCCACAAGGCGCAAGGCACGCTCGCCACGTTGACCGCGGTGCAGATGCCGGGACGGTTCGGCAGCTTCACGCTTGGCCACAACGAGTCGCGGGTGTGGCATTTCCGCGAGAAGCCGCGCGACGACGGCAGCTGGATCAATGGCGGCTTTTTCGTGCTGGAGCCAAAGGTTGTCGACTACATCAAGAACGACTCGACCGTTTGGGAGCGCGAGCCCATGGAGGAACTGGCGCGTGCGGGACAGCTTTCCGCCTATCGCCACGACGGCTTCTGGCATCCGATGGACACGCTTCGCGACAAGCATGTCCTCGAGGAGCTGTGGAACAGCGGGAAGGCACCCTGGCGGATCTGGGACCAACCGCAGGCGGCGTGAAGCCGGGCCGTATCGGCCCACGCGAACTTTCTTCCGAGGATTAACCGATGAGAGTTTTCGTCACCGGCGTCGATGGGTACATCGGCGTGATGCTCGTGCCGCTCCTGCAGAAGAATGGCCACGAGGTCGTCGCGCTTGACACGGGCTACTACCGTGACGGCCTGCTGTATGACGGGATTGACGATTTCCCGAACGTTCACCGGAAGGATCTTCGTCATCTGCAGGACGGGGATCTCGACGGTTTTGATGCAGTGGTACATCTCGCCGAGCTGTCGAACGACCCGTTGGGCCAGCACAATCCGGAGATCACGTACGGGATCAATTACCGCGCTTCGGTCCGGCTGGCGGAGCTGGCAAAGAAGGCTGGCGCGAAACGCTTCATTTACGCCTCCTCGTGCAGCGTCTATGGCGCGGGCAACGACGAGATCAAAACCGAGGAGTCGGCCACGAACCCGCAAACCACCTACGCGAAGTGCAAAGTCCTGGTCGAGCGCGACGTATCGGCGATGGCGGATGATGATTTTTCGCCGACGTTCCTGCGCAACGCGACGGCATTCGGTCCATCGCCGCGCATGCGGTTTGATATCGTCCTCAACAATCTGGCCGGTCTTGCCTGGACGGAGAAGGAAATCAGAATGAACGGTGACGGAAGTGCCCACCGTCCGCTCGTTCACGTCCTCGATATCTGCGACGCGATCCTGTGTGCGCTGGAAGCGCCACGAACAAAGGTTCACAACCAGATCTTCAACGTGGGCCAGGACAGCGACAACTACCGCATCAGGGAAATCGCCGAGATCATCCGCGATGTCTTTCCTGGCAGCACGATCGAGTTCGGGCCGGGTGGAGCCGACAATCGGAGCTATCGCGTCAGCTTCCAGAAGATCCGGGATCAACTTGGCTTCACCTGCCGGCGGAACGCGATGATCGGGGCGATCCAGCTCTACGCGCTCTTCAAGAGGATCGACATGAGCAAGGACGTCTTCAACTTCCGTGCCTTCACGCGTCTCAAGCAACTCGAGCATCTGATCCGACTCGGCCGTCTGGACGACCAGCTGTTCTGGAGGACGGCATGAAGTTCACGCCGCTCCGGCTTGGCGGCGCCTACCAGATCGATCCGGTCCGCCACGAGGACGAACGTGGATACTTCGTCCGCACATGGTGCAAACGCGAGTTCGGCGACGTGATCGGGGACATCGAGTTCGTGCAGACGAGCCAGTCCTACAATCGGGTGGCGGGTACGCTGCGCGGTCTCCACTTTCAGGAGAACCCTTTTGGTGAAACCAAGCTGGTCCGCTGCATACGCGGCTCCATCTTCGACGTCATCGTCGACATCCGGCCCAAGTCGCCGAGCTTCGGTCAATGGCTCGGTATCGAACTCAGCGCGGAAAACGGCCGTGCTCTATTGATCCCCGAGGGATTTGCGCATGGCTTCCAGACTCTGCGGGACGATACCGAGGTCGCCTACCACATCTCGACCTACCATCGGCCGGAGGCCGCCCGCGGCATCAGGTGGAACGATAAGGCCATCGGCGTAGTTTGGCCGTTGCCCGTGACCGTGATCTCCAGTCGAGACCGGTCCTGGCCGGATTTTCGAGTAAACGAAGCGGCATGAGCAGTGCGGGTCAGATGAAGACGCACGCAACCAAGGTTCGCCTGCGCCCAACCGCAAGGGACGGCAAGTGGGAACACACGACCTCGACCGCGCCCGATAAGGAGACGAGCGTAAGAACGCCGCATGTTGCGGGCAATCTGCGTCACCAAGGCGCTCTTCGGAACACGAGCAATCCTGCGGCCGACGTGCCGGTCACGATCATCAAGCCGACGGTCGGATGGGGACGACTCAAGCTCAATGAACTGTGGGAGTTCCGGGAACTCGTCTTCTTCTTCATCTGGCGCGACATCAAGGTTCGCTACAAGCAGACCGTCCTCGGCGCGGCATGGGCGATTCTCCAGCCGCTGCTGACGATGATCGTGTTCAGCATATTCTTCGGCCGACTCGGCAGGATACCGTCGGACGGGGTCCCGTATCCGCTCTTCGCTCTCGGCGGGCTGGTACCATGGCTCTTCTTCATGAACGGTCTCAGCCACGGCGCCAACAGCCTGATTGAGAACGAACGGCTGATAAAGAAGGTCTTCTTTCCGCGGATGGTCGCGCCGATTTCATCCGTCCTGTCCGGGCTCGTCGACCTTGCGGTCGCATTCTGCCTTATCGTCGTGGCGATGATCTACTACGAGGTTGCGCCGCCCCCACAGGTCATACTCGTACCCGCCTTCATCCTTCTGGAGGTCGTGGCCGTAACCGGCGTTGCACTCTGGTTGTCGGCGCTGAATGTCCAATACCGGGACGTGCGCTATATCGTCCCGTTCCTCGGTTATCTTTGGCTTTTCACGTCGCCCATTGCCTATCCGACCAGTCTGCTAAGTGCAAATTGGCAGCTGGTATACGCCATCAATCCCATGGTGGGCGTCGTCGAAGGCATGAGGTGGGCGTTGCTCGGCGCCGGAAACCCGCCAGTCGGCATCTTCGTTGTGTCGTCGCTGGTCGCGGTCGGAATGCTTGTCAGCGGCGCGTTTTTCTTCCGTCGGGTCGAGCGCAATTTTGCGGACGTCGCCTAGGAGGCCGGATGAGCGGTTACGCCATCAGCGTGTCGGATCTTTCCAAGAAGTATCAGATCCGGGGCCCCAAGACGGCGCACGCCTACTCGACGTTGCGCGACACGATCAGCAACGGCGTAAAGGCGCCATTCCGCCGGATCAGGCAGATCGTGCGCGGCGAGCGGGTGAGCGCGTCCCAGAATTCGGAAAGCTTTTGGGCTTTGGACGGCGTCACCTTCGACATCAGGCCGGGCGAGATCATCGGCCTGGTCGGACGCAACGGCGCAGGAAAGAGCACGCTGCTCAAGATACTGTCCCGAATCGTCGAGCCGACGCGTGGTCAGGCAGAGATCCACGGGCGGATCGGATCCTTGCTCGAGATCGGGACCGGTTTCCACCCCGAGCTGACCGGGCGGGAGAACATCTATCTCTACGGTGCGCTACTGGGGATGCGCCATCGCGAAATCGAACGGAAGTACGACGAGATCGTCGCCTTCGCCGAAATCGAGCGATTCCTCGATACGCCCGTGAAGCACTATTCAAGCGGCATGTACATGAGGCTGGCCTTTGCGGTCGCGGCACATCTCGAGACGGAAATTCTCTTCGTCGACGAGGTGCTCGCCGTCGGTGATGGGCGATTCCAGCGCAAATGCATGGCCAAGATGGAAGATGTCGGGCATCAGGGGCGCACCGTCATCTTCGTGTCTCACAACATGGCCGCGGTCACGCGACTGTGCCCGCGCGCCATTCTTCTCGAAAAAGGCCGCATCCGCGACGACGGTCCGGCGCACGAGGTGGTGGGGCGATACCTGTCCTCGGGCCTGGCCTGCGGCGCCGTCCGGACATGGGACGACCCGGCCCGCGCACCAGGTGGCGACGTCGCACGTCTTCGTGCAGTTCGCGTCGAGACGATCGACGGGGCCATCGCGGAGACGTTCGACATGGCCGAGCCCATATGCATCGCCATGGAGTTCGACGTGATCAAGGGCGGCGAAATCCTGTTGCCGCATTTCCATCTCATGACGAGCGACGGGATACACGCATTCACCAGCATCGATATTGATCCGAACTGGCGCCGCCGCCCGCGGCCGCCGGGCCGCTACATCAGTCGCATGACGATTCCGGGCAACATGCTGTCGGAAGGAACGATGTTCGTCGAGGCTGCGCTGATCACCATCGAACCCCTGACGACGCAGTTTCACGTGACAGAGGTCGTCGCCTTCCACGTAACGGAGTCGTACCGCGTCGAATGCGCACGAGGCGACTGGGAAGGGGAGATGGGCGGCGTCGTGCGGCCGATGCTGCCCTGGACCACGCAGTACCGCCCCCTTAACGCGGGGGTGAACGAACCGATCAGCTCAACGACGCCGGTCTCGGGCAGCCGGACGTTCGCATAAGAGCGACAAGAGGGGAGACATGACGACAACGATAACCGGCGATCAAACGCATGTCGGGGGAGACGTCAAAGCATCCGGAAATGCGGAAGCCCCGGCCTCGGTACGCGTCACATGTCGTGCGTGCGGCGCACCGCTTACGCGGACGTTCCTGGACCTCGGCTCGACGCCGCTGGCCAACGCGTATGTCTCGGAGGCCGATCTGGACAAGCCGGAGACGACCTATCCGCTCCATGTGAAGGTTTGCGAATCCTGTCTTCTCGTACAGCTCTCGACCGACGTCTCACCGGCCGTACTGTTCTCCGACTACGCGTACTTCTCGTCGTATTCCGAAAGCTGGGTCCGTCATGCCGCCGACTTCGCCGGCATGGCGACGCGCCGATTCAAGCTCAATGCCGACAGCCAGGTCGTCGAGATCGCCAGCAATGATGGCTATCTTCTGAAGCATTTCAAGGCGCTACGTGTCCCTGTGCTGGGTATCGAGCCGGCGCAGAACGTTGCCGAGACGGCCCGCGCCATGGGCATCCCGACGGAGAGCCGGTTCTTCGGCCGGGAGACGGCGCAAGATCTCGTCGGCCGGGGGATAAAGGCCGATCTGATCGTAGGCAACAACGTCCTCGCCCACGTCCCCGATCTCAACGACTTCGTCGCCGGGTTGACGATACTGCTCAAGCCGGACGGCGTCATATCGCTCGAGTTCCCGCATCTGCTGCGCCTCATCGAAGGCGTGCAGTTCGACACCATATATCACGAGCACTTTTCATACTTCTCCCTGCACGCGATCGAGCGCGTGATGAATGCGCATGACCTGCGAATCTTCGACGTGAAGGAACTGCCCACGCATGGCGGAAGCCTGCGGGTCATGGCCTGTCACAAATCGGCCGATCGTGCCACCGAAGACAGCGTCGCCGCCGTCCGGCGAAGCGAGGAGCAGGCCGGTCTAAACCGGATCGAAACCTACGACCGGTTTGCCGATGCAGTCGCCCATTGCAAGCGCAGCCTGCTCGCTTTCGTCGCCGACGCCCGCGCCGCCGGCAAGACGATCGTCGGTTACGGCGCCGCCGCCAAGGGCAATACGCTCATAAATTACTGCGGACTCGGGCCCAACGACATCGATTACGTCGTCGACCGGAGTCCATACAAGCAAGGCCGTTATTTGCCTGGTAGTCGGATTCCGATCCGGGACCCTCGTCAAATCGCCGTGACCCGCCCTGATTACCTGCTGATCCTGCCGTGGAACCTGAAGAAGGAAATCATGAGCCAGACCGCCGGGGTGCGACAATGGGGCGGCAAGTTCGTTATCCCTGTACCGGAAGTCGCAGTCCTCGACTGAGCAGATCCGGACCGTGGCCACAACCGATCTGCCATGGACGAAGGGTTGGCACGCCGGGGGACGCGTGGGGGAGAGGCTCGTCACGATGAACGGGACACGGACTGCTCCGCCGGGGGAACACCGCGACACTACGAGTGCTGCGACGCGGGATGTCGATGCGCCGTTGGATCGACACCTTACTGCCACCACGTCCGGTGAAACGGCAGCGGGGGGCGAGGAGTCTGCGCCCCGGGATGCCGCAAGGTGGCGGCGATATCCGTGGCAATGGTGGATGTCGATGCCGGGGCACCTCCTGGGGCAAATCGTCAATCGGGCCGGCAGCATTCCGGCGCGGTTGCGGACCCGTCTTTCCGAAGAACGCATCATCTCGATCGAAAGACCGGACGCACGGGGCCAGGTCCTTCTGTCCTATGCGCTTTGGCCTTTCCTGATCCCACGTGAACAAGCCCTGGCTCACGGTCACACGCAGGCATGGGAAGCGCGAGCCATTGCCGATGCGTTCATCGCCGAGGGTTTTGCGGTAGACGTCATCAGTTACCGCAACAAAGTCTTCATGCCGAAGAAGCGCTACGACTTCCTTGTCGATGCACGGTGGAACCTCGAACGCCTTTCGGACGTGCTCGGCCCCGATTGCATGAAGGTCATGCATATCGACATCGCCAATGTCCTTTTTCATAACGCGGCCGAAGCACGACGTCTTCTCGACCTGCAACGGCGACGCGGCGTAACGCTGATGCCACGACGGTACGAAACTCCCAATCGCGGCATCGAGTTCGCCGACTGCGCGACCATGCTCGGCAACGACTTCACGTACGGAACGTACGCGTACGCACGCAAGCCGATCTACCGTGTGCCCATCAGCGCGCCTGCACTGCAGCCCCAACGTCGACCGAAAGACTTCGATGCATGTCGAAGAACCTTCCTCTGGCTCGGAACGCGTGGGCTCGTGCATAAGGGGCTCGACCTCGTACTCGAGGCCTTTGCCCAGATGCCGCAATATCGCCTGATCGTTTGCGGCCCGATCGACAACGAGCCGGATTTCGTCGCTGCCTACCGTACGGAACTCTATCACACGCCGAACATCCGGACGATCGGGTGGATCGATGTCGGCGGGCAGGAGTTCCGGGATCTCGCGGACAGTTGCATCGCGCTCGTCTTTCCCTCGTGTTCGGAAGGGCAATCCGGCTCGACCGTCACCTGCATGCACGCCGGCCTGATTCCCATCGCCAGCTATGAATCCGGCGTCGACATCGCCCCCGAGTGCGGCATCATTCTGCGAACCTCTACGATCGAGGAAATCAAGGAAGCGGTCTCCCGTATCGCGAACCTGCCGACCGGCGTGCTGCGCGATATGTCGGAGGCCACAGCGAGGTTCGCGCAAACCACCCACAACCAGCGGAATTTCGCCGAGACGTATCGTCGGATCGTACGGACCCTGATCGCCGCACGAGCATCCGCCCGCGATACCCGACCGGCCATAAATGGTTAGCTGGACGGAGACATGGGCCCCCTTCGCGATCGAGACCAAGACGGGCTGCGAGCACTCCTGAATCCGGCACTACCGGGCCGATTTGCGCGCACAGCGTGGCACCGCGTCCGGCGTCGCCTCGACGGCGACCGCTGGGAGTTTTCAATCGCGATCTATGAGGGGACGTCACCAACCGCACTGCGCCCGATGCCCGGGGTACGCAATCCGGTCCTGTCGCGCCACGACGTGACCGACCGGAATGCGGCATTCGTTGCGGACCCGTTCATGGTCAACGTGGAGGGCATCTGGTATCTCTTCTTCGAAGTCCTCAATTGCGAAACGGACCGCGGCGAGATCGCGCTTGCAACCAGCCCCGACCTCCGACGGTGGCGCTACGAAGGAGTCGTCCTTTCCGAACCATTTCACCTTTCCTATCCGCTGATCGTCGTGTCGGACGGCGTGCATTACATGATCCCGGAGAGCTATCAGGCCCAGGGTGCCAACCTCTACCGGGCGTCATATTTTCCGCGTGGCTGGCAGAGGATCGCGACGCTGCTCCATGGCCCGGTGATCCTCGACAGCACGATCTTCCAGCACAACGGCCGCTGGTGGATGTTCTGCGATACGAGCCCACACCACACCGAAGGAGAGCTACGGCTGTTCTACAGTGACAGCCTGCACGGGCCATGGATCGCCCACGCGCGCAATCCGCTCATCAAGAACGACCCGAACAGCGCGCGGCCCGCGGGGCGGGTCGTCACCATGGACGACAAGCTGATCCGATTTGGTCAGGTCTGTCGACCGGAGTACGGTACCGCCGTACGCGCGTTCGAAATCGTCCGTCTCACGACCGACGAGTACGAGGAGCGGGAAATCGTCGGGGGGCCGGTCCTCAAAGCCGGCTGGCGACGGTGGCATCGGCACGGAATGCACCATGTCGATGCGCACGAGACAAGCCCGGGCCACTGGGTCGCGTGCGTCGATGGAAGATAGTGATATCGAGGGATATCGCCTTTGGCGAAGTTCGCCTTTCGATCTCTCTGAAAGCACTAGCCCATCGTGGCACGCTTGGCCGGCCTCAGCCATATGCAAACATCGCGTCGAACCGAACCGATCGAGACAGAGGGCATCATGACGGTCATCTACCACGACTCAGATCTTGACGACGACAATCGGCGGGCACGGTTGTATGCCGGCGACATTTTCGTGTTTTCGCCGACGCCGACAACGCAGGCTCTCTGTGCGCACGCGCGATCGATGATCGAGGAGGCATTCGCGCCGCATGATCCATTGCGCGTTCACGAGAACCTTCCGGTCGAGAAGTGTGTGGAAATACTGGCGCGTCTCAAACCTGCATTCATCCATCACCCCCGCTGCAAGTCGCTGATCCAGCAGATGATGCGCGAGTTCGGTTGCGGGCCGGATGTGACGTATTTCGATGTCCCGCGGCTGCGAACGGCCATGCCGGCGGATTATCTCACCTCGGGCATCGCCTACGCATTCCATCCGCATCGCGACACGTGGTACTCGGCCCCGATGTTCCAGTTGAACTGGTGGCTTCCGGTCTACGAGCTGATGCCCGAGAACTGCCTGGCATTCCACCCGCAATACTTCAGTCGCGCGGTAAAAAACAGCTCGGCCAACTACAACTACTACCGCTGGAATGCCCAGAGCCGCGCTACCGCCGCGAAATACATCAAAGCGGATACGCGAGAGCAACCGAAACCGGAAGAACCGATGGAACTCGATCCCCAAATCCGCATCATCGGGAAGCCGGGAACCGTCATTCTGTTCTCGGCCGCCCAGATGCATTCGACCGTACCGAACACGGCCGGACAGGTGCGCTACAGCATCGATTTCCGCACCGTGAACATCGACGATGCGAAGGCCGGCTGCGGCGCGCAGAACGTGGATTCCGCTTGTACGGGAACGACGATGCGGGATTATCTTCGTGTCAGCGACCTGACGCATATCCCGGACGAGATCGTCGCCCTGTACGACGACGGCACCGTCGAAGAGGGGATCCCGGTCTTTCCACCACCAGTTACCGGGCAGGAAACCGAAGGCACGATCAGGGTACAAGGCTGACGCACATGCAAGTCAGGCTTGCGGGGCAGCTTGCGGTCGTGACCGGCGCAAGCAGCGGAATCGGCCGCGCACTGTCCCTGGCGCTGGCAGCGGAGGGCGCGGCGCTCAGCCTTATCGGCCGGGATGAGGCGCGATTGCAGGCGGTCGCAGCCGAGGCGCAGAGCCTGGCACCAAAAGTGATGTGGCACAGGATCGATCTGAGCCGGTGCGAAGAGATCGATGCCTATGCCCGACTGCTGGAGAATACCCCGGTCGGAGTCCTGATCCATTCGGCCGGACTCTATGCGCGTGGGCCACATGCGGAGCGCCCGTATCGCGAGTACGCGGACATGTTCGCAGTCAATGTCAGCGGGCCGATGTATCTTACCCAGCGGCTCCTGCCCGGATTGAAGGCGGCGCAGGGGCAGATCGTATTCATCAACTCGACCCAGGGCCTCACGCCAAGCACTGGAGTCGGCATGTTCGCCGCAACGCAGCACGCGCTCAAGGCAATGGCCGACACGCTGCGCGACGAGGTCAACGGCGATGGCGTGCGGGTCCTGACCGTCTTTCCAGGCCGGACCGCGACCCCCCGTCAGGAACGGATCTTCGCACAGGAAGGCCGCACCTACACGCCCGAGCGCCTTGTGCAGCCGGAAGACATCAGCACGATGGTTCTGGCCGCCCTCAAGCTGTCACGTACCGCCGAGGTCACACACCTGACGATCCGTCCGATGCTCAAGAGCTGACGGCGTTGCCGGCCTCCCTGCCTGTCTCCCTCGGTACGAGCAAGCCGGCCGCCCGCAGGGCATCGGCGGCCGCCTTCACGGCATGAAACGGCTGCTCGGCCCGGCGTGCAATGTCGAGCAGGGAGTGAGTCCCGTCGGAGAGGTTCAGCGCCCACAGCAGCGCGAGCTGATCGTAGCCGCCGCCATCCTTCTGGCCGCCGATCGGCCGGTAGAGCCCGCGCCGTCCGAGCTGAGGTTCGCCCTTGGGGCTGGTATTGACGAAGTATTCGTCCTGCTCGAGCACCTCGACGATCTGCTGAAGCACATTCAGTGATTCGGCAAGGCATTCCGGCCGCACGAAGTCGAGGTTGTCGGCGGACGTATGATACTCGGGAAAGGCTCCGTTGGGCGACCGCATGAGGCAGCCGACCGGCAGATTGAAGCCGGGGGAACAGTACTGACGCTCGTCGTAGCCGTAGGGTACAAACGGCTCGATTCGGAACGGCGCAGCCACGTGCCGCAGCACATGGGCCACGACCTGGTTGATCCGTGCATTCTCGTCGCGCGCGCATTTATAGGTGAAGCCGCCGCTGTCGCCGAGACAGCTCAGGACGAGACCGTACCTGATATTCGCAAGCCTGTCCTCGTTGCGGGCCAGCCATGCAATCGAACCAATCGTTCCCGGAATGAAGAGGAAGCGATATGACAAACGGCGCGGAGCCGCCAACAGCCATCGTGCCAGGGTCCGGGCGATCGTCATTCCCGACAGATTGTCGTTTGCCAGCGACGGATGACAGCAATGCACCGATATCAGGACCTCGTCGGTGCGCCTGCCCGGAACATGAATCTCGCCGTAGCTCAAGGCTCCCGGCGCCAGCGTGCTGTCGATGACGACGCGGTATTCCGCGTCCGTCATCTGCTCCAGCATCCTGTGGGCCATGCAGAAGCCCCACGTTCGGGCATAGTACGCCGTGCGATACGGAATCCAATCCGGTGTTTCTGGAAGGGTATGTATATGCCTGCGGAGCTCTTCGATCGGCAGAACCTTGTCGATGGGCGTGCTGTACTGAACGAGGTGCAGATTGTTCTCGGCGAAGTCGACAATTCGCTCTCCGGAAAGGCGGGCGATGTAGGCCTCCCGCACATTCCATTCGTCGGGAATCTGCCAGTCGAGCACCTGCGTTCCCGACGGAATCTCGTGTATGACCATCGGGAGGTCGCGTCCCAACAGATCGAGCGTACGGCGCAATCCGTTACCCGTGATGCTCCGGCAGATCGGGAACAACCGGCGCATGAAATCATGCATCTCGCGGCCCAGAGCGTTCGATGCGTCGACCGCGGTCGCGGAGTCGGGCGCCAAAGATGCCTCCTTTTCAACGCAGTACGGAAACCTTGTCCGGCGCGGTCAGGTCGTCTGCCAGATCGCGTCGCATCTTGATGACCTTGGCCGGATTTCCGACGGCGATCGCCCCGGCCGGCACGTCCCGGGTTACGACTGCACCGGCGCCGATCACTGCGCCTTCGCCGATGCGCACGCCGGAAAGCACGATCACGCCATAGCCGAGCCACGCATCGTCGCCGATCTCTATGTCGCCCCGGGTCGTCAGCGGCTGGTCCCAGATACGGCGGTCGGGTGCGAAACCGTGATCATAGGAATAGAAGGCACAGCCTGCCGCGATCTGGACCCGGCGGCCGATGCGTATCGCGGCCTCATGGGCACAGAGCTGACACCGTGGCTGAATGTAGGTCTGGTCACCGATGATGATCGAACCGCGTTCGCCGGTCTCGAGGATCGTATCGCGGGAAATTGAAACCCTATCACCGAACTGAACAACACCGCCGGGCTTCGCTTCGAAGATCAGCACCCGATCGTCAAGGAAAGGGTGGTCGCCAGTGATAAAGCGTGAATGATGGATGCGTGCACTGGGCGCGTAGAAGCCTTTGCGATACATGGCGGCAAGACGGCTGCGGCCACGCCATGGCGGCACCGCCAGCGCAGCAAGGGCACTGGCGACGCGGCCCACGGGGCCACGCCCGGCGAGGAGCATCCAGCCTCTCGCCCAGAGAGATCGGATTCGACGCATGGTCACAGCGCCCATACGCGATACCTGATCGAGCCGAACAGGCGGCCGGCGATCCAGCTTGCCTGCCACAACCACGGCCCACGCCGCTGTGGATCCACGACATGGAATGCGCGACGCAGGACACCGAACAGGTTTCGCAGGCCACGCACCCGTTCCAGGCGTGGCATGCCCAAGGGGCGGAACTTCTTGTAGAGGAGCACATTGTACTGCCCCCAGATCCAGGCCTGGCGGCACATCTGCCAAAGGGTCGGGCGAAGGCGAATGTGGATGACCGCATCCGGCGCGAAACGAAGCGGAATCCCCATCAGCTGAAGCCGCCAACAGAAATCCGCATCCTCGCAGGCCAGCATGCTCTCGTCGAACCCGCCGGCCCGCAGGAAGTGATGCCGGCGGACAGCGAAGGTCGCACCGGAATAGGGGAGATATGGCGGGTAGGTGTAGACCTGAAGCCCGTCGTTCTGTTTGGTCTCGCGCTGCGGCGCGCGGGGATTGAGCTTCCTTGTCTCGGTTCGGAATGCAATGAACTCATTCTCCCGAAGTGCCGCATCGACGGCTGTAAGCCACCCGTCTCCCACCTCGTCGTCGGCGTCACAGAACGCGACGTTTTCGCCTATTGCCGCATCGACCCCGACATTCCGGGCATAGGCCGCACCAAGCCGTCGGGACGCTTCGACGATGCGGAGATTCGGCAGCCGTTCACGATACCGCTCTGCCACCACCCCCGTATCGTCGGACGATCCGTTATCGACGACGACCACCTCCCAGGGGCGTGGGCACTGCTGACGCGACAGAGCCTCGAGCTGTCCGGCGAGGACCGATCCCGCATTGCGGCAGGGAATGATCACGCTTATCGCGATCGCCGACGAACGGTCCGATGCCATGCTGCCACGCGACTGCCGAAGGTTGCAGTCCGATCTTAGATAGCCGGACTTCGGCGATGAACTCGGCCATGTGCGCTTTGGGCTCATCCAAACGGGAATAGGTGCTGCCGGAAAGGGCAGTACTGGCGCTTCCTATTTTCCGCCCAGCTGACCGGGAATACCATTGCCGCCGGCAGAGTCGACGCGCAGCGTTCGCGTGCAAACCGAAGATCGCCTCTACCGATGCGGGAAGGAAAGATGATGGGGCGGTGCCCACCCAGATATGCTGCGCTCGTCGCCGTAATCGGCTATGCCCTGGTCTGCGCATTGCCCGGACAGTCGGTCGCGCGAGAATTCTTCGTTGATGCCATTGGCGGGAGCGACACGAACTCCGGCCGGTCGCCGGGCGAGGCGTGGCGGTCCCTGGACAAGGTCAACGAGATTCGGCTGCAGCCCGGCGATACGGTTTTCCTCCGGCGCGGTGCCGCCTGGCGAGGCAAGATCGAGGTTCAGGCGTCCGGACAACCGGGCGCCCCCATCATCTATGGGGCCTACGGTACCGGACCGGCACCGGTTCTGTACGGGGTGGATAACGGCATCGCCGGTGAGCGGCAACGGCATATCGTCATCCGCGACATCCACATACGGGATACGTCCTACTCAGGCATATTCGTCCAGCACGCGAAGGACTGGCGGTTCGAAAGATTGACCATCGAACGAACCGGTGAAGGAAAGAAAGGCGGCGGGATCACGTGGTGGCACGGCGACGGACTTTCGATCATCGAATGCACGATGACCGATGTGCGAGGGGATGGAATATGGGCCTGGAATGTCGATGGTCTGAAAATCATCGACAACCGGATCATGACCGTGCAAGGCGAGACTGCGGACAATCTTCACATCTATAAGCCGCGCAACTTCGAAATACGCGGCAATCTTCTTTCGATGGAAGGGAAGACGAACAGCGGGAAAGGCAACGTCTTCATCTTCGCCGGAGACAAAGGTGTCATTACGGGCAATGTGTTCGCTGGAGGAAGCTTCGGGTTGAGCACGACGGCCAGCAACGTGTCGATCACGGACAATCGCTTCATGAATCACAACAGGTTCAAGTGGTCGGCCGGGCTGCTGATGGGGGAGGACACGAACGTCGCCAACAATATGATTGCCCGCAACGTTTTCAGCGGGGGGCGAGCAGGCGTTTACATCTTCAATCGAAAGTTCACCCGAGACGCGATCGTCATTCGGGAAAATGTTTTCGAGGATCTGGAAGGACCGGCCGTCGTCATTCAAAGCACGGTCAGCGGCGCTTTCGTCAACAATACGATCCGCAGTCCGTGGGCGGCGCGACCGCTCGAATTCAGCGGAAGCGTGGATCGCGCTGGAAGCTGGCGGGTCGACGGCAACGTCGTAATGCGTACCGAAAGGAAAAACGGGGGCAAGGTCCGATAGCGCAAAGAAAAACCTTGTACTCTCGAAGAAATGACCGGTTCCACGCCTTGCCGCCGATCACATCGGCGTACTCGACCCGATGCCGGGCGATTCAAAGGGGCCTGCGTATCAGCGCCTTTTCCTCGGCGTCCGCATCTCGCGTGACAAATTTATGCAAGAGACGACGAGATCCCGTGATCAGAATCACAAAACGAATACGCCTGTCGCCGTTAGGATCGGTGTCTTAGTCCCGGAATCGAACCGCCCGCGACGTTCGGCATCATCCCACAGCCATAAATTGCGAAGCGCGTCAGAACCAACTTGATATCACTCAATAATGGCTCCTGCGCCCCTGAGATTAACCTGCCATCCACCAATTGTTTCCGGAACACAAGATAAGATTATAAGCCTTCATACGTCTTTTCCTATACTCGGTATGGTTGCCAAACAACTCGGATCATTAACGCAATGACTTTCGATCTCCAGTTACAAAATTGATCTCGCTCAGGTATTAACCTAATTTCTTCAACTTTCGTTAAGGTTTCCTCCCGAGATTGCCGGCACTTTCGCAACTGAGAGTCGGAGCAATCTCGAAATGGCACGCACCTTCTACGTTGACCCGCGCAACGGATCGGACTCGAATAGTGGTACATCCGCGACGTCCGCGTGGAAGTCACTGAGCAAGGTAAACAGCTTCACCTTCCAGCCCGGCGACACGATTCTGTTTGCACGCGACAGCGTCCTGCAGGGGCAGCTGACGATCAAGCACTCGGGCACGAGTGGCGCCCCCATCACGTTCGGCGCCTACGGCGATGGCGCTGATCCGATCATCAAGGGCGGCAAACACGGTATCTATGCATCCGACAAGGATTACATCGTCATCCAAAACATCCAGATAAAGGACACGAGCGACGTCGGCATCTACGTCACCGATTCCAGAAACTGGATAATGGATCACCTCACGTTCGATCATACCGGTTACAACCGGACGAACGGCGGGGGTGGCATCCAGTCCTGGTACAGCAACAACATGACCGTCTCGAACTCCACGTTCACGAACGTGACGGGCGATAGCTTGTGGTTCTGGGACACGGACGGCCTCAGGATCCTCAACAACCACTTCAATACCAACCAGGGCGGCACGGCTGACAACGTCCACATCTACGACGCCACGAATTTCGAGATTCGCGGCAACTACATGGACATGAGCGGGGATACCAACAGCGGCAAGGGCAACCTGCTGCTGCAGAATTCCCGAAACGGCGTGGTTGCGGGCAATACGTTCAAGGGTGGCGCTTTCGGCACCAGTGTGCACGCGAGTGATACCGTGATCGAGGGCAACCATTTCATCGGCCATACGAGCGCGAGCTGGTCGGCCGGGGTCCTCAGCGGCAACCACAACGATGTCAAGAATCTGACGATCCGGGGCAATCTTTTCGAAGGCGACAGCACCGCGATCTATATGTTCGGGACGAACAAGCGTGAGGGCATCACGATCGAAGGGAACGTATTCAAGGACTTCATCAAGTCTGCCCTGACCGTCGACAAGAATGTGCCGATCAGCGGCAAGTTCCTGAACAACGACGTGTGGTCGCCGAAGGCTGCCGACCTGATCAAGTTCAACGGAAAATTGATCAGCGGCAAGACCTGGACTTCCGACAACAACGGCTGGAGCCCGGAATCGGCCGGCTTCAACGTATGGGGCAAGACCTACAGTTCGCTTTCGGCACTGCGGTCCGGGACCGGTTGGGACAAGAATTCCACGATCCTTACGCAGGCGCCGACGTGGAATGGTGGCAATCACGACGATAAGCCGCTGAACCTCGTCGGAACGGATGCAGCCGACACGCTTAACGGCGGCAATGGAAACGATACGCTCCGCGGCCTCGGCGGAAACGACAAGCTCTACGGCGGCGACGGCGACGACGTCCTCGACGGCGGTCCGGGTGACGACTTCCTGCAGGGCAATGCCGGCAACGACACGTTCGTCTTTGCCCCCGGCTACGGCCAGGACACGATCAACTGGCTGGAGCGAGGCGACAAGATCGATCTGCGGGCGTTTGGCGTGAAGGACATGGCCGAACTCGCCAAGATCACGACGATGTCGACCGGAACCGGCAGCACCGGGCCCTATGTGGTCCTGGACTTCGGGAACGGAGACCGCCTGACCGTCAAGGGCATCGCCGAACTCACGGCGCAGAACGTAATCTTCGCAACCGGTTCGACGAACCCGCCGCAGGATGATCAGCCTCTCAACCTGGTCGGCACGGACGGGGCGGACATCCTGACCGGCGGCAACGGCAACGACACGCTCACCGGCAATGGCGGCGACGACACGTTGGTCGGCGGTGCCGGCGACGACAAGCTCTACGGCGGCGACGGCGACGACGTCCTCGACGGCGGTCCGGGTGACGACTTCCTGCAGGGCAATGCCGGCAACGACACGTTCGTCTTTGCCCCCGGCTACGGCCAGGACACGATCAACTGGCTGGAGCGAGGCGACAAGATCGACCTCAGCGCCTTCGGTCTGACCGACCTGACCGGGTTGTCGGAAGCAGCCACGGCGACTTCGGGCAAGGCCAGCTCCGGTGCCTCGTACCTCGTTCTCGACTTCGGGGACGGCGATCGCCTGACGATCAATGGGATCGCGAAGCTCACCCCGGAGCAGGTGATCTTCTAAGGCGTTCAGATCCCCGAGTAAATTCCAGGGGTCGATCTCGAGCCGGACGGGCGGTGCTCCTTCGGGAGCGCCGCCCATTTCGTCTGCGACATTCCTACGTCGGGAAGGAAACGCGACGCCTATCCGAATAGGCGAATTGCTCGGGAGAGGAGCCGTTCCACATCATCGCCCTACTTCCGCGAGAGGGTGAGGATGCGCGACGTCGAGATTCTTGGTAACAAGTTCACCGACATGACGGTCGGTGAGTTCTTCGCGGAACTCGACGAGATCGTTCGCGCCGGCCGATCCGAGGTCGTTCTCAACACCAACGTCCACGGCATCCACCTCGCCAGCAAGAATCCCTGGCTCAGGGAGTTCAGAAACAGAAACAGGATCACCCATTGTGATGGTGCAGGTGTGGTGCTCGGGGCCCGGATCCTCGGACATCGGGTCAACCCGCGGGTCTCGCTCAACGACTTCGTCTGGGATTTCGCCGCATTCTGTGCCGAGCGCGGGCACTCCCTGTTCCTGTTGGGAGCGCGGCCGGAGGTCATAGAAGACGCTGCGAACGCGCTGCGGCGACACAGCCCCCAACTGCGCATCGTTGGTACCCATCATGGCTATTTCGCGAAGAGCGGTCCGGAGACGGATGCTGTCATCGATCTGATCAACCGTGCCTGCCCGAATATCCTGATGGTCGGGTTCGGGATGCCGATCCAGGAGGCCTGGATCAAAGACAACGCACACCGTCTCAATGCGAATGTCGTCTGGGCCGTCGGCGGCATCTTCGATCGGGTCGCCGGCGTCGTTCCCCTTGCGCCGAAATGGGTGATGGATTGCGGGCTCGAGTGGTTGTATCTGTCCATAAAGAGTCCTCGCCGGTTCATCGATCGGTATCTGATCGAGAATCCGATTTTCCTTTCCCGTGTCCTTGCCGAACGCCTTCGGTCTCTTCTTCCGCCGGCGGCGGGATCAAGCCCGCGCGGCGGAACGGGGCGGGCGTGAGGATGAGGCCCGCCGCCCGCGCCCCGCGCGCTCTTCAGAGGCTTGCATGAAGCACGTCGCCATCATTCCGGCTCACAACGAGGCCGCCTTCATCGGGCAGACACTGGATACGCTGCTCGCGCAGACGCGGCGCCCCGACAAGATCATCGTCGTCGACGACGGATCGACGGATGCGACGCCCGATATCGTCCGTCGGTTTGCGGAAAAGCAGGATTGCGTCCAGCTCGTCCAAGGGCCAAAGCAGAACGTGCGCCGTTACCGGGTCGTCGAGGTGTTCAACCGCGGTTACGAGCTGGTGCGCACGGAATCCTTCATTTACGTGTCGAAAATCGACGCGGATCTGATCTTTCCGAAGGATTATTTCGAGCGGCTTTTTGCCGTCATGGATGCCGATCCGCGGATCGGCGCGGCAAGCGGAATCCTCGACGAAGCGACGCTCGGCGGCGGCCAGATGCGGCTGCGCATGCCGGAAGGCCATGTCCCGGGACCGATCAAGACGATCCGCAAGGCCGTCTTCGACGAAATGGGCGGCTTTCTGCCCATGCTCGGCTGGGACATCATCGATCTGGTCAAGATCCGCTCGCTCGGATACCGGACGGTGAACGTCCCCGACCTGGTGGTCTTCCACGCGCGACGGACGGGAGCGGCGACAGGTATCATCAAGGGCAACATACGCATGGGACACGGCGCATACGTCATCGGGACGCATCCGCTGTTCGCCCTGGCGAGAGCCATTTACCGCATGTTCGAGCCGCCATACGTCGTGGCCGGCTTTGCCCTCGGCTATGGGTACTTCCGTTCCTGGCTGACTGGCGCCGAACAGATACCCGACAAGGATCTGATCCGCGCGCTTCGCGCGGAACAGCTCTATCGCCTGCTGCACGGCAACAAGCTGCCGGAGCAGGGAACGACGAGGCTGGTATCAGCGTCGTTCGAGAAGCCGTGACTTCAACGCTTCGACCGTGCGTCGATCCCGCGAGGCAGTGATCGTATCCGGCCGGATGTGCCCGGACGGTCGTTACCCGAATTGCCCAAGGGCAGTATGCGCAAGCGTGCTGGCAACGGCATTCCCAACGGAAAATTCTCGCAGAACGACCGCCTGCAATCTGAGACTTGACCTGAGGACGAGATGATCGGATTCGAAACCATCGGTAATGCGACCGTCATCTGCCACGACCGCGTGCCCGTCCTGTGCACAGATCCATGGGTCACCGGCAGCGCCTATTTCGGAAGCTGGACCCACAAGTTCGAGTTGCCGCCAGATCAGCTCCGGTCGATCGAATCCTGCCCATATGTCTGGTTCTCGCACGGGCATCCGGACCATCTGAACCCTGACTCGCTGCCGAGGTTCAAGGGGAGGACGATTCTTCTGCCCGATCATTACGGCGGCCGTATCGCGCGGGATCTGGGCAGCCAAGGGTTCACGGTAAAGATTCTCGAGAACAAGAAGTGGTACCCGCTATCGGAGAAAATCTCCATTCTTTGCCTGTCCGATTACAACCAGGACGCCATCCTTCTCATCAACCTGAATGGGCGCCTGCTGCTTAACATGAACGATGCGACGAACCGCGACTGGATGGGCTTCATCCGAAGCGTGACGTCGCAATTCGAGAAGACGTTCCTGCTTCGTCTCGTGAACCACGGCGATGCCGACATGATCAACCTGTTCGACGAGCAGGGACGACGGGCGGTTCCCCCGTTTCTCAAGTCGGTTCCCCTCGGAGCCAAGGTGCAGGCGAAGCTCGCGGCGACAGGATGCCGATACTACGTGCCGTTCAGTACGTTCCACGTCTATCAGCGAACCGACAGCATCTGGGCCAATGAATACGTCGTCTTCGATCCCAAGGAGTTCTCGGAAGGATTCAAGGGAAGTCCGGACCAGATCCTTCCTGCCAACGTCCGCTACGACTGCGAGACGGATGCGTACGAGGAAATCGGGTCACAAGCCCTGCCGTTGACCCCCAAGCCCCCCGAGGCGTTCGGGGACAACTGGTCGGACCAGCTTGAGAAGGAAGACAAGGAGCTCGCGCGGCGCTATTTCACGTCGATCGAATCGCTGCGGCGCTCGATCGATTTCATCCGCCTGGTGGTCGGTGGCGAGGAGACGGTGATTGAGATCTCCAAGCGCGGGTTCAAGTCCGGCATCACCTTCGAAGTCCCGCGCAACTCGCTCGTCGCCGCCCTCAGGTGGGAGATCTTCGACGATCTCCTGATCGGCAATTTCATGAAGACCACGCTGCATAACATCAAGAGCCTGTACCCGGACTTCACGCCTTATGTCGCCAAATACGCCGACAACGGGCGCGCAAAGACGGACGCCGAGCTCAAGGCGTACTGGCGCGAATACCGGCGACGCAACCCGCTTGCCATGTTCAAGCATGAACTGTCGATGAAGACGACTCAGCGCCTGCGCAACTATATCCTGGCCGACGGGCGCCTGATCCGTCTGGCCTATGCAGCCTACAAGCGGGTGAGCTGAGCGACGGAAAATGGGAAGCCCTACCCGGACGCCCCGCGGTGGCGCTCTCCTCTGGCTCTGTTCAGACTGGATCCGGGAGCAACCCGCCGAAGCGGGTCACCCGCTAGAGCCGCTTATAGATCCAGTCCGGGATGAAAAAACGTCGCTTGTTGAAGACGATTCCGATCAGCTTGCCGCCGTTGGTCTCGATAAGCTCCTTGGTCCGCTTGGCCTGATGGAACCGTGTCTGCTCGGCCTGGATGACGAGCACGACGCCGTCCGCCTTTGCCGACAGGCCCAGGACGTCAGGCGCCACGGTCGGTGGCGGGGCATCGATCACGACCATATCGAAGCGCTGACGAAGCTGGGTGAAGAGATGGTCGGCGCGCGGTGACCCGAAGACGAAAGGACGCGACGTCGGCCGGAGCGACAGAGCACCCACGTGGAGACCGGTGTTCCGAACGGCGTAAATCGCCTCGTCCACGGACCTGCCGTCGGTCACGACCTGTTCGAAGTCGGCTGATCCCCGGATTCCGAAGCGGGCGAGCTGACTCGGTTTCTCCTGATCCGCATCGAAAAGGAGCGTCGAAGCCCCGACGTGAACGGCCATGAACGACGCGAATTCGCGCGCCATGGTCGAGGTGCCGTCCGTCTCGTTTGTACCGATGAACAGAACGATGCCCTTGCCATTGGGCAGGGCCGAGATGATCGGGTGATAGAGACCCGCCATCTCTCGTTCGAACTTCGCTTCGAACGGTTGAAACGAGAATGGTTGGATCTTCGGGGATGGTGGCGCGACCGGTTGCGGCGCGGGCGCCACGACCGGCTGAACTGCCGTGAGCAAGTCGGCCTTCTGCGCTTTCCGCTCGGCCCTGGCATGTTCAAGAGCCTCGAATATCTTGCTCATAGCGCGATTGTCCTCGTGCTTTGAATGTCGGCAGCGGTCATTGCGGCCTCATCATCGTCCATCGGACCGTATCCGGGGCTGATTCAAATTCAGGATCTCCACCGTTCGATCGGGTAGTTCCTCGGGCGATCGCGGAAATAGAATCTCCTGACCGGGGTTGAGCCAATTGATGTTGCGAATCTGCGGATTGGCGTCCTGCACCTTGCGCAGAACGTTCGGGTTCACGTACCCATAGACGTCTTCTGCCATCGTCCACAGGTTGTCACCGAACCGAACCACGCGGACGATGTGCTCGTCACGCGGCCGGGGAATGTCGGTGCTTCGATTGCGCGGATTCGCCACGTCGACATCATTTTCCGTTTCGCTCGGACGCGACGGCATCGCACGGGGCGGGGCAGTCGGTGCGGCCGCGAGGGCGCGCAGCGGTGCCGGCGGGGTGACAGACGCAGGGGAAGTGACTTCAGCAGGAGGTGGCGTGGGGGCCTGAGCAGAGGGCGGTCGTGCAGCGACCTGTGGCGTCGTGCGCGGTTCCGATACCGTCGGCGGGGAGGGGGGGTGAGCGGACTCGTCAACGGACGCGGAGGCCGTATCGCCGGCCCGGGGCTCGGAACGCGTGGCAACGGTGTCGCTGCCGGACTCCTGATCAGTCCTGTTCTGGACGCGCTCGGGGGCACCCGATTGGCGGTCACGCGCCTGCGACAGGACCGGTGCGGTATGCGGCGGCCCAATCTCCGCCGGCGTTGTCCGTTCGCCAGGCGGCACCTCCTCGGTTCGGTCCGATACCGCCGGCGCACGCGCGAGCTGTTCCGGCAATACGGCGTGCGGGCTCGATCGCGGTGCCGTACCGGCCGGCGCACCAGATCCCGGCGACGCATTGTCGGCCTCAGCCGGAGCTGTCGGGCGCTCTCCGGCGTCCGGCGCGGCGGGCATTCGGGGGGTGGGTTCGTTTGCCGGCAAGGGCGGCACGGCGTGGCGCTGTTCGACTCGGGCGACCTCTGAATTTGCCTCTGCGCCCGTCCGGAAAACCGGTTCGTCGTCCGGACCGAGACCGAGCCAACGGCCGACCTCTTCGCGTACGGCCGCCAGTGCATCATTGCCCGCCCCGGCACTGACACGCGCATTGCCGAGCCCCCACGTCGCAACCGACGCTGCGACCACGACCGCCAACACGGCGGTGACTGCCCCGCCGATCCAGACCCCCGACAAGTGCCGGCGTCGCACGGGCTCGGTATCGGCGAGCTGTCGGTCCGCCAGAACCTCCCGAACGACCTTGGTACCGACCGGACGCACCTGGTACCCGTAGCCGGTGACAAGCGCATTATCCGCCAGAATGTTCAGCGTCCGCGGAATCCCCTTCGCCGCCTTGGCAATCATGTGGAGCGCCTGCTTCGAGAAAACGGGCTTGGTCGTCAATGCGACCTTCTTGATGCGGTGTTCGAGGTACGCGACGCTTTCGTCGACGGACAATGGCCCTATTCGGGCGTGAATGGCGATACGATTGCGAAGCTGTCGCAGCCGGTGCTGCTGCAACATTTCCTCGAATTCCGGCTGGCCGATCAGGATGATCTGAATGAGCTTCTCGGTCACGGTCTCGAGATTCGAGAGCATGCGCAGGCTCTCGAGCGTCTCGGCCGGCATGTTCTGCGCTTCGTCAATGATGAGAACGACGGTCTGGTTCTTCCTGTAGATCTCGATGAGTTCTTCGTGCAGTCGGGTAACCGCGAGAAACGTCGTCTCGGGGTGGTCTTCGATACCGAGTTCGCGGAAGACCGTCGTAAGCAGCTCATCGAAAGTCAGGTTCGAGTTGTAGATGTAGATGAGCTTTAGATTCTTGCGATCTGCGAGATCCAGGTAACTGCGCAGAATCGTCGTCTTGCCGACGCCGACTTCACCGGTGATCGCGACGAAGCCCTTGCGCTGCTCGATACCGTAGACGATCGCCGCAAGCGCTTCCTTATGTGCCGGACTCGGAAAAAGGAACTCCGGATCCGGCGTCACATGAAAAGGCTCTTGGCTCAGCTCGTAAAAGGCTGCGTACATCTTCGCCTGTCAACGCACCGGATCCGGTTATTCAAAGGCTTCGATAGGGCACGGTGCCCAGGACCCGCACCCCCAGGCTATGGCCGGCGCTCTCCGGCGTGATGAACCCGGAGCTGAGATACTCGGAAAGGAAGGCCAGACCCAGGCCTGCCGCGACCCCGAAGACGATCGAAAGCGCGATATTGAGCACCTTCTTGGGTGCGACCGGATTGGTCGGCGCACGTGCACTCTCGATCACACTAATGTTTACGATCTTCTGCTGATCCATCTCCTCGGAGATGCGGGCCTCCTCAACGCGGACGACATAGGTGTCATAGTTCTGCCGGTAATTCCTGATCTCGCGCTCGATCTGCGCCAGTTCCTTCTCGCGCAGGTCAAGCTCCCGGAGTTTCTCGTCGATCTCTCCGATCTGCTGCTCGACTGCCGCCTTCTTCGCAATCAACGAATTGTATTCGGCCTGGTTGCGAACGATATCGAGCTCGAGCTGTTCCCATACCGGATTCTTGCCGGTTCGCGTCCGTACCGCCTTGTCGTTTTCGACACGAGCGAGGAATTCTTCGACGACGCGACGCTCTTCGCGGACATTCCGCACGAGCTGGCTTTCCTCCCGGTACTTCGAAAGAAGTTCCTGCTCTCGAAGCTGCAGAGCAAGCAATCGCGACTTGGCGTCGTCAACAACTGGGTATCGCTCGTTATCCGTACCTATCGGAACGTGTTGCGGAACGGATTTCTGCTGTTCCCGAAGCGAAGCAAGCCGCCGGCCGGTCTCCTCGATACGGTTCTCCGTCGCACGCAGCTCGACGTCCAGCGCGCTTCGCTCGTTCAGCAGCAGGCTGCGCTGCTGATCGAGGGAGAACACGCCGTGCTGCTGACGGAACTGTTCGAACTTCTGCTCCGCCATGCGAAGCATCTGGCCGTAATGTTCCATCTGCTCGACAAGAAACTCGGACTTCGGCCCGCTGAATACCTGGAGGCGAGTGGCCAGAAACTGATCGACGAGTGAGTTCAGGGTCTCGGCCGCGATTTGCGGGTCGCCGTGCTGGAACGCCACCTTGATCACGTTTGCCTTCGCCACCGGCTCGACCTCGAGGCTGCCGCGGAAGGCGCGGGCCGCCTTCTGGCGAATCGTCTCTTCCGGCGAAATTTCCGGTACACCGGTGAAGAACGCGGCAATATCGTTCGCGACCTCGCGGACTTTGGCCACGGAGAACAGCGGCGGCGGCCGATCGATGCCTGGGAACAGCCGCTTCATGCCGATGTCGTCTATCACCTTGAGTGCGAGATCCTGGCTCGTGAGAATCTCGATCTCGGAGTTGAGCAGGTCCTCCCGGCTCAACGTGAGTTGCGGCTGTTCCTCACCAACGGCCGGACGATACGTATACTCCCGACCGGCCTTTACGAGCAGCGCGGCCCTTGCCTCGTATGTCGGACCGGTCGTGAAGCTGTAGAAAGTCGCCAGACCGACAATCAAGAGGAACGTCGCGATGATTTTACGCTGATGCTTGAACAGGACGTTGAGGATATCCCTTGTCCCGTTCTCGGAGTCTAAGCGCATCAGGAGCTCCCAAGGCTAGACAATCAGTCGAAACCGTAGGCCAGACCGAATCCGAACGGGATGTTCTGGCGGATGTACTGGTCGATGAACTTGTTGACGTTCGCGATCGGGGACTTCGGCACGTACACCACATCGAGCGGTGCGAGAGCGATGTCCTGTTCCATGTTGGAACCGTCGATCACGGCTTCGAGATCGACTGGAATGACGATCGGACGCTGACCGTTCGGATTGCGTCGGATGACGAGCACTTCGTTGATACGGGCGGTTTCACGGAAACCGCCGGCCTGTGCGACCGACTGCAGGACGGTCATCGGTCCGATCGCCTGGATCACGCCGGGGCTTCCGACTTCGCCGCCGACGAACACTTTCTGCGCATTGAATGACCGGACGATGACGGTGAGCTCCGGTCGGCGCAACTCCTGCTCGTACGCCTGACGCAAGCGCTCTGCCAGCTGGGACGGCGAGATGCCGGCGGCCTGGACCTCGTTCGCCAGCGGCAGCGAGATGCGGCCGTCAGGTCGGATCACCACCGACGTATTGAGTTCCGGATTGTAGTAGAAGCGGATATCCAACTCATCGCCGGGGTAGAGGATGTATTCGTCGCCTGACGAACGCGCGATCGCCTGTCCCGTTTCGATGGAGGCGGGATTCCTTACCGCAGATCCGCAGCCGCCGAGTCCCAGGACGGCAAACATGGCAGCTGCAAGAAAAGAAAAGGTCCGGCGTACGCGCCGACTGCCGAAGCGGAGGAAAATCATTCGGGCGATCCTCTGTCTCACATCAAAATCGAAGCGGTCCGATGACAATCTCTGGCAGCAGGGGTGTGTGCTTCGGTTTCTTGCTTGCGAGATCGTAACAGAACGAATCCGGACGACGAGCTGACTTTCCGGGCGGCTGGCTTCGCAAAAGGATTAGAGACATTCAGGGGGCCGAGTACCGACGTGTCGTGCAACGGAAATGGCATTCTCGTCGCGGTCGAATCGCGGCCACGCACTCATCGAGCTAGTACGACCGGGTAGCGTAAAGGCCGCAACGCGCCGTTGCGGCCGATGACCGGTCTGATTCCGGCGAAGCAAGGCGGAAACCCCGACACCGAGCGTCAGGCCCGACAGAACGCCAAGTCCATTGGCGCCGATATCGAGGACCGAAAACTCCCGCCCGGGAATACCGATCTGGCGGAGTTCCAGTCCGACACCGAGAAGCAGATTGAACGTCGTGAGTATCAAGTGCCCTGGTAAGCCCTTGGCGGCAAAGTACGCCGGAAATGCGATCGCACCAAACGCAACGACATGCGTGAACTTGTCGGCGTGATGCTGGCCGGGCGGCCGGAAGATCGGTGAAACATATGCGACAGTGACTGCGAGCGTCGTCGCCAGCCACAGCGTTCGCCATAACAAGCGGTTCTTCACCACGCTATCCAAATTGGCGAACGGCATCGGTTCTCCGCCAGTACGGTGCGGCGTTTTCAGTAGGCGTTCTCGTCCGAGAAGAGACGGATGACGGTCAGGAACAGGATCCGAAGGTCGAAACTGATCGACCAGTTCTCGATGTAGTAGAGGTCGTGCTCGACCCGGCGCTGCAACTTCTCCGCAGTGTCCGTCGCGCCGCGCCAACCGTTAACTTGAGCCCATCCGGTGATGCCCGGTTTCATGCGGTGCCGATGCGCATACTCGGCCACGATCTCGTGGCACAGCCGCTTTTCGGTCCGCATGCCGATCGGATGGGGACGGGGGCCGACGACCGACATGTCGCCCTTGAGAACATTCAGAAACTGGGGGAGCTCGTCGAGGCTCGTCCGGCGAAGGAACGCACCGACCCGGGTCACGCGCGGATCGTTGCGACGCGTCTGGTTGGCGCCGGACTCGTCGCTGAGCTCATGATACATCGTCCGAAACTTGTAGACTTCAATCTCCTGGTTGTTGAAGCCGTAGCGCTTCTGCCGGAATAGAACGGGACCTGGACTCTCGAGCTTGATGGCGAGCGCGATGATCAGGAAGAGCGGCGCCGTCACAATCAGCGCGAATATCGCGAGCATCCGATCCTCACAGGCCTTCGCGAAGCCGCGCCAGTGGCGGAGCGGCGGATCGACAACCCCCACGAGCGGCACCGTTCCGCATTGCGTCAGCCCGTAACACCGGAGATGAAAACCGATCTTGTCGGGGCAGAGGCTGATGTTCGTCGGCAGCGACTTCAGCTTGTGGAGAATGCCCAGGAGGCGCGCCTCCGCCGACCAGGGCAGGGCGATGATGATGTGATCGATGGCCGTGGTCTTGCCGAGCTCGAGAAGATCATCCGTCGTACCGAGCACCGGGTACCCTTCCACGTGGCGCGGAACGCGATCACGGCGGTCGTCGAAGAACCCGATGACGCGAAGAGACGGATCGCTCGAAGCGGCTAGATGTGCTGCCAAGCGTTGGCCATACTCGCCGGCACCGACGATGACCACGTTCTGTATCAGATGCCCCTGGGCGAGACTGTGACGCACGGCGGTCGCGACCGCCGTGCGGACGATCGCGATCGAGACAAATGACAGCCCCAACCACAATGGCAGCCACTGGGGAGAAAATGACGTCCACGTCTCCGTCGCTATTGCGAGCAGCGCCAGCACTGCCGCGATGCAGATGAGCGCGACCATGAGTTGCACAAGCTGCCGGCCCGACCGCGTAAGAGTGATAGCGCCGTAAAGCCCCGCCAAGCCGAAGACCTTGGAAGCGATGAACGTACCCGTTATCGCCACCAAGCCGTAGTCGGGCCAGAAGCGATTGGGAATTGGGGATCCAAGATACGAGTCGATCTGAAAGGCGAGCCAGGCCAACCCGAAGACGAGTGCGCCGTCGACGAACTTGAGCGTATCGAGGACCATCGGCACGTGTGCCGCGGAAGGCACTTGCTGGGATCGGGTGGCTGCAACCGAGACGGGCTTGAGTGCGGTGGAAAGTTGATTGGCCGACACGGGAAGTCCGAAGCCCAAAATTGATTCACACGGTCGAGCGACGGACATGAATCAGCCGCACGATGTGTCCGTGACTGTCATGCCGTTGAACAGGTTCCGGCAATTCAGCAAATCAGAGGAGGGTTCGGCAGCGCGGTATATGCCGTTCAAGCGAAACGGCACATCTGAAGGGGCAATGTGTGCTCGGCGGGCGCGCGTCGGAGAAGGTTCTCGCCCGAAGGCGTTGGGTGCTGATCCCGGAAGCGCTGTTGGCGTTACTCACTCGGTAAACGCGGCATGTGCCGTCCCCCGTCTGAGATATTGCTTTGTGCCGGGTTGGTCGGAAAATCGCAGCAAGTCGAACTGCAGAGTCCGGATTCGCCGGTTCTATGCCGATGAGAGTCGTGATCGCCGACTACCACGCGTTGCTTCGTGACGGCCTTGGCATGATCGTCAAGGATCTGGCCCCTGACGTTGAGGTGGTGCATTGCGACGACTTCGAACGGCTGACACCGCTCATGGATGGGGAACAGGTTGACCTTGTCCTGCTCGACTTCAATTTGCCGAATTTCGGTGGAGTGCCGGCGTTGCACAAACTGACGACTCAATACCCTAAGGCACCGATCGTCATCATGGCCGGGTCTGAACGCTGGACGGATGCCTGCAACGTGATCGAGGCCGGTGCCCGCGGCTACATCCCGAAATCGGCGAGCAGCGTCATCATGCTGGCCGCGCTCCGGCTTATCCTATCCGGCGGAACATATATTCCCCCGCTCATGAACCAGGCTTCAGGCGCGGCCCGGGCAGGGGGGGTGTCGCGCCTCGGCGACGGCGGCGACGATCCGCCCCTACAGAAGTTGACGCCACGGCAAATGGAAGTGCTGCGTTGTCTGGCCCGCGGCCATTCGAACAAGGAAATCGCGTATCAGCTCGGCCTGTCGCAAGGTACCGTGAAAATCCACATTGCCGCGATCTTCAAGGCGTTCAAAGTCCGAAACCGAACACAAGCGGTCATCGCCGCAGGTCTTCGCAACTGACGTCGAAACACGAAAGGGGTACGATTTCGAGTGATCCTGCCTCGTGATCACTCATAATCGCCACTCGGAAAACCCGTTTTGAACGCTTCTAGCCTAGCGCGGGCCTAGATTATATATGCGGCTGCGCTGGCCGCCCGTTGCAGGCCGGCGACTCGGCGGCGTGCATCACCGGAGCGGCACGCATGCACCCAATAACAAGATCGACGGGGCGGGGATGAATATGTCCGGGATACGCGGCCCAAGAGGCAGCAGTTACGCTTCGTCAGTTCTCCGCGTCGTCGGCCAAATGCGCCGAGGGATGCGTGACGAAGGTTAGAACACTCATTGGAATCGCGGTACCGCGAGTCCGCAACGATGTCGCCGCTGCAGCCGCGCTGCATGTCGAATTGATCGCGGTTTGCCTCTCTCCAGAACAGCTATTGGAGAAAGTGGACGCGACCATCGATTTGATCCTCGTTGATGTGCCATTTCTTTCGGCACTCATGCGCCGATGGCGTGGCGTCGGGCATTTCAAGGTGCCGCAACGACGAAACGCCGCCGTCATCCTCACATTGGCCGACGACGAGTTGCGCGATGCGCTCGCATTTCTGCACGTCTGTAACGGAATCCTGTTCTGGCAGCACGACCTCGACAAGATCGGCCGGTTGGCCACAATCATGCGCGAAGGTTACTGCAGCGTTCCGCCCGAGCTCTTGCCGGATCTGATATCCGATCGTGTCCGCATCGGCCTCATCGATCGCCTTGTTCCGATGGAACGGACAACCCTGCAGCTTCTCGGTCAGGCGCTGAGCAATCGTGCCATCGCTCGAACCCTGAACGTTCCGGAGCCAGCAGCCAAATCGCTCGTTCGTGCGGTCCTGACTAAGCTTCGTCTCAAAAACCGCACCGAAGCGGCTATATTCGCCGTACGCTGGCTCGACTGCATCACAGCCGAGCCAGCGCCTGCCAAGTTGACCGTGCCGGAGAAGCAGTTGGTCTCGTAGACGTCAGCGGGCGCTCCGGGCCCCATTGCCCGCAGCCCCAGCTTCGGTCCGCTCCTCGGCCGACCGTGCGGCCGTAAACGCCACACTCACACCCGGCCGGTTGCCCGATGTGTTCGTCACCGCCGCACCAAGACCCCGGTTGAGTGCCCAAATGGCGGCCTGGGTCCGGTTCGTCGCGCGGATCTTGCGAAGGATCCCTTTGAGATGGACCTTAACGGTGGACTCGGTGATGTCGAGGTGATGCGCGATCACCTTGTTCGGGTAGCCGTTCAGCAGGCACTGCAGGATCTGGATTTCGCGCTCCGACAGGCCGGCCATGCCGGCGTCGTTGACCGGTGCCGGACGGGCCTCGACCTTACCGTTGACGAGGAGGCTCGCCAGATTGGTCGGGAAAACCTTCTCGCCGATCATGACCAGACGCAGCGACTGCTTGAGCGCGGCGGAAGAGATGTTCTTCACGAGGTAACCATCCGCGCCGGCGTCGAAGCACTGGGCCAGGCTGACGCTCGAGAGAACATCCGTCAGCACGACAACGCGCATCTTCGGCATGCGCTGGCGCAACGACTTGATCTCCTCCAAGCGCTGCTTGTCGTCGGCGGAGTAGTCCACGAGCATCAAGTCCGGCGTGTTGTCCGGCGTGATTTTGGTTAATGCCTCTGCCACCGTGGCCGCCTCGCCTGTGACCGCAAAGCTTGGGTCGTCAAGCAGTTTGCGCAAACCTTCGCGGAGAAGCTGACTGGGATCAACGAGGAAGATCTGGAATGTCTGCATATCCGTGCCCCGCATGTTGGTTGTTGACGCCCTTAAGAGATTTTTCTTACTGCTCGTTCGGCGAACGAGTCCCATTAGGCAGTGCACCCTGAGCGTGTGACGCGACCAGTAGGGTATTGAAGCACCCGGTCCGGTGAAATCTCCCGTACGAACAGCTCGACGGTTCCGTGGGAGTATTTCCAACGGGACCTCCGAGCAGTCCGGTACCGAGGATTTCTCGTTTCCAACCGTCCCGCGATGCGCCCCCGGATGCCCCATGCGCCGATCGTCCGCGATATTGGACGCCGGATGCAGGTCGATCGCATGCTTGCGTGTGGCTGCCTGAGACGTTTGGTCCTGCCTGGGCTGCCGAGCGACGTGCGGAGCAGTCTGAAGGCCGTAGTCGGTTCAGTCCGTCGCACGCAGATATAGCCAGGTTCGTCAACATTGGCCCCCCCAACTTCGCCCACAGCCGAGGCAGACGAAAGCTAATTAGCTTGCCGTTAACGCGCCGGAGGGGCGAAAGTTCCACGGAAGGATGGTGACGGGCGTGTCGGGCCTATTCGCACGCGGCGCACTCTCCCCCGGTCTAAGCCCATCCGATATCGGATTCCGGGGATACGAACGGTTCCCGGCACTTGGTAACCACCGTAACCGTCGTTCCGGGCGCCTCGGCAGCCCCGCGCCGGGGATCACCCCTCGGGTAACGGGGCCGTTGCATTCCCAATGGCGTCTCTTTAAGAGCGTTTCCCGCTACCTATGGACACTCTGCTCCCACTCTCGAAGCTGTTCTGGTTGGTTGCCGAACCGAGCAGCTTTCTGCTCCTGTGCTGGCTGGTCGGGTGTGTCCTGCTCTGGACGCCCTGGCTGAAATACGGCCGCTTGCTGGTCGCGGCCGCGGCGCTGGTTACCCTGGCGAATGCGATGCTTCCCATCGGCCAGTGGGCGTTGCGGCCGATCGAGGATCGTTTTCCTCCGCCGTTAACGCTTCCCGCCCGCGTGGACGGCATCATCGTCCTGGGCGGCGTCGTCGACGAATACATCATCGGGAAGCGAGGGATTCCGAAGTCGCTCGCGGCCACGGGGTCGCCGCGCCTCGATGCGTTCCTCGAACTATCACGTCGCTACCCGATGGCACGGCATGTCTTTACGGGAGGAGCCATCGAGCTGATCAACGGTCGAGATACCGAGGCCGATGTCGTCAGGCGCATCTTCGCCCGCATCGGCGTCGACACGACGCGCATCATATTCGAGGACAGATCGCGCAACACTTACGAGAACGCCGTATTCAGCTATGCGGCCGTGAAGCCCGAGCCGGAAGAGCAATGGATCATCATCACGTCGGCCCGACACATGCCGCGCGCGATAGGCACGTTCCGCAAGGCCGGTTGGCAGAATCTCATTCCGTTTCCGGTTGATTTCGCAACCGACCCCGAGTCCGACTTCGAGCCCCAGTTCGGACTGGGACGGAACCTGCAGTTCTTGTCGGAAGCCGTCCGAGAATACATCGGCCTGACTGTCTATTACTGGCTGGGGCGAACCACGACCTGGTTTCCTGGGCCGTAACGAAGCCCGCCGCATATACTGGCCGCAGGTGCAACGAATCCTCGAGCCGGAGCCATTTTCATTGCCGCGTTTCGAAGCTTGTGGCAGAAAAAGCCGAGTGCTCGATAGCGTTACTACGAATTTCCGCTCATGAAGCGTCGCTTTTTTATTACGGGCGGGATGGCCCTTGCGCTCGGAGCGGCAATCCGTCCGGCATGCGCCAACGAAGCCGATTTCAGGACCTGGCTGCAAGGCGTGCAGCGCGAGGCTATCCAGCGGGGAATACCGGCCGAAATCGTGGCCGATGCCCTGGCGGACGTGACCCCCATTCCGCGCGTGCTGGAGCTTGACCGACGCCAGCCCGAAACGACGCTGACCTTCGACGAATACGTCTCGCGTGTCGTGACGCAAGCTCGGATCGAGACGGGGCGCAGCCGGCTGCGCGAGCACCGGGACTTGCTGGAACAGGTCAGACGCCGCTATGGCGTACAACCACGCTTCATCGTCGCACTGTGGGCGATCGAAACCGACTTCGGTCGCATCACCGGCAACTTCTCGGTCATTGGCGCCCTCGCGACGCTCGCCTATGACGGCCGACGCAGCGCCTTCTTCCGCGAGGAGCTGTTCAACGCGCTCAAAATCGTCGCGCGGGGCGACATCTCCGCAAAGGACATGCGCGGCTCCTGGGCCGGTGCGATGGGGCAGAGCCAGTTCATGCCGTCGAGTTTCCTCGCGTACGCCGTCGACTTTGACGGGGATGGACGCGCCGACATCTGGAACAGTCGGGCCGACGTGTTCGCCTCCATCGCCAATTACCTTGCAGCGGTCGGCTGGCGCAGCAACGAGACGTGGGGGCGGGAGGTCCGGCTACCGGCCGACTTCGATCGCCAGCTCATCGACCACAACAAGGTTCAGAAGACACTGCGGGAATGGCAAGCGCTGGGCGTCCGGCGGGCCGATGGCAGCGATCTGCCGGCGCAGGATATCAGCGCGTCCCTGATCCAGCCCGGCGGGGCAGATGGACCTAGTTTTCTAATTTACAACAATTACCGGGTTATCCTGCGGTGGAATCGTTCACTCTACTTCGCGACGGCGGTCGGGTTCCTTGCTGACCACTTTGACGATAGTTAATTTACGAAATATAGGTTGTAGGAAGGGGGATACTAGATGCGGGGGGGCATGCGGCTGGCGCTGTCAGCCATATCGGCAGCTACGGCTGTGCTGCTGGGCGGATGCGCCGAAACGACGCTTGCCATCCACACCGCGAAACAGCTCACGCGTAACGAGACGCCCCCCCGCCAGGGGATCTACAAGGTCGGCGAGCCTTACCAGATCAACGGCGTCTGGTACTACCCGGCAGAAGATTACGAATATGACGAGACGGGGATCGCCTCGTACTATGGTGGCGAAACGCGGGGTGTAAACTTCCACGGTCGCGTGACGGCGAACGGGGAGATCTACGACATGAACGCCCTGACGGCGGCACATCAGACGCTGCCGATGCCCAGCCTCGTACGGGTCACCAACCTCGAGAACGGACGCTCGATCGTGCTGCGGGTCAATGATCGGGGCCCCTTCGTACGTGGCCGCATCATCGACGTCTCGCGACGGGCCGCACAGCTCCTGGGGTTCGAGAGTCAGGGCACGGCTCGGGTTCGGGTTCAGATTCTCGCGGAAGAAAGCCGGCGGCTGAAAGAAGCGATGCTGCGGGGCCAGGAAGACCCTTCCGAGATCCAGACCGTTGCTGCCGCGCCGCGCACCGCAGTTGCCAGCGACGCGCTGCCACCGCCGCCCGGTACTCGCGCAACAGGCAACGTCGGATCAGCCGCGCTACCGCCGCCTTCCGCGATGTTCCCGCCGGCCCCGGAAACGTCTTTGACGTCGGCTGCAGCCGAGAAGCGCGCGCGGAGCAGGCCGCCACAGACCGTCGCGGCCCGCCCGGCGGCGCCGGTGGTGGCCGCCCCCTCGACCTCGACGTCCGCCACGGCGCCGGTAACACAACGTCAACTCCCTGCACCCCAGCCGGCACCCGTTCCGGCATCGACGGAGGTTGCGGCATTGCCCGTTGCTCAGCAGGCCGCGGCATCGCCCGTGGTTCTGCAGACGCCGATCAGCCCCACGAACATCTTCATCCAGGCGGGCGCCTTCGCGAACTACGACAATGCCTACCGGCTGAGCGTGCGCTTGTCGCGCTATGGCAAGGCCACCGTCACTCCCGTCAATGGCGGCGCACAGCAGCTCTATCGAGTACGCATCGGCCCGATCTCGACCGTCCAGGAGGCGGATTCATTGCTTGCCGAAGTGAGCTCGGTCGTACCGGAAGCCCGGATCGTCGTGGACTAGACCATGTCAGTTCCGTGCACATGCCAAAGTTCCGGCGCAATTCGTGATTAGGGAAAACGCGTGCGACTGGTGGTTGAGAGATCTATTGCGGCGCTCTTCAGATTTCAGAGCAGATGATGCCCATGAAACCATCGCCCTTCCGATACGCGGCCTTGGTCGCCGCTGTATTGCTCCTCGGGATTTCCGGCCGGGTTCCGGACGCAGCAGCTCAGCAAGCCCAGCGCAATCCGGCGGAGCAGCCGAGGATCATCGCCGAAGAGGCTGGCGTTCAAACGCTTCAGACCACGGCACGCCAGGCGATCATTGTCGATTATCAGACCGACACCGTTCTCTTCGAGAAGAACGCCGACGAGCGCATGCCGCCGTCGTCGATGAGCAAGATCATGACCGCCTACCTGGTCTTCAAGGAGATCAAAGAGGGGCGGCTGTCGCTCACCGATACCCTGCCGGTCAGCGAGAAGGCGTGGCGTATGCAGGGGTCGAAGATGTTCGTCCCCCTGGGCGGGCGAGTGACGGTCGAGGATCTTCTCCGCGGCATGATCATTCAATCGGGCAACGATGCCTGCATTGTGCTGGCGGAAGGCATCGCCGGCAGCGAGGAGGCCTTTGCCGAACGGATGAACGAGGAGGCGCGGCGCCTCGGACTGAAGGACAGCAACTTCCGCAACGCGTCCGGCTGGCCTGACCCCGACCATTACATGACCGCGCGCGATCTGGCGATCCTCGCCAAGCGCCTGATCGACGATTTTCCCGAGTTCTACAAGTATTACAGCGAGAAGAGTTTCACGTACGGGGTCGACTCAAAAGGCACGCCGATCCGGCAGGGCAACCGGAACCCGCTGCTGTACAAGAACACGGGGGCCGACGGCATCAAGACCGGACACACGGAGGCCGCTGGCTACGGCCTGACTGCATCCGCGGTACGCGACGGCCGGCGGATCATCATGGTCTTGAATGGAATGCCCAGCATGCGCAATCGCGCCGAGGAAAGCGAACGGCTGCTCGACTGGGCCTACCGGGAATTCGGCACGTACGGCCTGTTCAAGGCCGGCCAGGTCGTCGAAACCGCGGATGTCTGGCTCGGCGACAAGCCGACCGTTCAGCTCGTTGCGCCAAAGGACGTGCTCGTCACGATGCCGCGTCGCGCCCGCGCCCAGATGAAGGTAACGGTCGTGTACGATGCGCCGGTACCCGCGCCATTCACGAAGGGTACCGAACTTGGGAAACTGATCGTCACCGCGCCGGGTATCCAGACCGTAGAGGTTCCGTTGGTTGCCGACTCGGACGTCAATCAGCTCGGCTTCACTGGGCGGATCGGCGCGGCGATCGGCTATCTGATTTGGGGTGCTGAAAGGAAGTGAGCCATTCTGCGAGAGGTCGGGGCCGTTTCATCACGCTCGAGGGTGGTGAGGGGGCGGGGAAATCGACCCAGATCTCACGACTTGTGCGGGCGCTCACCGCGGCCGGCATCCCGGCTCGCGCGACGCGCGAGCCGGGCGGCGCGCCGGGCGCAGAGCTCATCCGCAAGCTGCTGGTCGAGGGAGAACCTGGGCGGTGGCGTCCGACGACGGAAGCGCTTCTCCACTTCGCCGCCCGGGTCGAGCACCTCGACGATTTGGTATTTCCCGCGCTAGATGCCGGAGAATGGGTCGTCTGCGACCGGTTCGCGGATTCGACCATGGCCTACCAGGGATATGGGCATGGGCTCGATCGCACCGTGATCACGACGCTGTACCAAACCGTAATCGGTGATTTCGCGCCCGACCTTACGTTGATCCTGGATGTACCTGTCGAGATCGGACTTGCCCGTGCTGCGACACGTCGCAACGCTGAGACGCGTTACGAGCGCATGGATCATGGCTTCCACGAACGCGTTCGTCGGGGGTTTCTCGAGATTGCGCGGCAATACCCCGCGCGTTGCGTCGTGATCGATGCAAACGGTCCGCCCGATGCCGTCACGGACAGCATTCTTGAGGTGGTGACGCAACGGCTTGGCGTCCAGCTGGGTGCCGCCGGTCAGCAGCCGGCATGACATGCCATGACCGAACCGACACCAACTGGGACCCCACCACGCGCGAATCCGCGCCTCGTCGGCCACGCGGCCGCGGAGCAGGCGATGCTTGGCGCCTGGCGGTCGGGTCGGATGCCTCACGCATGGCTCGTCGGCGGACCACGCGGTATCGGCAAGGCGACGCTCGCCTACCGCTTCGCCCGCTTCGTCCTCGCGCAAGGGCAGGGCACAGCAAGTCTGCCGGGCATGCCGGCGGATTCACTGGAAATTCCGGTTTCGGCCCCGGTCTTTCGCCGGGTGGCGGCGGGCAGTCACGCGGATTTGCTGTCACTGGAGCCGGGCATGCTCCATCCAGAAACGAATAAGCCGACGCAGGACATCGTCGTCGGCCATGTCCGCCGTGCGATCGATTTCCTCTTGAAAACGGCAGCGGAGGGCGGCTGGCGCGTCGTCGTCATCGACGAAGCGGAGGCAATGAACCGGAGCGCGGCCAATGCGCTTCTCAAGATCCTCGAAGAGCCGCCGTCGAACTGTCTGCTCCTGCTCGTCAGCCATAACCCCGGCCGGCTTCTACCCACGATCCGGTCCCGATGCCGGCTCTTGACGCTTCAGCCGTTGACTCCCTCGGATGTCGATGCGCTCCTTGCCGAACTGCGCCCGACGCTCGACGCCAGCGAGCGCCAAATACTGGTCGAACTCGCCAACGGTTCGATCGGCCGTGCGCTGGAACTGGCGGACAGCGGCGGCGGCGAGCTTTTTCGGGAAGTCGACGGGCTGCTCGGCCGGTTGCCGGACCTCGACGTGCCCGCCGCACATGCGTTTACCGACCGCTTCGTCCGTGCCGGCGAGGGGGCAGATGCGGGCTTCCGAATGGTCATGGAATTGATTGCGGACTGGATCGAGAGGCGTCTCACGACCGGCCGAATCGCGGGACCACTCTGGTTCGACGCTCGTGACCGGGTTCGGCGGCTTGCGGGGCTCGCCGACGGCCTCAACCTCGACCGCAAGCAAGTGCTTCTGGGCGCGTTGCTCGCCGTGCAGCGCGCCGCCGCTGCCGCCGTACGGCCGCGCTAAGGCCCCCTGGCAGCCCGTTCGTATTCGGTAGCCAATTGCTCGGTCGTCGCCTAAATAAGGGACGCGAGCGGATAGCCCAGCATGACCAAGACATATTACGTAACGACACCAATCTATTATGTGAACGATCGGCCGCACCTGGGCCACGCGTATACCACCGTGGCCTGCGACGTCCTGGCGCGGTTCAAGCGCCTCGACGGCTACCGCGTGCACTTCCTGACCGGCACCGACGAACATGGCCAAAAGGTCGAGAAGGCGGCAGCAGCGGCTGGGATCGATCCCCAGGCCTTCACCGACATGGTCTCCCAGAACTTTCGGGACATGTGTCGGGCAATGGACATTTCCAATGATGATTTCATCCGTACGACCGAGCCGCGCCATATCCGCGCGTGTCAGGCGATCTGGCAGGCGCTGGAGCGCAACGGGGACATCTATCTCGGCAAGTACGCTGGTTGGTATGCGGTCCGGGACGAGGCGTTTTACGGCGAAGACGAACTGACCATCGGGCCGGACGGCAAGAGGCGCGCCCCAAGCGGTGCCGAGGTCGAATGGGTCGAAGAGCCGAGCTATTTCTTCCGGCTGTCGGCCTGGCAGGACCGGCTGCTGATGTTCTATGACGCCAATCCGGACTTCGTCGCACCGGCCAGCCGCCGCAACGAGGTCGTGAGCTTCGTCCGCCAAGGGCTTACGGATCTGTCAATTTCGCGAACGACCTTCAGCTGGGGCATCAAGGTGCCGAACGCGCCGGGCCACGTGATGTACGTGTGGCTGGACGCGCTTACGAACTACATCACGGCCATCGGCTACCCGGACACTGAAAACGAAGCGTTTCGAACGTTCTGGCCGGCCGATCTTCACATGGTGGGGAAGGATATTCTCCGCTTCCACGCGGTCTATTGGCCGGCGTTCCTGATGGCTGCCGGCCTGCCGCCGCCGCGCCGCGTCTTTGCCCACGGCTGGTGGACCGTCGAAGGCCAGAAAATGTCGAAGTCGTTGGGCAATGTCGTCAGCCCCTACGACATCGTCGCAAAATATGGCTTGGACCCGGTTCGCTATTTCCTGCTGCGGGAGGTTCCGTTTGGCCAGGACGGCGATTTCTCGCAGCGTGCCATGGTCAACCGCCTCAACGGCGATCTTGCCAACGACTTCGGAAACTTGGCCCAACGCGTCCTGAGCTTCATACAGCGCAACGCGGGCGCGCAGGTTCCGGAGCCGGGCCCGTTCCAGGCGGCCGATGAACGCCTGCTCGGCGAAGCCCGGGGCTTGCTCCCGGTATTGCGCCGCGAATTGGACGAGCAGGCCTTCCACAAGGCACTCGATGCGATCTGGCAGGTAGTCGGCGCCGCCAACCGCTATGTGGACGAACAGGCGCCATGGACACTCCGCAAGACCGACCCAGAGCGGATGAATACGGTCCTGTACGTCCTGGCCGAGGTGCTAAGGCATCTCGGTATTCTCTGCCAGCCGTTCATGCCGGGCACGATGGGTCGGCTGCTCGATCAGCTCGCCGTCCCGGCGCAGGAGCGCCATTTCGCGGCTCTTGAGACGAACATGCTTAAGCCGGGAACCAAGCTGCCACCGCCGGTAGGAATCTTCCCGCGGTATGTCGAGGAGGGAGCGGCGAAGGGGGGCGGCGGCTGATGCTGGTCGACAGCCATTGCCATCTCGACTACCCGCCGCTGGCCGAGGATCTGAACGGCGTGCTGGCCAGGGCAGGGCAAGCCGGTGTCACGCATATGCTGACAATCGGCACCAAGTTGCGCGACTTTCCGCGCGTCCGCGCGCTTGCCGACCAGCACCCGAACGTTTTCTGCTCCGTCGGCATCCATCCTCACGAGGCGGAGAACGAGGCGGCCGATGTGACGCGCCTTGTCGAACTGACCGCACACCCGAAGGTGATCGGCATCGGTGAGACCGGGCTGGATTACTATTACGACAAGAGTCCGCGCGAGAAGCAGCAGGCGAATTTCCGCGCCCACATCCGGGCGGCACAGCAGTCCGGCCTGCCGTTGATCGTGCATACCCGCGATGCGGACGACGACACGGCAAGGCTCCTGGCCGAAGCGACAAACGAGGGGCCACCGGTCCGTGGCGTCCTTCACTGCTTCACGTCTTCGCGCTGGCTGGCCGAGCGGGCCATCGAGCTCGGCTTCTATATCTCTATCTCCGGAATTATCACGTTCAAGAACGCAGAAACACTGCGTGAGACCGTACGGGCGCTGCCGATCGAACGCCTTCTCGTCGAGACGGACTCGCCGTATCTGGCGCCGGTTCCAATGCGCGGCAAGCCCTGCGAGCCGGCGTATGTCGCTTATACCGCGGCGAAAGTCGCCGAGCTCAAGGGCATCTCGGTCGACGAGCTCGCACGGCACACAACGGCGAATTTCTTCACGCTTTTCCAGCGCGCACGGACGGCCCAACCGGCATGAAAATCACGATTCTCGGCTGCGGCGGGTCCGGTGGCGTACCGTTGATCGGCTGCAAATGTCCGGTGTGCACGTCATCCGATCCGCGCAACAAGCGTACGCGGTGCTCGATCATGGTCGAGGTCGGCTCCACCAGGCTTCTGGTCGATGCCGCGCCGGACCTTCGACAGCAGTTCCTGGCGAACGGCTTCTCCGAGGTCGATGCGGTCATTCTGACGCATGCCCATGCCGACCACCTGCACGGCATCGACGATCTGAGGTCGGTCAATTACCATAGGAACGCACCGCTCGATGTCTGGGCCACTGCAGGTACGCTCGCGGAGGCGCAGCGGCGGTTCAGCTATGCGTTCAATCCGCCGCGCCACGTGGAGGGGATCTGGTACGCGCCGTCATTGCGCCCGCGCGAGATCACGGGCGCGTTCCAGATCGGCGACGTGATGGTCCAGCCGTTCGAGCAGAACCATGGCCGGGATCGCGACCCGACCTTGGGGCTGCGCTTCGGGCCGTTCGCATATTCCACGGACGTCAAGGAGATGCCGGAAGCCGCTTTTGCGGTCCTTGAAGGCGTCGAAGTCTGGGTAGTCGACTGCCTTCAGGAGAAGCCGAACATCGCGCACAGCGATCTTGAACAGACGCTGTCCTGGGTCCGCCGTGTGGGACCGAAGCGCGCCGTTCTCACGCACATGAACCACACGGTGGATTATGCGACCTGGAAGGCGAAACTGCCACAGGGCGTGGAGCCGGCTTACGACGGCATGGTAATCGAAATCTAAGGCCCGAAATGGGGTCGGATTCGACGCAGTCGGGGTTGCGTATCGGTGTCCGCCGATGATTTTCGATAATGTATATTATGCGATAATTATGTCTACCAGAACGGCCGTCCGGATCGCAGCCCCATGACGCTTTCTTCTTCTTCCCCGTTCCGGACCCCGCCACAAACGACGAATTCGTCTGTCGTCGTAAGCCCGACCGGGGTCAACACAGAGTGTGGCTTGTTGGAATCTCGCTGCCGGATGCGACCCACGCCCACGGGCCATCAAGGCAGCCCCTTCGGCAACGATTGCCGATGTAACTTCGTCCGGCGCTCGTTGCCGGCGACGTGAATTTGACCTGAGCCCGTCACTCAGCTGAACAGCCGGTCGATCTCGGATTGGTTGCTGAGGGTACCGTTGGGCTTGGGACCGGCCGCACCGTTCGGCGGCGGCATCACGTTGGCGGCATCTCCCGGCGCGGCGGCGCCATCGGAGTCGGTGTTCCCGTCCCGCAGGCTTCCGGTGTCCAGTCCAATGCCGGCCAGCAGGGCGTCGATCTCTTCCTGGGAACGCCCCTCACCGGGGCGTGCCGGCCCGTTCAGGAGATGCGCATCGGGCCGCGGATCCGTCGGAAGGACCACGGACGTCGGCGTGATGCTATCGGCGCCCCAGATCTCGACCATGGCATGGACCCGCTGTTCCAGGTACCGCAGCGTGTTGACGACTTTCGTGATCCGCTGACCGGTCAGATCCTGGAACGAGCATTCGGTCAGGATGTCCGTCGCCTGTTCCGACAGTTGGGCGGCGAGCGCTGCATGTTCCGGCGGCAGCTGGGCCGCGATCTCCAGAATCCGCTCGGCCGCGTTCAGGATGTTCGATGTCGCCTGTTCGGTGTGAGACACGATCGCATCGAGTTCACCGGTCGCGAGCATGATCCGGCTATTGGCATTGCCGTCGCCCGTCTTCATCTGCATCGCGGCGATCTCGTTCCGCGTGCGCTGAATGCACGCGGACATCTCCTGCAGCTCACGCCGCAATACGGAGATCTGTGCCTGCTCCGCGGCATCAGAGATCTTGCGCTCGGTCCATTCCTTGAGCTCGCGCGTAAGCTCGACGACCGCGTTGTAGGCGACCAGCCGGTTCTGTTCCGCGTAGGCACGCAGAAAGGCGCGCCCCCGCACCGTCGACTCGAGCGCAGCCTGGATCTCGGCGAACTCGGCATCAGTCAACGAAAACTGCTGCTGCGTGCTCATTGGAGTGGCCCGACCACGGATTCGATCTTGGACTTGAGCGTCGCCGCATTGAACGGCTTGACGATGTAATTGTTGACCCCCGCCTCCTTGGCCACGAGCACGTTTTCCGTCTTGCTTTCTGCTGTGACCATGATGAACGGAATGCTTTTCAGGTGCTGATCCGACCGGCACTCCTTGAGAAGCTGCAGGCCGGACATCGGCTCCATGTTCCAGTCGGAAATCACGAGGTCGAATTTCGACGACTGCAGCTTGTGCAGCGCACCTACGCCGTCATTGGCCTCCTCGACATTCTTGATGCCGAGTTGTTCCAGCAAACTCTTGAGAATTCGCCGCATCGTCGCATAGTCGTCGACGATCAATACGCGCAAGTCTTTTGCCGCCATCCCCTTTTCCGACCTTTCAATACAGCCGCCATGGGAGCCGATTCGGCGCGTATCATGCGCGGACAATGCTTGCCGGTTCGTAAACCGTAAACACGACGCCTGAAGATTGATTTTTTCTTTAATTTTATGCATTTGGCGAAGCTGCCTTTCGTAGGTCCGAAAGCGCGCCGGGTAGGTCCGCCCGGTTCGACGGCATGTCGCATCGACGACCACATGACGCCGATTGATCCTACAACGGATTATCGCTTCGTTTGCGAGGGCTCCACCGGCATGCAAAAAATGCCGCACCTGCAGCGCTGTAACAGCCCAGCCCCGACCGAGGTTCACGAGCCGATGACAAGTCGACCGTCGCCGATCGAACGCCTGAAGACAATCATGGCGACGCTGCGCGACCCGCAGCGTGGCTGCCCGTGGGACGTCGAGCAGACGTTCCGGACGATCGCGCCGTACACGATCGAGGAAGCCTACGAGGTTGCCGATGCCATCGAGCGCGACGACATGGCGGCGCTCAAGGAGGAATTGGGCGATCTTCTGTTTCAGGTGGTGTTTCACGCCCGGATGGGCGAAGAAGCAGGCCTGTTTACGTTCGACGACGTCGCGGATGTCCTCGCCGACAAGATGGTCCGTCGACACCCGCACGTCTTCGGTACATCCGAGATCAAGACGGCGGCAGCGCAGACCGTGGCCTGGGAAGAGCACAAGGCGAAAGAGCGCCGGGCAAGCTATGGTGAAGCGGCCAGCGCGCTCGCCGGCGTGCCGGTCAATCTCCCTGCCCTGGCCCGGGCACAGAAAATCCAGAAGCGCGCTGCCCGCGTCGGATTCGATTGGGGCGACGCGGTGCCGGCCCTGGAAAAAGTCGACGAGGAGGTTCGCGAGCTCCGGGCCGAACTCACCAACCGAACGGCCGCATCGCCGGAGCGGCTCGAGGAGGAGATCGGCGATCTGCTTTTCGCCGTCGTCAACGTGGCACGGCTGATCGGCGCCGATGCGGAGACGGCGCTGCGGCGGGCGACCCTCAAGTTCGAGCGCCGTTTTCGACGCGTCGAGGCGCTGCTCGCCCAAAGCGGCAAGACGCCGGAACGGGCCAGCCTGAGCGAAATGGACGCGCTGTGGGACCGCGCAAAAGCCGAGGAACGGTCCTGACGGTCGCGACGTGGGCGGTCACGTCGTCTTCGGAAGACTCCGTTCGACGAGCCGCGCCCAGTAGCTGGCGCCGAGCGGCAGGATCGCGTCGTTGAAGTCGTAGTGCGGGTTGTGCAACGTACAACCGCCTTCGCCGGATCCATTGCCGATGAAGATGTAGGCCCCTGGCTTCGCCTGCAGCATGAAGGCGAAATCCTCGCCTCCCATGGTCGGCTCATAGTTGGTGTCGACATTGTCGTTGCCGACGACTTCCGCTGCCACCCGTGCTGCGTGCTGCGCTGCCGCCGCATCGTTGACCAGCGGCGGATAACGCCGCTCGTAGCGTAGAGTCATGGTTGCGCCGAGCGCACGGCACACGCCGTCGGCAATCCGACGGATCGCTGGTTCGATCGCGGCCTGCACTTCCGGCTTGAACGATCGCGTCGTACCGCGGAGGACGACGTCGTCGGGGATAACGTTCCAGGTGTCACCACCGTGAACCTGGGTCACACTGATCACCGCCGCGTCGAGCGGGTCCGTGTTCCGGCTCACGACCGTCTGCAGGGCGAGGACGATCTGGGCCGCCGCGACGACCGGATCGATGCCAAGATGCGGCATGGCGCCATGGGTGCCCTTGCCCCGGATGGCGATTTCGAAGACGTCGTAGGCCGCCATCATCGGCCCCGGCCTGATGCCAAACTTCCCGACGGCCAGGCCGGGCTTGTTGTGCATGCCGTAGACGGCCTCGACGGGAAACTTCTCGAACAGCCCCTGCTCCACCATCACCCGGCCGCCGCCCTCGTTCTCCTCGGCCGGTTGGAAAATGAAATGGACCACCCCGTCGAAGTTGCGCGTTTCCGCGAGATACTTGGCCGCGCCGAGCAACATGGCGGTATGGCCGTCATGACCACATGCGTGCATTTTGCCGCGATGGCGCGACGCGTGCGCGAAGGTGTTCTTTTCCTCCAGATCGAGCGCATCCATATCGGCCCGAAGGCCGATCGCGCGGGTCCCCTTGCCGGCGCGCAGCGTCCCGACGACGCCAGTGCCGGCAAGCCCCCTGTGAACCTCGATGCCGAATTCCTCGAGTCGCCTGGCGACGAAATCGGCGGTGCGATGCTCCTGAAATGCCGTCTCGGGATGCGCGTGGAGATCGCGCCGCCACGCGGTCATTTCGTCGTGGAACTCGGCGATGCGATTGATGACAGGCACGGTCGTCAGTCGTTGGCGAGAAGGTGGATGAGGCTCGACGTGTCCCAACGGCCGCCGCCGCGGGCCTGGACCTGCGCATAGAACTGATCCACGAGCGCAGTCACCGGGAGACGCGCCTTGTTGCGCTTGGCCTCGTCCAGACAGATGCCCAGATCCTTGCGCATCCAGTCGACGGCAAAGCCGAAGTCGAACTTCCCCTCGACCATGGTCTTGCCGCGATTCTCCATCTGCCAGGAACCGGCCGCCCCCTTGGTGATCACCGACAACACCTTGTCGATGTCGAGCCCCGCCTTGACAGCGAAGTTCATGCCCTCCGCCAGTCCCTGCAGCAATCCGGCAATACAGATCTGGTTCACCATCTTGGTCAGTTGTCCCGCGCCCGCAGGGCCGATGAGCGTAACCGCCTTGGCATAGACTTTCATTACCGGTTCGGCGCGTGCATAGGTTTCCGCATCGCCCCCGACCATGATGCCGAGCTGGCCGTTCTCGGCACCTGACTGACCGCCGGACACGGGCGCGTCGAGAAACCCGAGGCCGCGCTTCTTCGCTTCGACCTCGATCTCGCGCGCGACGAATGCAGAGGCTGTCGTGTGGTCGATCAGAATCGCGCCCCTTTGCATCCCGGCAAGCGCGCCGCTGTCGCCGTAAACGACCGAACGCAGGTCATCGTCGTTTCCGACCATCGTGAACACGAACTCGGCCCCCTTCGCCGCCTCCGCCGGCGTCGGTGCCTTGCGGCCCTTGTATTGAGTGGTCCATTTCTCGGCCTTGCTGCCGGTCCGGTTGTAGACAACCACCTCGTGCCCAGCCTTGGCGAGATGTCCGGCCATCGGAAATCCCATGACGCCGAGACCGATAAAGGCCACTTTTGCCATAGCGCTTCCCCTAGTCCGTATGAGCTTTGTGTCGGCCGCGATCATAGCGACCGCGTACCGGTACGGCAATCCAGCGGAACGCCGATTGACTGTGTTCACCCGACTCGCCGAGGATGCCTGCTCGATGGCGTCACCTTCGTCAAGGGAGTCCGGAAGAGATGGCAGCCTATCAACCTCGGATCGTCTTCATCACCGGCGCGACGGCCGGCTTCGGTGCGGCGCTTGCGCGCCGCTTTGCGGCATCGGGCAGTCGCGTCGTGATTATGGGCCGTCGCCGGGAACGGCTCGATGCGCTCAGGGCCGAGCTCGGCGAGCTGGTCCATCCGATCGTCCTCGACGTACGTGACCGGAATGCCGTGGCCGCTGCCGTGTCATCGCTGCCACCGGCTTTCGCCGAGATTGACTGTCTGATCAACAACGCAGGTCTCGCCCTAGGTCTCGAACCGGCGCAGAACGCGCGCCTGGAGGATTGGGAGACGATGATCGACACGAACGTCAAAGGGCTGGTGTACGTCACCCATGCCGTATTGCCGGGGATGGTCAAGCGTAATCGAGGTCACGTGATCAATCTCGGATCGGTCGCCGGCACCTATCCCTATCCCGGTGGCAACGTTTACGGCGCGACAAAGGCGTTCGTGCGCCAGTTCACCCTCAACCTTCGTGCCGACCTGCTCGGGACGGCGGTGCGCGCCACCGTGATCGAACCCGGCATGGCCGAGACCGAGTTCTCACTCGTACGTTTCGGGGGCGATGCCGAGAAAGCCCGCAAGGTTTACGAAGGCGTCAAGCCGATGACCGCCGAAGAAATCGCTGACACGATCGTCTGGGTGTCGACGCTGCCGCCGCACCTCAACATCAATCGGATCGAGATGATGCCCGTGCAGCAGGCTTTCTCGCCGTTCGCCGTGAAGAGGAACGTTTAACCCGCAAGGCGAACACCTGGCCGTTGTCCGGCGTGGCGCTGAAGGACACGCCTGACCTTGTCGATCATCTCGTCGATGTGCTTGCGTTCCGCGATGAATGCCGGCGCGAAAATCAGCGTGTCGCCACCCACCCGCGCGAGCATGCCCGTGTTGAACAACTCGCATAACACTTCATAGCCGCGCATGCCGGGTTTGTCCGCCGGCGCAATGTCGATGGCGGCCAGCAGGCCATAACCCCGAATATCGGTGATTATCGGAATGTCGCGAAGCGACCAGACGGCGTCCAGGAAGTACGGGGACAGTTCCGCCGCACGCTCGAACAATCCTTCGCGGCGATAGATGTCGAGCGTGGCGAGACCGGCCGCGCATGCCGCAGGTATGCCCGAATAGGTATATCCGTGGAACAGTTCGATCGATTTCGGTGCCGCGGCGTCAACGACCGTCTGATAGATCTGTTCACGCATGGCAACGGCGCCCATCGGGATCACACCGTTGGTAAGCGCCTTCGCCATCGTGATCATGTCGGGTGTAACGCCGAAGCTTTGTGCTGCGAACGGCTTTCCGGTGCGCCCAAAACCGCAGATAACCTCGTCGAAAATAAGAAGGATACCGTGCCGATCGCAGATTTCTCTCAGGCGTTTCAGATAGCCTTTCGGCGGCACGAGAATGCCGAATGAGCCGGCGATCGGCTCGACGATGCAGGCGGCGATCGTGTCGGCGCCGTAAAGATCCACATGGCGCTGCAGATCGTCCGCGAGCTCGGCCCCCTTGTCGGCCTCCCCGCGAACGAACTTGTTCTCTGGCAGCACCGTGTGGCGGATATGGCTGATGCCCGGCAGCACCGCTCCGAACTGCTCGCGGTTGCGGACCATTCCCGCAAGCGACAGACCGCCGAAATTGACGCCATGATAGGCGCGCTCACGGCTGACGAAGCGCGTCCGCTGCGGCTGGCCGCGTGCCCGGTGATAGGCCAGCGCAATCTTCATCGCCGTATCCACCGACTCCGAACCGGAGTTGGTGAAGAACACGTAATTGAGATCGTCGGGCGTAAGTTCGCCGATCCGTCGGGCGAGTTCGAACGCCTTGTCATGCCCGAACTGGAACGGAGGCGCATAATCGAGCGTGAGCAGCTGCTGGTGGACGGCGTCCGCGATTTCCCGCCGGCCGTGCCCTGCCGATACGCAATAAAGACCTGAACAACCGTCGATCAACGTCTCGCCGCGATGGTTCTTCAGGTACATCCCCTGCGCCTCGCTGAAGAGGCGCGGCTCGACCTTGAAATGCCGGTTCGCCGTGAAAGGCATCCACTGATACTCGAGCGAGTTGGCGCTGGTCTGCATGTTAGATTCCGGTCGGTTGGCGATTTGTGGCCCTCTCTCTCCATCATAGGACCGACAGCGGAGAAAGGACAGATGGCCGTCAGGGCGCGAAGAGCGCAGCCCGCAACCAGTGCCAGCTTTGCTCATCGGACGCGACCACGAACGGACCGCTGAAAGGCGGATCGGTTGGACGATACGGCGTTCCATCGAGTCGCCGTGCGTACCCCCCGGCCTCGGTGACGATCAATACGCCAGGCGCGTGGTCCCAAGGATTCAGGCGTTGGTAGAACGCGAAGTGCAGACGTCCTTCGGCAAGATTGACATAGTCCTGCGCCGCGCATCGAAAATTGACGAGAGCCGCGACACGGTCGGCGCGCGCGCCGATCCGGGCCGCAAGGTCGCGTTCGCCATATCGGAGGTTCGCGACCCCGGCCATGTGCGCAAGGCTTTTCGGTGCCGCGACCTTGAGGCGCCGTCCCTCGGCATACGCCCCACTACCACTCTCAGCCGTCAACGTGACGCCCCGAATAGGATCGTGAATCCAGGCCATGCGAGTCTCGCCGTTCACGACAAGGGCGATCATCGTGCCGAACAGTGGAATCCCGGCCGCGAAATTCGCGGTTCCGTCAATCGGGTCGATGAGCCATGCCGGCGTCGGCTCACGCAGGGCATCGACGAGTCGCGGATTTCCCGCCACAGCCTCTTCGCCAATGACGATCGAGCCCGGCATAAGCGCCGACAGGCGGCTGGTCAGCATGCGCTCGGCCTCGAGATCGGCCACGGTCAACAGGTCGTGCGGTCCGGATTTCTCCCGAATGTCGCCATGCGCCAGCCGTTGAAAACGCGGCAGAATCGCCGTTGTCACGACGTCGCGGATACATCCGCTGACGGCATCGACATCGGGATATCGGCGGATGCCAGAGCTCATGCGGGCCTTCCCTCGCTGAAGGACGTCAGTCGAGGCCTCGACGGGATTGTCGGGGCAAGCGCATGGACGACCAGTGAGTGAGCCTCAGCACCCGGATCACCGCCTCCCCCCCTGACGCGGACCGAAATGCGCTGCATGCCCTCTGACGCGACGACGCCCACCGAATTGCTTCGGTGGGCGTCGCACATTCATCTGCGAAGCGGACGGACGGCTTAGAAGTCCATTCCGCCCATGCCACCGCCAGGCATCGGCGACGTCGCGTCCTTCTTCTCGGGCTTCTCGGCGATCATCGCCTCGGTGGTGATGAGGAGACCCGCCACCGACGCCGCGTCCTGCAAGGCAAGACGGACGACCTTGGTCGGGTCAATGATGCCGGCCTTGATCATATCGACGTATTCGCCGGTCTGGGCGTTATAGCCCATGGTCGTCCCCTTGCTCTCGAGAAGCTTGCCCACGACCACGGCCCCATCCTGGCCGGCGTTGGTTGCGATCTGCCGGGTCGGGGCCTGGATCGCCTTGCGGACGATGTCGATGCCAACGCGCTGGTCGTCGTTGCCGGGCTGCAGCTTTTCGAGCGCCCGGGTCGCATAGAGCAGGGCGACGCCGCCGCCGGGGACGATGCCCTCCT
>ERZ795043.303-NODE-303-length-50549-cov-25.088248_pt1 | contig 50549 bp, 39 predicted proteins | sample MGYA00375127_ERZ795043 | MGnify/ENA primary metagenome ERZ795043 (study PRJEB30172, sample SAMN05518447) | compost metagenome | isolation source: Feedstock adapted compost from Newby Island compost facility, Milpitas, CA | place: USA:Newby Island compost facility... | reverse complement strand
GCCGACGAACAAACACGAGACCCCCTCCCGCGCCGCCGCCCGCGCATCCCTTCCTGTCTAGCTTTCACGATGTCAAAGAACACACGCCGCCCGGTCGGCAACTACCGATCCCGCGCGGCGAGGCCGGGAGTCTTACGCTTCCCGATTTACGGAGTCAAGCACCGATCGCTTTCCTTCTTCCGCAGCCCCGGCGCTTGTAGGTGCTTAATATAAGCAACAAAACATGGTTGACAAGGGCCGCGCTAAAGGGATTGTTAAACCCTTGCTGCCGATATGTAACTTTCGAATGTCGTCGAGGGGGGACAGTGGGACGACAGCCGCAAGACCGTACTGACCGTCAGTGGGCCCTCAGCGGCACGCTCTCCTCTGCTCTCAAGATCGGTGCCCTCGTCGCCGGCATCGCCATCGCGCTCTACTCGTCCGGGCAGGATACGGTCCGCCCCGCCATCGACGTCGCCGCGACGACGCTGAACGAGGAGATCGACCTCGGCACCATGGCGGCCGAGGGCGAGGAGGACACCCCGGTCCTCAACGGTATCGACCCGGGCGAATACCGGCTGTCGGCAACGGGGCCAGAACCGTCGGAAGTCAGCGAGGCCGAAAACGCGCAACCGGAACGACTGGTCGTGCAGATCCGGCGCGGCGATACGCTGCTCGACGTATTGCTCGGAGTCGGCATTCCGCGCGCCGAAGCGCACGAGGCCGTCAGCGCGATCGCGAGCGTCTATGATCCGCGCAACCTCAGGCCCGGCCAGGAAATCACGCTGACTCTGGACTCCCTTGCCAGCGATACGCCGTCGCTGATCGAGGCAAACCTGAACGCCAGCGCCGAGCGCGACATCAATCTGAGCCGCGATAGCGACGGTCGCTTCACCGCGCTCGCCCGCAAGAAGGAGCTGCGCCGCGAACTCATCCGGGCGATCGGGACGGTCAATTCCAGCCTGTTCGAGGCCGGCAGCGCCGCCGGCGTGCCCGGTGCGATCATGGTCGATCTCATCCGGGCGTTCAGCTACGATGTCGACTTCCAGCGCGACGTCCACCCCGGCGACTCGTTCGAGATCGTGTTCGAGCGCTATCGCGACGCCCAGGGCCGTTTCGCCAAGGACGGCGACATCCTCTTCGGCCGTCTCACGCTCGCCCAAGGGGGCACCAAGCGCATCTACCGCTTCGTGCACCGCGACGGCACCGCCGATTTCTACAACGAGAACGGCGAGAGCGTGCGCAAGGCGCTGCTCAAGACGCCCATCGACGGCGCGCGCCTCTCCTCGCGCTTCGGCATGCGCAAGCACCCGATCCTGGGCTACAGCGCCATGCACAAGGGCGTCGACTTCGCGGCACCGCAAGGAACGCCGGTCCAGGCGGCGGGCGACGGCATCGTCGAAGCGGCAGGTTGGCACGGCGCCTACGGCAACTATGTCCGCATCCGCCACAACTCCGAATACTCGACCGCCTATGCGCATCTAAGCCGCATCGCCGCCGCCGTGAAGCCCGGCGCACACGTGCGTCAGGGCCAGGTGCTCGGCTATGTCGGCTCGACAGGTCGTTCGACCGGCCCGCACCTGCATTACGAGGTGCTGCGCCGCGGCACGGCGATCAATCCGACCAGCGTGCGGTTGCCGACCGGGCGCAAACTCGACGGGCAGGAGCTCGTCCAGTTCCGCATCGCGAAGGCGGACATTGATCTGACCGTCGCCGCGATCGAGCCGACGACTCGCGTCGCCCGCAACGCCGACGAATCCGCGCCCCAGGCGCAATAAAGAAAGCGGCGGTCCGCTTCCACGGACCGCCGCAATCGTTTTCCAGCCCCGAATCCGACGTCAGGCTGATCGTTTCAGCGCCGCACCGGCCTTCGCGCGCACTTCGAGGCTGAGCCCCTTCGGTCCGACGCCGACGTGCACATCGTCGCCTTCGGTGACGCGACCGTCGAGGATCATCGTCGCGAGCGGGTTCTGCAGCTCGCGCTGGATCACGCGCTTCAACGGACGGGCACCGTAGACCGGATCGTACCCCGCCTCAGCCAACCACGCCTTTGCTGCGTCGTCCAGCGTGAGTCCGATCTTGCGGTCCGCGAGCATGCGCCGCAGGCGATCGAGCTGGATGTCGACGATCCCGACCATATGCGCGCGGGAGAGCCGCCGGAACATCAGGATCTCGTCCAGGCGGTTCAGGAACTCGGGCCGGAACGCCTTGCGCACGACCTCCATCACCTGATTGCGGACGGCATCGACATCCTGACCATCCGGCAGGTTCGCCAGATACTCGCTGCCCAGGTTCGAGGTGAGGATGATCAGCGTGTTGCGGAAATCCACCGTGCGGCCCTGCCCGTCCGTCAGGCGCCCGTCATCGAGCACCTGCAGCAGCACGTTGAATACGTCGGGGTGCGCCTTTTCGACTTCGTCGAACAGGATCACCTGGTACGGACGGCGCCGGACCGCTTCGGTCAGACTACCGCCCTCCTCGTAGCCGACATAACCGGGCGGCGCACCGATGAGCCGCGCGACGGCATGCTTCTCCATGTACTCCGACATGTCGATGCGCAGCAGCGCCGCCTCGTCGTCGAACAGGAACTGCGCAAGTGCCTTCGACAGCTCGGTCTTGCCGACACCGGTCGGGCCGAGGAACAGGAACGAGCCGAGCGGCCGGTTCGGATCCTGCAGGCCGGCGCGCGCACGCCGGACCGCCTCGGACACGGCGGCGACCGCTTCGTCCTGGCCGACGACGCGTGCCTTGAGCGCCTCTTCCATCTTCAGAAGCTTCTGGCGCTCGCCCTCGAGCATCTTCTCGACCGGAATGCCGGTCCAGCGGGACACCACCGCCGCGATGTCCTGCTCGGTGACCTCCTCGTTCAGCATCCGGTTCTGCGCCATCGCCTGATTGGCCTGAAGCTCGCGCTCGAGCTGCGGGATGATGCCGTACTTCAGCTCGCCGGCACGTCCGAGATCGCCGTTGCGCTGGGCGATCTCGAGCTCGCTGCGGGCCTGATCGAGCCGCTCCTTGAGCCGCTGCGCCTCGGTGAGCTTCTCCTTCTCCTGCTTCCACTGCTGCGTGAGCGCGGCCGATTTCTCCTCGAGCTCGGCCAGCTCGCGCTCGAGCCGCTGCAAACGGTCGCGCGAGGCGGGATCGCTCTCCTTCTTCAGCGCCTCGCGCTCGATCTTGAGCTGGACGATGCGCCGGTCGAGCTCATCGATCTGTTCCGGCTTCGAGTCGACCGCTATACGCAGCCGGCTCGCCGCCTCGTCGACCAGGTCGATCGCCTTGTCGGGCAGGAAGCGGTCCGTAATGTAGCGATTCGACAACGTAGCGGCCGCCACGATTGCGGCATCGGTGATGCGCACGCCGTGGTGCAGCTCGTATTTCTCCTTGAGGCCGCGCAGGATCGAGATCGTATCCTCGACCGACGGTTCGGACACGAAGACCGGCTGGAAGCGCCGTGCGAGCGCCGCATCCTTCTCGATGTGCTTGCGATACTCGTCCAGCGTCGTCGCGCCCACGCAATGCAGCTCGCCGCGGGCCAGCGCCGGCTTCAACATGTTGGACGCATCCATGGCGCCCTCGGCCTTGCCGGCGCCGACGAGCGTGTGCAGCTCGTCGATGAACAGGACGATGTCGCCCTGCGAGGCGTTGATTTCCTGCAAGACGGCCTTGAGACGCTCCTCGAACTCGCCGCGGTATTTGGCGCCGGCGACGAGCGCCCCCAGGTCGAGGGCCAGCAAACGGCGATTCCGCAGCGACTCGGGCACGTCGCCATTGACGATGCGATGCGCGAGGCCTTCCACGATCGCGGTCTTGCCGACGCCTGGTTCGCCGATCAGCACCGGATTGTTCTTGGTCCGGCGGGAGAGGACCTGAATGGTCCGCCGGATCTCTTCGTCGCGACCGATGACCGGATCGAGCTTTCCTTCGCGCGCGGCCTGGGTCAGATCCCGCGCGTATTTCTTGAGCGCGTCATAACCTTCCTCCGCGCTCGCGCTGTCGGCCGTGCGTCCCTTGCGGATCGACTGGATGGCGGCATTCAGCTTTTCCGGCGTCAGTCCCGATTCGGCGAGAATCTGGGCCGCCGCGGTCCCCTTGACGATGGCGAGCGCCAGCAGGAGCCGCTCGACCGTGACGAAGCTGTCGCCGGCCTTGGCCGCGGCCTGTTCGGCGGTTTCGAAGACGCGATGCAGTTCCGGCGCGGCATAGAGCTGCCCAGCGCCCGATCCCTCGACCCGGGGCAGCTTGCCGAGTTCGGCATCGACCCGCTCCAGGGCGCGCGCGGGATCGGCCCCGGCACGCCGCATCAGGTTGGCGGCAAGGCCTTCCTTGTCGTCGAGTAAGACCTTGAGCAGATGTTCGGGCGTCAGGCGCTGGTGGCTCGAGCGCTGGGCGAGCATCTGCGCGGCTTGCACGAAGCCACGCGACCGCTCGGTGTACTTGTCGAAATTCATGGTTCTTCAATCCCTTATTCATGTCCCCCGGATGGGCGGACAGGGTTCGAGGACCCTTTCAGGCGTCCTCTCCAGCTATATGAGATGCCTGCCGGCACGCTGCAAGAGAGGCCCTATTCCGATTATGGGTATGACGGATATGAACCGAACCTTGTTGGGCGCCGCGGCCGCCCTCATGATGACCGTCCCATGAGCCGTCGCATCACCAACATCTACCGCTATCCCGTGAAAGGCTTGAGCGCAGAGCCGCTCGGCAAGGTCGACCTCAGCCCTGGCGAGGGGCTCCCGCACGATCGCCGTTTCGCGCTCGCGCACGGCACCACGACCTTCGATCCGGCGGCACCGGCGTGGCAGCCCAAGACCAACTTTCTCATGCTGATGCGCAATGAACGCCTGGCGCATCTGCGGACGCGCTTCGACGAGACGACCGGCGTCCTGACGATCGAACGCGACGGCAAGACGATCGTTCGCTGCAACGTGTCCGAACCGTCAGGACGCATCATCGTCGAGCAGTTCTTCGCGGCATTCATGGGCCCCGAATGCCGCGGGGCGCCCAAGTTTCTCGAAGCGCCGGGCCACATGTTCTCGGACGTGTCGCAGAAGGTCGTCTCGATCATCGGCCTCGCGAGCATCCGCGATCTCGAGCGCGTCGTCCGCGAGCCCATCGACCTGCGACGGTTTCGCGCCAACGTCTATTTCGACGGTGGTCGAGCCTGGGAAGAACTCGACTGGATCGGCCGCGAGATCACCATCGGAACGGCCCGGCTGCGCGGCGTCAAGCCGATCAGCCGCTGTGCCGCGACCAATGTCAACCCGGATACGGCGGCGCGCGACATGAACATCCCGCAGGCCCTGCAACAGGGATTTCGCCATACCAACATGGGCGTATATGCGGAAGTCGTCAGCGACGGCACGATATCCGTCGGCGATACCGTGACGGTAGAGTGACGCCGGGGCTGTACACCCGGTCGTGACATGGGCGTAACGAGAAACGGCGGCGCACCGCCCGTGCCCCGCCGTCCCTTGCGTCCCGGATTGCAGCCGGCCCTTACTCGGCCGCGCCTTCCGGCGATGACGGATAGTTCGCGTTGTTCGCCGACGGTTGCGGATTGGCCTGCGGCACCACCGGCTGCGAGCCTGAACCCGCCGAACCGTTGGTCTGCCCGTCATGCGCCTGTGCCGCCCGCGAATCCTGCTGGCCATGGCCATGATCGTGACGGCGGTGATCCCCGCCATTGGCGTTGATCAGCCGATAGTAGTGCTCCGCATGCTGATAGAAATTCTCCGCGGCAATGCGGTCACCAGCGGCCGCCGCGTCACGTGCAAGCGCCAGATACTTCTCAAGCACCTGATACGCATTGCCACGAATGCGAACATCGGGTCCGCTGCTGTCGAACGTCTGCGAACGGACCGGCATATGCGATTTACGTCCGTTATTACGGCCACGTTGTCGCTTCATGTTTGGACCGGGTCTCACTTACTACCTGATGAAAGTTGTCGCCGAAGGTGTAGCGGGCCTCACAAAGCCGGCCCGCCTGTCCGTCCGCGCGCAGCGCAGACGCGACGATCGTTTCGCTGAATTTCGGCCAGCGGGAGCCCCCTGCCCCCTTGCCCCGCCAACGCGGTAAGCATTGGCAGCCTAGTCCCGAGCCGCCGGTATTCCAAGATAAATTTTGCGGCTAAGCTCCCTGGTTAACGCCCCCAATAACGCAGCGTTCGACACCACTCAGGTCGTGGCGCCGGCCTTTCGGACCAAGACCTGCAGCCCGAAGGATCTGTTCGACGGCGTCGGCCTGTCCCCGACCGACCTCCAGGACGGCAATGCCGCCGGGCCGCAGGCGGGCGCGAATCCGCGGCGCAAGCGCCCGATAGGCCGCAAGCCCATCCGCGCCGCCGTCGAGGGCGAGTCGCGGTTCGTAGTCGCGAACTTCGGGCTCGAGAACGGCGATCTCGTCCGTCGCAATGTAGGGCGGGTTGCTGACGACCAGATCGAAGCGGCAGCCGAGGCCGGAGTCCCAGTCGGCTGCGACAAAATGCGCGCGCGCCGCGAGGCCAAGTGTCCTGGCGTTGTGCCGCGCGACGTCGAGCGCGGCGACGCTCATGTCCGTACCGATGCCGGTCGCGTTCGGCAGCTCGCTGAGGAGCGCCAGCAGCAGACACCCGGTTCCGGTACCGAGATCGAGAATCGTCAGTGACCGGGACCGGTCCGGTATGTACGCAAGCGCCGCTTCGATGACCGTCTCGCTGTCCGGACGCGGCGTCAGTGTGTCGCGGGTCGTCAGGAACGGCAGACTCCAGAACTCCCGGCACCCGAGGATCTGGGCGATCGGCTCACGTCGGGCGCGCCGCGCGACGAGCGCTTCGAATGCACGTCGATGAGCCGGATCAACCACGTGCTCCGGCCACGCGACGAGCTGCTCGACGCTCCGTGCCGCCGCCATCGCGAGGAGCAACCGCGCCTCACGCCGCGCCGCCTCAATTCCGGCGGCACCGAGCTCGGCGGCCCCCGCCGCGATGAGCGCCTCGACCGTGCACGTGCCGTCCGCCATCGTCGCTGCGTCAGGCCGGAAGCTCTGCAAGCCGCGCCGCCTGATCGTTGGCGATGAGCGCATCGATGATCTCGTCGAGCGCTTCGCCCGAGAGAACCTTGTCGATCTTGTAGAGCGTCAAGTTGATGCGATGATCGGTGACGCGGCTTTGCGGAAAGTTGTAGGTGCGGATCCGCTCCGAACGATCGCCGCTGCCGACCTGACTCCTGCGGTTCTGCGCGCGTTCCGCTTCGGCCTTCGCCCGTTCCATCTCGTAGAGGCGGGCCCGAAGGATCTTGAGGGCCTTGGCCTTGTTCTTGTGCTGCGACTTTTCGTCCTGCTGCTGCACGACGATACCGGTCGGCAAATGCGTAATGCGCACCGCGCTGTCGGTCGTGTTGACGGATTGACCGCCCGGTCCGCTGGCGCGAAACACGTCGATGCGAAGATCCTTCTCGTCGATCTTGACATCGACCTCCTCAGGCTCGGGCAGCACCGCGACGGTAGCGGCCGACGTATGAATCCGTCCGCTGGCTTCCGTTTCCGGCACACGCTGTACCCGGTGCACGCCGGATTCGAACTTGAGACGGGCGAAGACCCCGCGTCCCGAAATGTTGGCGATCGCCTCCTTGTAACCGCCAATTCCCGTTTCGGCGAGTTCCATGATCTCGAATCGCCAGCCGTGCAGGGCGGCATAGCGCTGATACATGCGAAAGAGATCGGCCGCGAACAGCGCCGCCTCCTCGCCGCCGGTTCCGGCGCGCACCTCGAGAATGACGTTCTTCTCGTCAGCCGCGTCCTTGGGCAGGAGCAGCATCTGGACCTGCCGTTCCATCTCCGGCAGCCGTTCCTTGAGCGCGAAGAACTCCGTCTCCGCCAGCGCTCTCATTTCCGGATCGACGCTGCCGTCGGCCATCAGGGCCTTCAAGTCCTCGAGCTCTCCCCGCGCCTTTTTAAGAGCCGTCACGGCCTCGACCACCGGCTCGAGATCGGCATATTCCTTTGACAGCTTCGCGAATTGTCGCGGGTCGAGATCCGGCGCGGCCAATGCCTGCCGAAGCTCCTCGTGCCGGGCGACAACCCGTTCAAGCTTTTGTTCGAAACTCACTTTCTGTTCTCCTCGTCAGTCGCCGATCGGTCGTCGTCCAGGCGGAACAGCTCGGCGAGCGCACGCTCCATCGTCGTCCGGTCCACGCCGTCGGTCTCGCCGGCTGCGACGCGGCGCAGCGCCTCGGATGGCGCATGGAGCAGGCGGTTGATCAGCAGTTCGGTCGCCCGCGCTGCATCGTCGCCGGCCTGGCGGAGTGCGGTTGCACGGGCAAGTTCAAAATGCCGACGCAATGTCGTGATGATCGGTACGGCCGCACGCTCGGCACGGCTTTTGACGAACAGCCGAAGTTCCTGCTCGACGATGGCCCACGCTTCGGCGGCAGCCGCCGTGCGCGACGCGCGACCGCTCATCGTCACACGCTCGAGGTCGTCAAGATCATAGCGGAACACGCCGTCCAGCGCTTCGACCGCCGACTCGACGTCCGCCGGAACCCCGAGATCGATGATGAAGACCGGTCGGCGCCGGCGGCGCACGAGAACCCGGTCCATCGTCGCCGCGGTGATCACATGACGGCCGCTGCCGAGGGCGGTAATGACGATATCGGCATCCACGAGCGCCGTTTCCATAGGCTCGAACGGGACGACATGGCAGGTGAATGCCCGGGCGAGCTCCTGCACATGGCCGATATGCGGTCCCGTGACCGCGAGTCGTCCAAGTCCCGCTCCCTTGAGATGCTCCGCCATCAGCTCGCCCATCTCGCCCGCCCCGACCAGAAGGCCGGCGCAACGGGCGAGGTCGCCATGCACGTCGCGGGCGAGCTGAACGGCCGCAGACGCGAGCGTGACCGGTCTCTGCCCGATGGCCGTCTCGGTGCGCGTGCGCTTGGCCGCGACATAGGCCGCCCGAAGAGCCGCGTCCAGCTCAGGCCCCATCATCCGCATTTCCTTGGCCTGCTGGTGCGCCGTCTTCACCTGACCGAGAATTTGCGGTTCGCCGATCACCTGGCTCTCGAGCGCACAGGCGACGCCGAAGATACGGCGCAAGGCCGCCTCGTCGGTATGTATGTAGCTCTGTTCACGCAACGAGGATGCGAGGTCGCCCGACCGCCGCGCCAGGACGTCGAGCGCGATATCGCCAGCACGGGCCGGATCGGCGTGCGCCCCCTGAACTTCAATACGATCGCAGGTCGACAGCAGAATCGCCTGATCGAGCCCCGCCTCTCTCAGCGCGGCGAGCACGCCGGTGATCTCAGCCTGGGGAACGAAGAGGCGATCGCGTAGAGATGCGGTGCTGGAACGATGATCCAGACCGGCCACGAACAGCCGCGCAGTGTCGCGGGGCGTGACGCTCACGGCGTCTGTCCCGTGCCCCGCGACGCTATCGAAACTGGGCGAGTCGGTCCTTCAGGGCCGCAAGCGGCACCTCGGCCTGCTCGCCCGTATCGAGGTCGCGGACAGTTGCGGTGCCGCGTTTGAGTTCGTCCTCGCCCAGAAGAACGGCAACGCGTGCGTTCACCTTGTTGGCGGCCTTCATGCGTTTGGACAGATTGCCGCGATAGCCAAGCTCGACTGGATATCCGCTACGCCGCAGATCCTCGCTCAGCGTCAGCGCGACGTCCTCGGCCTCGGGGCCGATCGGCACGACGGCCACGGGTCGGCGCGCCGGTGGAGCGGCCTCCAAGAGCATCGCCAGACGTTCGACGCCGGCGGCCCAGCCGACGCCCGGCAGTTCCGGCCCGCCCATCTGCGCGATCAGCCCGTCGTAGCGTCCGCCCGCAAGCACCGCGCTCTGCGCGCCCAAGCGCTTGGTCGTGAATTCGAAGGCGGTGTGCGCATAGTAGTCGAGCCCGCGCACGAGATACGGATTCCAGACATGCGCGATTCCCAGCTTGTCGAGGCCGCGACGCACGGCATCGAAGAACTTGCGGCTCGTCTCGTTGAGGAAATCGGGCAGCTTCGGCGCGTTGCGAATGATGGCGATGTCGCCTTCGTCCTTGCTGTCGAGAATGCGAAGCGGGTTGCGGTCGAGCCGTACCCGGCTGTCGGCGGAAAGTTGATCGACGTGCTGGCGGAGATAGGCAACCAGCGCCTCGCGATAGGCGAGCCGGCTCTCCATGTCGCCGAGCGTGTTCAGTTCGAGCGTCGTATCCTTCAGGACACCCAGCCGGTCGAGGATATGCGCCCCGGCGGCGATCACCTCGACGTCGGCCAAGGGCTCCGGTACGCCGATCAGCTCGATGCCGATCTGATGGAACTGCCGGTAGCGGCCCTTCTGCGGCCGCTCGTATCGAAACATCGGACCGGCATAGTAGAACTTGAGCGGCACGTGCTGGGCGAGCCCGCCGGAAATGACCGCGCGCGCGACACCGGCGGTGTTCTCGGGCCGCAACGTAAGCTGTTCGCCGCTGTTGTCGGTGAAGGAGTACATCTCCTTCGTCACGATGTCGGACGTATCGCCCAGCGTGCGCTTGAACACCTCGGAGAACTCGAAGATCGGCGTCGCGATCTCCTGGAATCCGTAGAGCTCGGCGACCGCGCGGGCCGTCTCGACGACGTGCCGGTGGCGGCGCATCTCCTCGCCAAGAATATCGCGCGTGCCGCGAACCGGCTGCAGATTTGCCATCGAATACGGATCTCTCGTCTATGGGACGTCCTTACTGTGCGACGTCCTTACCCGGCCAACCGCCCGCGCGTCAACGCGCGGGGCACACCCCGCGCTAGGCCTCGGCCGGAGCCGGCGCCGCGCCAGCGTCCGTCCGCGTCTTCTGGATTTCCGCAGCCTTCTTCTCGACGAGCGCGACGAGATGGTCGACGATATCGGCGTCCTTGAGGCGGTGGTCCGGCTGACCGGCAATGTATACCATGTGCGTGCCGTTGCCGCCGCCGGTGAAGCCGATATCGGTCTCGCGCGCTTCGCCGGGACCGTTGACGACGCAGCCGATCACCGACACGGTCAGCGGAACCGTAATGTGCGCGAGCCGCTCCTCGAGCACTTCGACCGTCCTGATCACGTCGAACTGCTGCCGCGCGCAGGAAGGACAGGCCACGACCGTTACGCCGCGCCGGCGCAGACCGAGCGACTTCAGGATCTCATAGCCCGCCCTGACCTCCTCGACCGGATCGGCCGACAGCGAGACGCGGATCGTGTCGCCGATCCCCGCCCACAACAGCGAGCCGAGCCCGATCGCCGATTTGATGGTCCCGGCCCGAAGTCCGCCGGCCTCGGTGATTCCGATATGCAGCGGGTAATCGCATGCCTCGGCAAGCTGCTGATACGCCGCAACCGCGAGGAACACGTCGGACGCCTTCACGCTGATCTTGAACTCGAAGAAATCCTCGTCCTCGAGATACTTCGCGTGGTTGAGGGCGCTCTCGACCATGGCCTCGGGGCAAGGTTCGCCGTACTTCTCGAGCAGGTCGCGCTCCAGACTGCCGGCGTTGACGCCGATGCGCATTGCACACCCGTGGTCGCGCGCCGCCTTCACGACCTCCTTCACGCGCTCTTTGCTGCCGATGTTGCCCGGATTGATCCGCAGGCATGCCGCCCCGGCCTTCGCCGCCTCGATCGCGCGCTTGTAGTGGAAATGGATGTCCGCGACGATCGGCACCCGCGCCGCCTTGACGATCTGCGCGAGGGCAGCCGTCGACTCCTCATCCGGGCAGGAAACGCGAACGATATCGGCCCCCGCTTCCTCGAGACGGCGGATCTGATCGATGGTCGCCGCCGCGTCGGCCGTCCGCGTGTTCGTCATCGACTGGACAGAAATCGGCGCATCGCCCCCCACGGCAACGGATCCGACACGGATCTGCCGGCATTTGCGACGCTGGATCTGGCGGTAGGGCCGAACGGTCATAGTAGCTCTTGGCCGATATGTAGGAGTTTGAGATGCCGCCGGTTATAGCCCAAAAGCCGCGCCGACCTCCAGGACGCGTCCGGAGGCCCGGCGGGCCGAAGGAACGTCGCCGTAAAGCGCCGTTGCGTCCGGTGGCGGTCAATCCCCGGCTGGAGCCGGCGATCTCTGATCCGTCGGCGCCGGTCCGGCCTCGCTTGTTGCCGGACGGGTCTGTTCGGGCACGGCGGTTCCGGCCAGAAGCCGGTCGGGATCGAGCGCGATGTCGCGGCGGACCGCGCCGACACGGCCCAGCGGTGGCAGTGCCTTGCCGTCAACCTGAACCTCGAGTGCACCGGCATTGCCGGTAATGAGCACCAGGTCGCCGCGGTTCGGCACATTGTACGAGTCGCCGGCGCGCAGAATGCGCGAGAACACAATGTTACCGCCGCCGTCGCGGATCTGGATCCAGCTGTCGGCCGTCGCGCGAAGAACCACGCGGGATTGTCCTGACGTTTCGCCGAAGACGCGCGGCTGCGGCGGCGCATCGGACGGCGGCTGCGGTGGCGCGCTGTCCTCGGCCGAACCGGGTGTGATCGCAACCACCCCGTCCGTCGGGGCGGTTTCGAACGCTCCGGTCGCAGCCGACGTCGAATCGGCGTCCGTCATCGTCGCGGGCGGAACCTCGGCCGGCGACGACACGTCCGCATCCGTGTCGACGGTCCGCGCGACCTCGGATGACGTCACCGAAGCCGGGGCCTCGGATCCATCGGCCGGCGGAGCGGCCGGCATGGCGACCTCGGTCTGCGTATCGGTGGTCTGCGTATCGGTCTGGTTCGGTGGCGCCGTCTCGGCAAGCGGCATCATGCGTTCCGGCACCGCAGTCACGCGCGGCAGCTCCGGCTGATCGGACGTGCGCTGGGTGTACCAAAGCCCGTAGGCACCGGCGGCGATCAATACCGAAACCACCAGTACGACGCCGCCCGGCAGCCGGCTTTCCTTAATCGGGCGCGGGAAATGCAGTTCCTTGCGATTGTTGAGCTCCGCCGCTTCGGTCTTGAACCGACGGACGATGTCGTCGCGGTCGAGCTCGAGGAACTCGGCATAGGCGCGCACGAAACCGACCGCATAGGGCGCGCCCGGCAGATCCTTGAAGCGGCCCTCCTCGATCGCCTCGAGCTGGGCCCGGCGGATGCGGAGATTGGCCGAAACGTCGTCGAGCGAAAGGTTGCGCCGCTCGCGCTCGGCCCGCAACAGGCTGCCGACGGACAGCCGGTGGGTGGTATCCGGCTCGCTCCGCTCTCCGTTCGTCGATTCGGTAGGCATGAACTTCAGCTGCTGTCGCTCTTTCAATGCCATGCGCTTGAACGACCTGATCGTAAGCGTACGACAGCCCCGGTTGCCCGAGACCCGGCGGACTGCCCGCCCCAAAAACGGGAGGCCGGAGTTTAGGCCGCTTGTTGCAACGAAATCGTTAATATCAACCAGGTTGCACCGCCGCAACAATTTACGGTGGTGCAATTGGCGGTTGGACCTGCCCCTCAGAGCGGAATGGCATGATCGCGCGCGAACGAACGTAAATGTTCGCGCAAGGAATGGTTAGGCAGCCGGCAAAGCTCCTCGACATAGGCGGCGAGCGGGGCCAGCGTCAGGCTCCGGGTCATCGCCTTGATCGGCCCGATGGCGCTTGCGGGCATGGACAGGCGCCGGAACCCGATCGCAATCAAGGCCATGGCTTCGAGCGGGCGGCTGCCCATCTCGCCACAGAGCGTCAGATCGACCCCGGCACGGTTGCATTGCCGCACGAGATCACGCAGGAACGAGAGAGCCGGCGGCGATAGCACGTCGTAGCGATCCGCCAGACGCGGATTGCCGCGGTCGCTCGCGAACAGGAACTGCATCAGATCGTTGGTCCCGACCGAGATGAAATCGACGCGCGGCATCAGCGTTTCCAGCTGCCAGAACAGGGACGGCACCTCGAGCATCGTGCCGACGCGCAAGGTCGACGGCAGCGGCTCGCCGCGGCGGCGGGCCCGCTCCAGTTCCTTGTCGAGTAGCGCGCGAGCCGCATCGAACTCCGCGACCTCGGCCACCATCGGAAACATGACGTCGAGCCGCTGCCCGGCCGCCGCGCGCAGCAGCGCACGCAGCTGTTGGCGCAGGAGCATCGGCCTGTCGAGGGCGATGCGAATGGCACGCCACCCCATGGCCGGATTCTCCTCGCCCGAGCCGTCGACATACGGCAGGAGCTTGTCACCGCCGATATCGAGCGTGCGGAAGACGACCGGCTTGCCGTTTGCGCGCTTCAGGACCTTGCGGTAGAGATCGGTCTGGGCGGCGACATCGGGAAAGGTCGAGCGCACCATGAACGGGATCTCGGTCCGATAGAGACCGACACCGGCCGCCCCGGTTTCGTCCAGATGCGCGAGATCGATCAGCAATCCCGCATTCAGCCATAACGAAATCTCGACACCATCCTTGGTGACGGCGGGGAGATCGCGCAGCGCGGCGAAGGCGGCCTGCCGTGCCGCGCGCGCCTGCATTGCCGTCGCGAACGCCTCGCGGACGTCGTCGCTCGGGCGGACGATCACCTGCGCATTGTCCCCGTCGACGATCAGCGGATCGAGTGCCTCGACGCGCGTCAGCAGTCCCTTCACCCGACCGACCATCGGAATATTGAGCGCACGCGCGATGATCGTGACGTGGGACGTGGCGGCCCCTTCCTCGAGAACGACGGCACGCAGTTTCGCGCGGTCGTAGTCGAGAAGTTCGGCCGGCCCCATCGTCCGCGCGACCACGATGGCATCGTCCGGCAGATCGGCGCGCGCCGCCGTCTGGTCGCCGGTCAGATGGCGCAGCAGACGGTTGGCGAGATCCTCGAGATCCGACAGCCGCTCGCGCAGATACGGGTCGGTGATCTGGCTCATCCGGATGCGCGTATCGTCCTGGACGCGCTGCACAGCCGCCTCGGCGGTGAGGCCCGTCCGGATGGCCTCATGGATGCGGCTGAGCCAGCCGCTATCCTCGGCGAACATGCGATAGCTCTCGAGGATTTCGCGATGCTCGCCACCTGCCATGTCGGACGCGGCGAGCATGTCGTCGATCGCGCTGTGCATGCTGCGCAGCGCCTCGTCGAGCCGCTTCAACTCGAGCTCGGGATTGTCCGCCACCATCTGCCGGATGGAGACCCGCGGCTGGTGCAATACCGCGCGGCCGATCGCGATCCCCTCGCTCAGGCGCAGTCCCTCGAGTCGCGCCGGCACCAGCGCAGCATCGGCCGTCAGGGTGTCCTCGGGCGTGACGAGATCACTGCCGGCGATCAGCTCGGCCAGAACCATCGCGATGGTCTGGAGCGTCTCGACCTCTTCCTCGTCATATTCGCGGAAGGTGCGGTTCTGGACGACGAGCACCCCCAGGACACGCCCGCCGCGCAGGATCGGCACGCCCATCAGCGAGTGATAGATCTCCTCGCCCGTTTCCGGCCGGTAGGCGAAGTTCGGATGGGACTGGGCATCGGCCAGCGCGAGGGGACGTCCATGCGCCGCGATGTCGCCGACGAGACCTTCGCCGACCGCCAGCCGCGTCTTGTGCACGGCCTCCTGCTTCAGGCCCTGGGTCGCGAACAGCTCCAGCACCTCGCCGGCGCGCATGATGTAGATGGAGCACACCTCGGCGACGAGGTCTGCGGCGATGATCTTGACGACCTGGTTAAGGCGCTCCTGGCCGGATCCACCGCCGGCCATGAGGTCCCTGAGCCGCTTCAGCAGGCGGCGGGAGCCGCCAGCGCCCAGGGACGGCTGCATCAGTCCGCGGCCCCCCGTCCGACGTCGAGATTCATGTCGTGGTCGCGGGCGATCAGCGCAGCGATGGCTTGGTCCACGAGTTCGTCAATGATTTCCTGCGTCGTCTGCTCGCGGGTCACCATGCCGACGCTCTGCCCGGCCATGAGCGATCCGGACTCGACGTCGCCGTCGATGACGGCGCGCCGCAGGGCACCGGCCCAGAAGTGCTCGATCGACAGCTGGGCTTCCTTCTGCGTCAGCTCGCCGCGATCGAACTTGGCGATGATCTCGCGCTGGGCCTCGATAAAGCGCTTCGTCGCCTCGTTCTGAATCGCACGTACCGGTATGACGGGAAAACGCGGGTCGAGCTGCACCGACGGCACGGCGTCGCGCGCCGAGGCGCGGATGAAGGCCTGCTTGAACCGCGGATGCGCGATCGACTCCGTCGCGCATACGAAGCGCGTCCCGAGCTGACAGCCGGAAGCCCCCATCTCGAGGAAGCACAGGATCGCCTCGCCGCGGCCGATGCCGCCGGCGACGAAGACCGGCACCTCGCGGATGCTCGGCAGGATTTCCTGTGCCAGGACGGCCGTCGATACCGCGCCGATATGGCCGCCGGCCTCCATGCCCTCGATCACCAGCGCGTCAACGCCGGACCGCACCAGCTTCTTCGCGATCGCCAGCGCCGGGGCAAAAGCGATGACCTTTGCCCCACCCTGCTTGAGCCGGTTCATGACGTCGGTCGGCGGCAGGCCGCCGGCGAGCACGACATGCCGCACCTTGTGATCGAGACACACCTCCGCGAGCTTCATCAGCTCCGGATGCATGACGATGAGATTGACGCCGAACGGACGCGACGTCAGACGGGCCGTCGCGGCGATCTCCTCGCCGAGCTGGTCGGGCGACATCGATCCGCATGCGATCACCCCGAAGCCGCCGGCGTTCGAAATCGCGGCGACGAGGTTCCGCTCGGAAACCCAAGTCATCGCACCGCCCATGATGGCGACGTCGCTGCCGAGAAGTTCCGTGCCCCGGCGCCAGAGATGTTCGAGCCGCTGACGAGCCTGCGCGCGGTTCATGCGCTATGCCGCATCCAGTCCGTAGGCCGTGTGCAGTGCACGCAGCGCCAGTTCCAGATACTGTTCGTCGATCAACACGCTGATCTTGATCTCGGAGGTCGAGATGACCTGGATGTTGATCCCTTTTTCGGCGAGAGTCTTGAACATCGTCAACGCGACGCCGGCGTGGCTTCGCATGCCGACGCCGATGACCGAAACCTTGACGACGCTGGGGTCCGGTATGAGCTTCTCGAACCCGATCTCCCGGCGTCGGTCCTCGAGCGCCTTCACGGCGCGGTCGAGATCCGCCTTCGTGACGGTGAAGGTCAGATCGGTCGTCCTTCCGTCCTCGGATACGTTCTGGACGATCATGTCCACGTTGATGCTGGCCTCGGCCAGCGGACCGAAGATCGCCGCAGCCACACCCGGTTTGTCCGCGACCTTGGTGAGCGTGATCTTCGCCTCGTCGCGACTGTAGGCGATACCGCTTACGACTTCCTTTTCCACGATCTCATCCTCGTCCACGACCAACGTGCCGGGCAAATCGGCAAAACTCGACAGAACCTGCACCCGGACGCGATGGTTCATGGCCATCTCGACGGATCGCGTCTGGAGCACTTTGGCGCCTAGTGACGCCATTTCGAGCATTTCTTCGTAGGTGATTTTAGCGAGCTTGCGTGCCTTCGCAACGATACGCGGGTCGCAGGTATAGACGCCGTCCACGTCGGTATAGATGTCGCATCGATCCGCATGCAGCGCCGCGGCGAGCGCCACCGCCGACGTGTCCGATCCGCCGCGCCCCAGCGTCGTGATGCGGTTGTCGGGGCCCACCCCCTGGAACCCAGCGACGACGCAGACCTGGCCATCGTCCAGGCGCTTCGACAGCTCCGCCGTTTCGATTCGCTGGATTCGCGCCTTGCCGTGAATGCCGTCGGTGACCACCGGAATCTGCCAGCCCAGCCACGAGCGCGCGGGGATGCCCAGGTCCTGCAATGCGACGGCGAGCAGCCCGCTCGTCACCTGCTCGCCGCTGGCGACGACGGTGTCGTATTCCCGCGCGTCGTGCAGGGGCGAAAGCTGGTTAACCCAGTCGACGAGCTGATTGGTGACGCCTGCCATCGCCGAGACGACGACGGCGACCTGATGACCAGCCTCGACCTCGCGTTTGACTCGCCGCGCCACGTTGCGAATTCGATCGATGTCGGCGACGGACGTACCGCCGAACTTCATGACGATGCGTGCCATTGTCGTAGACGCGGTGGTGATTGCCGGCAGATTGGCCCGAGACGGCGGGTTGCCTGGCTTGGGCGGGCCCATACATACTGGATTTCACGCCCGAAGCAAGCATTGCCCGTATCCGAGGTACCCCACCATGCAGACTGCCGTTGCGTCAGCCCCCAGCGTCGACCACGCCGAGGTCGCACGGTTCTCGGCACTGGCGGCGGAATGGTGGGATCCGACGGGGAAATTCAGGCCGCTGCACCAGCTCAACCCGGTCCGGCTAGCCTTCATCCGGGACCAGATTGCCACCCATTATGGCCGCGACCCCTTGGCCGCGCAGCCGCTGCGCGGGCTCCGCGTGCTCGATATCGGCTGCGGCGGCGGTCTGGTCGCGGAGCCGATGGCGCGTCTGGGCGCCGAGGTGGTCGGGATCGACGCCTCGGCGGAAAATATCGGCATCGCCCGGGCCCATGCGGTGGAAAGCGGCCTCGACATCACCTATCGGCCGGCCGCCGCCGAAGATCTGGCCGCCCAGCAGGAGCAGTTCGACGTCGTGCTGGCACTCGAGGTCCTCGAGCACGTGGCCGACCTTCGCAGCTTCCTCGCCGCCTGCGCCGCCTTGATCAGACCCGGCGGCGCGCTCATCGCCGCCACGCTCAATCGCACGCCGCAGTCGTTCCTGCTCGCCATCGTCGGCGCAGAGTACATCCTGGGCTGGCTGCCGCGCGGAACCCACGACTGGCGCAAGTTCGTGCGGCCGTCGGAACTCGCCGCCGGCCTGAGGCCGCACGGCGTTCAGATAACGGCGCTGCAGGGGATGTCCTACAATCCGATCGCCGACCGCTGGCGGCAGTCGGACGACCTCAGCGTCAACTATCTCGCCTTTTGCACGAAATAGGCGCCGCATCCGGCCCGGACGGCCGGCTCAGGCGTCGTGGCGCGGGATCCACGGGATACGGGTGAACTCGATGCCTTCCTCGGCGAGCTCTCTTGCCTCCTGATTCGACGCCTCGCCATAGATGCTGCGCCGCTCCTTCTCGCCGTAGTGCATCTTGCGCGCCTCCTCGGCGAATCTGTTGCCGACATACTCGGCATTTTCTTCCACGTGTTTGCGCAGCGCGGCGAGTTCCTTCATCAGGTCAGCCACTCTCTTCATGCGCGGATCGGTGGCATACGTCTCCGTCGGTGCCGCACCCGACTCGGCCCCCCTGCCACCCTCACCTTTGCCACGCCTGATGCGTGGGGCCATCGGCGCCTTGCGTATCTTGGCCGACCCGCATAGCGCGCATGAAATCAGCTTCTTCTTGACCTGCCGCTCGTAGGTCGCGCTGTCCTTGAACCATGCCTCGAACACATGGCCGTTGTCGCAGGCAAGATCGTAAACGATCATGAGATCGACACTTCCGTTGTGAATCCGAAGCCCGCGGCACTAGGCGGCTGCAGAGCTAGATAAACATGTAATGGTCCCGCCATGCGACCGCAACCTGATCGACACGGTCCCGACGCCCCGCCCTCCGGCTGGGTGGTCCGCTTTGCACCGTTCGTGCCAGCCGGCGGTACCGTTCTGGACGTCGCCGCGGGGGCCGGACGCCACGCCCGCCATTTCCTCTCAGCCGGGTACCGGGTCGTTGCAATCGACCGGGATACCTCGAAACTGGCCGATCTTGCCGGGCGCGATGGCATCGAAATCATTAATGCAGACCTGGAGTCGGGGGCGCCCTGGCCGCTCGCCGGCCGGCGTTTTGCGGCCGTGGTCGTCACCAATTATCTGCACCGGCCGCTCTTCCCGGCGCTGGTCGATGCGGTCGAACCGGGCGGCATATTGATCTACGAGACGTTTGCGGTCGGCAACGAACGCTTCGGCAAGCCGAGCAACCCCGATTTCCTGCTACGGCCCGGCGAACTGCTCGATGCCGTACGCGGGCGGTTGCGCGTGCTCGCCTACGAGGACCTCGAGGTGACCGAGCCGCGGCCGGCCATGATCCAGCGCATCGCGGCGATCAACGACCGGATGGGGACCTAATCGCCGGCCGCGCGCTGCGGCGCGGCGAACGGCCGATCATGCTGCAACGACGGAACCATCCGGCGCGCCTCGTGTACCTTTGCCGGATCGATGTCCGCCGCGATGACCCCGACATCCTCGCCGCCGTCGGCCAGGATCTCCCCCCACGGCGCCACGATCAGCGAATGACCATAGGTCTTGCGCCCCTCGGCATGCTCGCCGCATTGCGCCGGCGCGAAGATGAAGCACCCGGTTTCGATCGCACGCGCCCGCAGCAGGACGTGCCAATGGGCACGGCCTGTCGGACGCGTGAACGCCGAGGGTACCGTGATGTACATCGCCCCAGCCTGCGCGAGCGCCCGGTAGAGATGCGGGAAGCGCAGATCGTAGCAGATTGTCAGACCGACCGGTCCCCATGGCGTCGCCGCAACCACGGCACGATCGCCCGGCCGGAACGACGCGGATTCCCGGTACGATTCGCCGCCGGGCAGGTCGACATCGAACATGTGAATCTTGTCGTACCACGCCACGACGTTTCCGGCGCCATCGATCAGGTACGAGCGATTGGCGAGCCTGTCGTTCTCGAGCCGAATGGCGAGCGATCCGATCAGGACCCAGGCGCCCGTACGTGCCGCAACGTCGCGGAACGCAGCAAGCGCCGGATGGCTTTTCTCCGGCGCCGCCTTCTGCAGGCGCAGTGTGCGGTTGGGTTCGATCATCGCGACGTTCTCCGGCGTGCAGATGAGATCCGCACCGTCGCGGCGCGCGCGTTCGATCATCGCACCGACCGTTGCGATATTCTCGTCAACGTCCCGTGTCGAACTCGGCTGGATGCATGCGACCTTGAATATCGTCATCGTGTCTCGCCGTCCGGCACCTCCCCGCCTTGGGGTCCGTGAAAGATCGCCCGGCACATCAGATCGTCGCCAACGTCCTCGACGCGACGGACCCGTCCCCGCAGGCACGAATACGAAGTCGTCCGGACCGGAAAATCGCGCCCCGCTGCTCATCCCGCGCGTCCGAGGAGCGGATCAAGTTGTCCCGCACGGTCGAGCGCATAAAGATCGTCCGATCCGCCGATATGCCGGCCGTCGATGAAGATCTGCGGTACAGTGGTCCGCCCATTGGCGCGCGAAACCATTTCCGCGCGCCTGTCGGGCTCTGCAAGAACGTCGTATTCGATGTAGTCGACCCCCTTCTGGGACAATAGATGCTTCGCCCGGTAGCAATACCCGCAGAAGGGACTCGAATAGATTTCGACCTTGGCCATGAACGAACCGGTAGAACCGAGACATCAACTAAGATTAAGATAGAGCGCCTTGCGGGCTATGCCTAGCTTGGCTTGGCTGCGTCTCGATGGCGACGCCAGGCCTCTAAACGTGGGCGGGCCGTACCACCCGGGCGAGCGTCAGGACATCGACGGCAGCCGCTCCCGCCTCCTGGAGCGTCCGGGCGCATTCGGCCACGGTCGCACCGGTCGTAAATACGTCGTCGACGAGAACGATTCGCGCCCCATCGACCAACGCCCGGTGGCGCGGATTGACCCGGAAAGCCCCGCGCACATTGCGGCGTCGGGCGGCAGGGCCGAGATCGCCCTGCTGGGGCGTGTAGCGGCGTCGCTGCAGAAGATCCGGGATGTGGCGACGGCCCGACTCCGCGGCGGCGACGGCCGCGATCATGGCCGACTGGTTATAGAGCCGCCATGCGAGACGCAGCCAGTGCAACGGTACCGGCGCGACCAGATCGGCAGCGGCGAGCAGGTCCCGGCCGGCGCGGGCAAGCCATCGCCCGAACGCCGGCGACATATGGGTCCGGTCGGCGTGCTTGAAGCCGAGAACCAGCCCGCGGCTCGTCTCGTCATACTGAAACACGGCCCGTGCACGATCGAACGCGGGCCGCTCCCGCAGGCAGGCGGCGCAGCGCAGTTCCTCCGTCCCGGCTCCGATGCGGGGATCGAACTCGAACGGCAGACCGCATCCGTCGCACTGGGGCGGCCCCAACCAGACGAGTTTCGACCAGCAGGCCGGGCACAGCATGCCTGCGGCGCCGACCGCCGCGCCGCACGACAGGCAGAGCGGCGGCAGCACGGCGTCGACCACCAGCGATACGCCACGCCGAACGACGGCGAACGCATTGGACAGGCCCCCCATGGCCGGATGCGACCACGGCCGTCCCACGGGTGTCAATCGCGGGCCCCGTCATGTCATACTCCGGCCATGACCTCGCCCCAGCACGTCTTCGACCGTCACGCCGTCCGTCGGCATCGCGATCGCGCCGCGGGTGCCTTTGCCGAGCATGATTTCCTCTTTCGCGAGGCGGCGGAGCGGCTGGTGGACCGGCTCGACGATATCCAGCGCCGATTTCCGCGCGCGCTCGATCTCGGCGGGCATGGCGGCGTCCTCGCAAAAGCGCTGCGCGGACGGGGGGGAATCGAAACCCTGGTCGAAACCGACTTCTCGCCGGTGCTCGTGAAGCGCAGCAGGGGCATGGCGCCGGCAGGTATCACCCACTATGTCGTCGCCGCCGACGAGGAATGGCTCCCCTTCGGCGCCGCCAGCTTCGATGCCGTGCTCAGCTGCCTCAGCCTTCACTGGGTCAACGACCTGCCCGGCGCCCTCCTCCAGATACGCCACGCGCTGAAGCCCGACGGTCTGTTCCTTGCGTCGATGTTCGGCGGCGACACGCTGCGTGAACTGCGTCAATGCCTCCTCGAGGCCGAGGCCGAAGAGACCGGCGGGGCGAGCCCGCGCGTCTCACCCTTCGTCGACGTCCGCGACGCAGGCGCGCTGCTTCAACGTGCCGGCTTCGCGTTGCCGGTGGTCGATTCCGACACGCTGACCGTCACCTATGCGAATGCGCTCGATCTGATGCGCGACCTGCGGGCGATGGGCGAATCGAACGCCGTCGCCGAACGAAACCGTCGCATGACGCGGCGCGGCGTGCTGATGCGCGCCGCCGAAATCTACGCCGCCCGCTTCGCCGACGCGTCGGGCCGGATCGCGGCGACGTTCCAGATCATCACCATGACCGCCTGGGCCCCGCACGCGAGCCAGCCCAAACCGCTCAGGCCCGGGAGCGCCGCCGCACGGCTGGCCGAAGCGCTCGGGACGGCCGAGCAGCCGGCGGGCGAAAAAACCGGGCTGGAGCGCACACGTTGACGCCCCGGTGCGTGTCGCCCCGTCCACCCCGTCGAAGCGGAGAGCGGCGACTGCGCGCCCTTCAACGTCAAAGATAGTCCCGCAACATGGCGACCAGGGGCACGTCGGCCGGCGGCATCGGATATTCCGACAGCCGGTTGGGCCGCACCCACGCCAGTTCCTGCCCCTCGCACGGCGTCACGGTGCCGCGCCAGCGGCGGCACAGATAGAGCGGCATCAGCAGGTGGAAATCGGGGTAGAGATGCGAGGCGAACGTGAACGGCGCCAGACAGGCCGCCGTGATGTCGATGCCCAGTTCTTCGGCCAATTCGCGCACGAGCGCCGCCTCGGGCGTTTCGCCGGCCTGCACCTTGCCGCCCGGAAACTCCCATAACCCGGCCATCGGTTTGCCGGGCGGACGGCGCGCGATCAGAACGCGGTTGTCGACGTCGATCAGTGCTGCCGCCGCGACGAGGACGGTACGGACCGGGCCGGCAGGCGTCGGCAGCGCCGCGCGCTCGCAACCCTCGCCCCAGTCAGCTCCGGTAACTGCCATTGATATCGATATACGCGTGGGTGAGATCGCACGTCCACACCGTCGCGCGACCGCGCCCGACGCCGACATCGACCTCGATCTCGATTTCGCGGCCCTGCATGTGGCGTGCGACCGGCGCCTCGTCATAGCCGGGAACGACTTCCCCGTTGCGGGTGATCTGCACGCCGCCGATGCGGATTTCCAGCTTGTCGCGGTCGGCCTTCTCGCCGGCCTTGCCGACGGCCATGACGATGCGCCCCCAGTTGGCGTCGGCCGCGGCGATCGCCGTCTTCACCAGGGGCGAATTGCCGATCGCGAGGCCGATCTTCCGTGCGGCCTTCGCCGAGGCAGCGCCGGTGACCTTGATGGTGACGAATTTTTGCGCGCCTTCGCCGTCGCGCACGATCTGGTGCGCGAGGTCGAGCAGGAGATCATTCAGCTTTGCCCGGAAATCGGCGAGCGCCGGATCGTTCGCCGCCACGATCCGCTTGTGCTTGGCCTGGCCCGTGGCGCACAGCAGAACAGTGTCGCTGGTCGAGGTATCGCCGTCGACGGTGATGCAGTTGAACGACCGGTCGACGCCCGCGGCGAGCAGCTTCTGCAGCACGCCGGCCGGCAGCTTCGCGTCGGTGAAGACGAACGCCAGCATCGTCGCCATGTCGGGTGCGATCATTCCGGATCCCTTGCAGATGCCGTTGATCGTCACCGGCACCCCGCCGATCTCGGCCCGGCGCGTTGCGCCCTTGGCGAATGTGTCGGTCGTCATGATCGCTTTCGCGGCCGGCTCCCATGCCGAGGGCGATAGCGCGCGCTGCACGGCCGGGAGCGTATCGACGATCTTTTCGACCGGCAGCTTGACCCCGATCACGCCCGTCGATGCGACGAAGACGTCATTCGGCGCACAGCCCAAGAGCTTCGCCGTTCTCGCCGCCGTCGCGGCCACGGCGTCGCGTCCATGCCGGCCGGTGAAGGTATTGGCATTGCCGGCATTGACGACGATGGCGCGCACCTTGCCGCGGCGGACCTGCTTGCGGCACCACTCGACCGGCGGCGAGGCGGTAAGCGAACGCGTGAAGACCCCGGCAACGGTCGAGCCCGGCGCGAGCTCCGCCACCATCAGGTCGTCACGCCCTTGATACCGCATCCCGGTGCAGCCGGCGGCAAGCCGCACGCCGGCAATGGCGGGAAGGTCAGGAAAGCGTTCAGGCGCGAGCGGGGAGCGCGGATGCATGGATCGGCACTTCTCGTTACGGTTGCATACGGCGTGAAAAGAAATGCTGCGGCAGGGAAAAGCCGCTTGCGCAGCGGGATACGGCTCAGCTCATCGCGGGGGCGTGGCTTTTTCCGCCGGCGCGCTCGAGCCGTCGGAATTGAATCGCTCGATCTTCGCGCTGCTGCGAAGCTGGGCGACGATCTGGTTGACCGTCTCCTGCTGGATCTCCTCGGCAAGCTGGTCACGCATCTCTTCGAAGGCCGGCGTGCTCTTGCGCTTGGCTTCGACCTTGATGACGTGCCAGCCGAACTGCGACTTGACCGGCGTCTCCGTAATCTCGCCTTCCTTGAGGTTGAAGGCCGCCTCGGAGAACTCGGGTACCATCTCGTCCCGCGAGAAATAGCCGAGATCGCCGCCCTGCTGCTTGCCGGTGGGATCGATCGATTTCGCCCTGGCCACGTCCGCGAAATCCGCGCCCTTCTTCAGCTCGGCGATCACCTCCTTGGCCTGGGCCTCGGTCGATACCAGGATATGGCGCGCGCGGACCTCCTCCTCGGCGGGATTGGTCTTGATGTACTGGTCGTAGCGCTCGCGGATCGCCTTGTCGTTGACCGCTGCCTCGATGCGCCGCGTCAGGTAAACGTCCTGGATCAGCCGTTCCTCGAACTGGGCGAGCCGCTGCTTCACCTCGGGATCCTTGTCGAGATTCTCCCTGCGGCCGGCATTGGCGAGCAGTTTGGCATCGATCAGACGCTCGAGCACCGCCGGGTACAGCACTTCGACCGGGAGCTGCTGGAATTGCGGCGGCAACGTGCGCTGGACGGCGATCACGTCGGAGCGGCGGATGGGCGCGCCGTCGACGGAGGCCAGGACCGGGTCGTCCGTGTCGAGCGGTTGGGGGGCCTGCGCCATGGCGGGAAAAACAAAAACCGAGGCCAGGAGCAGGGCCCGGATACCATGTCTGATCATCGGATATTCCTCAAAAGCGGGCGCGGACGCCGCGGCCGGGCGTACACGAGGACCGCAATGCCGCGTATCTTGCACGGCGGCGGAGGCAGCGACAAGCGCGCGTATGGCCCGCAAACGGCCAAGGCGCCGCTCCGGCGGTATCGTTGACAGAATCCGGCCTGCCCCCTATCTGTGAGCATGGATCGGCATCCGATTATCCCCTTCAACGTCCCGGGTTTCACATTCGATGTTCGGCGCTCTCGCCCGCCGGCTTTTCGGCACCGCCAATGATCGCGTCCTCAAGAGCCTGCGCCCCACCGTCGCTGCCATCAATGCCGCCGAGCCGGCACTGGAGAAACTGTCGGACGAGGAGCTGCGCGCCCGTACCCCGTGGCTGAAGGAGCGGCTGGCCAAGGGTGAGACGCTCGACGACATCCTGGTCGATGCCTTCGCGACCGTCCGCGAGGCCGCCAAGCGGACGCTCGGCCAACGGCACTTCGACGTACAGCTGATCGGTGGCATCGTGCTCCACCGGGGCATGATCGCCGAGATGAAGACCGGCGAAGGCAAGACGCTGGTCGCGACGCTGCCGGTGTACCTCAACGCCCTTACCGGCAAGGGCGTCCACGTCGTCACGGTCAATGACTATCTGGCCCGCCGCGACGCCGAATGGATGGGCCGGATCTACAATTTCCTCGGCCTGTCGGTCGGTTGCATCGTCCACGGCCTGACCGACGACGAGCGCCGCCAGGCCTACGCCGCCGACGTCACCTACGGCACGAACAACGAGTTCGGCTTCGATTACTTACGCGACAACATGAAGTTCCGCCTGGACCACATGGTCCAGCGGCCGTTCAATTTCGCGATCGTCGACGAGGTCGACAGCATTCTCATCGACGAGGCACGCACGCCGCTGATCATCTCCGGGCCCAGCGAGGATTCGTCCGAGCTCTACATCGCGGTCGACCGCCTCGTCCGCAATCTCTCGCCCGAGGACTACGAGAAGGACGAGAAGACGCGCACGGTGTCGCTCACCGAAGGCGGCGTCGAGAAGATGGAGGGGATGTTGCGCGAGGCAGGCCTGCTCAAGGGCGGGTCGATGTACGACCTCGCCAACATCAGCATCGTCCATCACGTGAATCAGGCGCTGCGCGCCCACACGCTGTTCAGCCGGGACACCGATTACATCGTCAAGGACGGCAAGGTCGTCATCATCGACGAGTTCACCGGCCGCATGATGGAAGGACGGCGCTACTCCGAAGGCCTGCACCAGGCGCTCGAGGCCAAGGAAGGCGTCCCGATCCAGATGGAGAACCAGACGCTGGCCTCCATCACCTTCCAGAACTACTTCCGCATGTACCCGAAGCTGGCCGGCATGACGGGTACGGCGATGACCGAGGCCACCGAGTTTGCCGAGATCTACAAGCTCGAGGTGGTCGAGATCCCGACCAACCGGCCCTGCATCCGCATCGACCACGACGACGAGGTCTATCGCACCGCGCGCGAGAAGACCAAGGCGATCATCGATCAGATCGAGGAGTGCCGGAAGCGGCAGCAGCCGGTGCTGGTCGGCACGGTCAGCATCGAGAAGTCCGAGGCCTTGTCGGCCGAGCTGCGCAAGCGCGGCATCCCGCATCAGGTCCTCAACGCCCGCTACCACGAGCAGGAAGCCTACATCATCGCCCAGGCCGGCCGTCCCGGTGCGGTGACGATCGCGACCAACATGGCCGGCCGCGGCACCGACATACAGCTCGGCGGCAACGTCGAGATGCGCCTGCGACAGGAGCTCGCCGGCATCGACGATCCCGCCGTCATCGCCGAGCGCGAGGCGCAGATCCGTGCCGAGGTCGAAGCGGCGAGGAAGGTGGTCCTCGAGGCGGGTGGCCTTTACATCATCGGCACCGAGCGGCACGAGAGCCGCCGGATCGACAACCAGCTCCGCGGCCGTTCCGGTCGCCAGGGCGACCCGGGCGCCTCGAAGTTCTTCCTGTCGCTCGAAGACGACCTGATGCGGATCTTCGGGTCGGAGCGCATGGACACCATGCTGCGCAAGCTCGGCCTCAAGGAGGGCGAGGCGATCGTCCATCCCTGGATCAACAAGGCGCTCGAGAAGGCGCAGCAGAAGGTCGAGGCGCGGAACTTCGAGATCCGCAAGCAGCTGCTCAAGTACGACGACGTGATGAATGACCAGCGCAAGGTCATCTACGAGCAGCGCAAGGAGATCATGCGGGCGAACGACGTGTCGGAGCAGATCGCCGACATGCGCCACGAGGTGATCGACACGCTGGTCGCGCGCTGCATTCCCGAGAACGCCTATCACGAGCAGTGGGACACGGCGACCCTGCACGACGAGATCCGGCGTATTTTCGCGCTCGACCTGCCGATCGCCGAATGGGCCAAGGAAGAGGGCATCGCGGACGAGGAGATCAAGGCCCGCATCGTCGACGCCGTCGATCGCCGGATGGCCGAGAAGGCCGCGAATATCGGGCCCGAGATCATGCGGATGGCGGAGAAGTCGCTGCTTCTGCAGGTCCTCGATCATGCCTGGAAGGAGCACCTGCTGCACCTCGACCATCTGCGCCAGGGCATCAATCTGCGCGCCTACGGCCAGCGCGATCCGCTCAACGAATACAAGCGCGAGGCGTTCGAGCTGTTCGAAGCCATGCTGCGCGACCTGCGCGAGCAGATCACGTCGCTGCTGGCCCATGTCGAGATCCGCGTCGCCGGTCCCGAGGATCAACTCCTGCAGCCGGCCGAACCCGATGCGTCGCGCCTGCGCGAGGTCCATGCCGATCCTTCGGCCGCCGAGGCGGCTCTCGCCGGCGGCCCCGATGTGGCCGGCGGACCGGCGGAACAGCCGCGGCCCACACCGCAGGTCCGCCGCGGCGCGGCAGCAGCGGCGGCGATGAATGCAGCCGACCCGACGACCTGGGGCAAGGTGCCGCGCAACGCGCCCTGCCCGTGCGGGTCGGGCAGGAAGTTCAAGCACTGCCACGGCCGCGTCTGACGGCGCACCTCAGCGCCGCCGCCGGTGAACCGCGGCTTTCGAACCACGAAGAACGCCAGGGCCATCAAGGCAGCGTTCACGGACGCTTCTTGATGCCCCTGATCGTCGGTTCTTCGTTCGAAGATTTGAAACGCGCGCCGATGCGCACCTGCGCGTGACCTCACACGCGCTTGCCGAGGATCTCCAACAGGATGATGTAGAGTTTGCCGACGTCGGAGGTCAGGAACGTCGCCGACAGGATGTTCTCGGGGTCGGCGGCCTGGGCATCGGCGCGCAGCCGCTCGAACTGCGACAGATAATCGGAGACGTAACGGCGGAACTCCGGATCGGCCTGGTACTTGTGCCGGATGACCGCGCCGACTTCGCCCCAGTTCATCTTGAGGAGGCGCCGCACGAACACGCCGCGGTCGCCGTTGACGAAATCGCGCAGGATGCGCTCGGACAAGTCCGGCTGCAGCACGCGCGTCAGGTCGATCGCGATCGAGTTCAGGCCCTCGACGACGAGGCGCGAGGCGCGCAGGAAGCTCTGGCGCCGTGCCGCGACCTCGTTCTCGGCCAGGCGATTGGCCTGGGTTTCGGCGGCCTTCGCCGCCGCGACCAGCGTCTCGGCCTGCCGCGCGAAGGCGTCGCCCGCCTTCTTGGTCTGGGCGAGGCTGTGCTCGGCCACGCTCGTCAGCAGCCGCGCCTGGCGGGCAAGATGTTCCTCCGCCTCGCCGAACCGGGTACGGGACTCGCTCGCGACGTTCGCGAGTTCGCGCGCCTGGCGTTCGAACGTATCGCCCAGCGCCGCCATGCGGGCGGACGCCTGCGCCACCGCGTTCATCAGCTCCGCGGCGCGCTCGCGGAACGATGCGGCAACCGCCTCGATACGGATCGTCCCGTCGCTCGAGGCCTCGGCAAGCGCGCGGCTGGTTCCGGCAAAGGCCTTTTCGACGGCATCCATCAGCTCGGTGGCCTTGACGGCGGCCTCGGCGACCTCGCGCGATTGCTGCCCGAACCTCGCGCTGGTGTCGTTCAAGCGCGCGTTCACGTCCGCGGCGGCGGCGATCAGGCGGTCGGCCTGCTCGCGCAGTGTGGTCGCCAGTTCGCTCGCCTGCGACCCGGCGCTGTGGAGCGTATCGAGGATGCGTTTCTCCTGGGCGCCCAGCGCTGCGTCGATCTCGCCCAGCTTGGCAAGGCTGCGACCGGTGGCATCCGACATCTCGCCGGTCCGGCGCTTGAGCGCCTCGCCCATCGCCTCGAGCCGCTCCGCTGCCTGCGTCGCGCTGGCGGCCAGCGCCGCTGCCGCCTCGTCCAGGAGCTGCCGCATCGTGCCGAAGCGCGCCTCCGACTCCTCGGCCGAGGCCGTCATCTGGGCGCGACGGTCGGCCACTTCCTTGCCGAGCGCCGCCAGCCGTGCCGCGGCGCGATCGGCGGCAAGCGCGAGGTCCACTGCCTGCTGACGGAAGATCGTCCCGGCCTCGCCCAGCATTTCGCCGACCTTGCCGGAGGTCTCCGTCATCTCGGCGAGGCGTTGGCGCAGCATTTCGCCGATATCGGCAAGGCGGGTCACCGTACGGTCGGTTATCGCATCAAGGGCCTGGACACGCTCACGTACCCCGTCGCCGACCTCGTCGAGCCGCGCCGCCACGCGTCCGGAGAGCGCGACAAGATCGTCTGCCGTCGCATGGAGATCCCGCTTGGCCGTGCCGATACGGACCGTCACCGCTTCGGCGGCATCGCCGACCGCGCCGAGCTGCTGTTGCAGCATGGCGCCGAGTTCGCTGGCGCGGCTGGCCGCCTGCTCCATGGCCCGCAACAGGCGCGCGCTGTGCTCGCGGATCAGCGCGTCGACGGCGTTGCCGAAGCCGCCTGCCTGCCGCTGCAGGGCGCTGCCGAGTTCGTTGGCGCGTCCGACCGCCGTCTCCATTGCCGTGAGGAGTTCGTTGGTCCGGCTGCGCACCAGCGCCCCCATCGCATCCCCGAATGCGCCGGCCTGCTGCTGCAGCGTGCCGGCGAGCGCCGTCGCCCGCGCCACTGCCTGATCCATCACGCTCAGCAGGTGGCCCGTCTGGTCGCGCACGAGGCCATCCACACGCTCGCCGAACGCATGGGCGTGAGCTTGCAGGATTCCGCCGAGTTCCTGCGTGCGCTGTCCTGCCCGTTCCATCGCGGCCAGCAGCTGTGTGGTCTGATCGCGGACGAGCGTCTCCATGCGCTGGCCGAAGGCATCGGCTTGACGCTGCAGGGCGCCGCCGAGTTCGTCGGCATGCGCCGCCGCCTGCTCCATCGCCTTGAACAGATGCTCCGCGTGTGCGCGAAGCTGCGCATCGACGCCGCCGAGCTCGTTGCGCGCGGCGGCTGCGGCGCTCGTCAGCTCGTCGCTGCGCTGGCGCAGCAGGTCGCCCGCTTCGCGCAAGCGCTCGACCGCACGGTCGGCGGCGGCGCTGACGCCATGCGTGCGGGCTTCCATCTCCTTGCTGCGCTCGGCCGCGACGACGGCCGCGCGGTCGAGCGCGGCAGCAAGGTCATCGGCGTGCCGGCGCAGCTCCTCGCGCACGTCGTTGGTCCGCGCCGCAGCCGCGGCGACCTCGCGGGTCCGGCTGGCCAGTTCGGCGGCGAGCTCGCCGATCCGCGTCATCGCGAACGTCGTCTCGTCCGACATCTCGCGCGCCTGGCGATGGAACGCCTCGCCGGCAGCCCGCATGCGCGCGACCGACTCGTCGGCGAGCGCACCCATCTCCTGACCATGGCGGCGCAGCGATTCGGCCATGGTCTCGGCGTTGGCGCCGAGTCGCTCCATCTCGGCCGCGAGATGCTGCACCTCGCCGCCGACGGTCTGTCCCAACTCGTCGACGCGGACGGCGATCGTCTGCAATTCGCCGCTGCGCGTGCGCAGCGACTCGCCGACCGCGTCGATCCGGTGCCGTCCGTCATCGGCGACACGGGTCAGCTCCGCGGCCTGCCGCGCCAGCGCCTCCCGCGCCTCTTCCGACCGCGCCACGAGTTCGGCGGCCGCCTTGGTGATACTCTCCGTGTATTCGGCGAGCTTCGCGCCGCTCGAATCGGCCCGGCCGCTCACCTCGATGACCACGCCGGAAAAACGCTCGGCACTCGCCCGCAGCACTTCGCCGGCCTCGCGCGCTTGCGCCGTCGCCTTTTCGACGAACGCGCCGAGTTCCGCCATCTGCGTCGACAGCGCCCGGCGAATCTCCTCGGCCTTCACCGCCGCGCGATTCGAGGCGTCGGTCACGGCGCGCCCCTGCTCTCCCAGCGACTCGCGAATGGCGCTCGCGCTTGCCGCCGTGCGTTCCGCGACGCTGCGCAGCTCCTCGAGTTGCTGGCGGAGACTGTCGCTGATCATCCGCGCCTGGGACGCGGCGCGCTCGGATGCATTCGACAGCGTGTCCGCCTGTTCGCGCACGGCCGTCTCGATCGTCTGCACCCGGCTGGCGAGGAGCGACGACACGCGTTCGAGCTGGTCGGCATGGCGCCTGAGCGCGGTCAGCACCTGCGTCGCGCGCATCGAAATCTGATCCGACATCGCGCCGAGTTCCGCCGTCTGGAGCTGCAGCGCCTTCTGGCTGTCGGCGATGCGCCTCGCCGCCGTGTCCGACGCCTCCGTCAGGGCACGGGCCTGCTCACGCAGGCTGAGCGCGATCGTGACCGCCTTGGTCTCGGCGGCAGCGGCGGGATAGGAAAGCGCCGCGAGCTGCGCGCGGAGCATGCGGGCCGTGTTCCGCAGGTCGCGGCCGCGGTCGACGAACGCCAGTGCAAGCCACAGGAACAGGAGCGGCGTGGCGATGCCGCTCAGCATCGCGCCCAGCTCGTGCGGCATCATCGCCGCGAGCGCCGGCCAGCCAATATAGCTGTCGACGTACCAGCCGGCCACCGTCACCCATGCGAACGAGACGAGCGCGCCGACGATGATGACGGCGATCGACCGGTCATGCGTCGGAGCCTCGCCGGCGTCCGTCGCGCGGCTTGCCGCCTGCGCCGCCGGCGCTTCCGTCGATGTCGCGACCGGCACCAGCTTGCGGGCTTGCTTGGACTCCATTGCCTCCCCCCTGTCGCCGGACGTTGCGGCCGTCCTGCTTCCCCGCGTTTATGCGGCGAGCCGCCGTCTTCGTATCAGTTTCATAATTTCGGCGGCGGCGTGCGGAATGTTGGTGCCGGGGCCGTAGATGGCGGCGACGCCGGCCTTGAGCAGCACGTCGTAGTCCTGCGGCGGGATCACGCCGCCGCACACGACGAGAATGTCGTCAGCGCCCTGCGCCCTGAGGGCCTCCAGCAGTTGCGGCACCAACGTCTTGTGACCCGCCGCCTGCGACGACACACCGATCACATGCACGTCGTTCTCGATCGCCTGGCGTGCCGCCTCCTCGGGCGTCTGGAACAACGGCCCGATGTCGACGTCGAAGCCGATGTCCGCGAACGCGGTGGCGATCACCTTGGCGCCGCGGTCGTGCCCGTCCTGGCCGAGCTTGACCACCAGCAGGCGCGGACGCCGTCCTTCCTCGGCGGCGAACTGCGCCACCTCGCGCTGGATGCGGCGGAAGCCTTCGTCGCCCTCATAGGCCGAGCCGTATACGCCCGACACGCTGCGGATCACGGCGCGGTGGCGCGTGAACACCTTCTCCAGGGCATCCGAGATCTCACCCACCGTGGCCCGCGCCCGTGCAGCGTTGATGGCGAGCTCGAGCAGGTTCCCCTCTCCGGACTGCGCCGCCGCCGTCAGCGCCTCAAGCGCCTGGCGGCACGCCGCCGCATCGCGCTTGGCGCGGACCTCCTTGAGGCGGGCGATCTGGCGCTCGCGCACGAGTGTGTTGTCGATGTCGAGAATATCCACCTTCTCGGTCTTGTCCGGCCGATACTTGTTGACGCCGACGATCACCTCTTCGCCGCGGTCGATGCGCGCCTGCCGACGCGCCGCCGCCTCCTCGATCCTGAGCTTCGGCATGCCGGCCTCGACCGCCTTGGTCATGCCGCCCATCGCCTCCACTTCCTGGATCAGCTTCCACGCCTCGTTGGCGACGCTGTGCGTCAGATGCTCGACGTAGTAGCTGCCTCCCAGCGGATCGATCACGCGGGTGACGCCGGTCTCCTCGGCGATGATGAGCTGGGTGTTGCGGGCAATGCGCGCCGAGAACGGCGTCGGCAGGGCCAGTGCTTCGTCGAAGGAGTTGGTGTGGAGCGACTGCGTGCCGCCGAGCACGCCGGCCAGCGCCTCGATCGTCGTGCGGATGATGTTGTTGTAGGGGTCCTGCTCGGTCAGGCTCACGCCCGACGTCTGACAGTGCGTCCGCAGCGCCAAGCTCATCGGATTCTTCGGCCCGAACGGCGCCATCAGGCGCGCCCACAGCAGGCGCGCGGCGCGCAGCTTGGCGATCTCCATGAAGAAGTTCATGCCGAGGCAGAAGAAGAACGACAGCCGCGGCGCGAACGCGTCGATGTCGAGTCCCCGGGACAGGGCGGCGCGCACGTACTCGAGTCCGTCGGCGAGCGTAAAGGCGAGTTCCTGGACGCAGGTGGCACCTGCCTCCTGCATGTGATAGCCGGAGATCGAGATCGAGTTGAACTTCGGCATGTGCCGCGCCGTGTATTCGATGATGTCGGCGACGATGCGCATGCTGGGTCCGGGCGGATAGATGTAGGTGTTCCGGACCATGAACTCCTTGAGGATGTCGTTCTGGATCGTGCCCGAGAGCTGGGCCTGCTTCACGCCCTGCTCCTCGGCCGCGACGATGTAGCTGGCCATCACCGGCAGCACCGCGCCGTTCATCGTCATCGACACGCTGACCTGGTCGAGCGGGATGCCGTCAAACAGGATCTTCATGTCCTCGACCGAGTCGATCGCCACGCCGGCCTTGCCGACGTCGCCGACTACGCGCGGATGGTCGGAGTCGTAGCCGCGATGGGTGGCGAGGTCGAAGGCGATCGACAGACCAGTCTGCCCGTTCCTGAGGCACTCCTTGTAGAACTTGTTCGACTCCTCGGCCGTCGAGAAACCGGCATATTGCCGAATCGTCCACGGCCGGTTCGCATACATGGTCGCGCGCGGTCCCCGCACGAAGGGCGGAAAGCCCGGCAGCGTCCCCACCGTCTCCAACCCTTCGAGATCGGCCGCGGTATAGAGCGGCTTCACCGCGATCCCCTCGGGCGTGTGCCAGATCAGATCCTTCAGGTCCTTGCCCTTCAGCTCCGCGCGCGCACACGCCTCCCAATCGGCCAGGGTCTTGGACGGAAACTCGACCATCGCTCAGCTCCTCTCGGACGCGCCCGAATGTAGCTCGTTCAAGGGCCTAATCTAGCCCAACCCGACGACCGGAGCGGCAGGAAAAATCGACCCGTCCGGCCACGCGTCAACCGCCTTTTCGGCCGTGACTTCAATGACCTGGAACGGCACTGTCAGGCGGGATCCACAGCCATTCGACCGACCGGCTCCGGTCATGCACGCAGGTAGGCAGAGCCCCGGCTGCCGCTAGCCCGTGTACGGCGACGCTGTCCGTCCGGATGCAGCCGAGAACGCTTACGGGCCACGGGCGAGTCGTTCTAAGATGCCGGGCCCGAACGGGAGGAGCCTGCCGTGCCGCACCTCGTGCCGATTCGCGCCATCCGCCTGTTCCTGATCGGGCTCTTCGCGCTGCTCGGCGCCACTGCCGATGCGGCTTGCCTACGCAACGTCGCCGATCTCCGGCCCAGCCTGGTTCCGGTGCGTTTCGGTCCCGGCGCCGTGCCGCCGGGGCATGTCGGCCTGACGTTCATCGGGCACGCCAGCTTTCTCATCGAGACGGCCGCCGGCGTCACCATCGTCACCGACTACAACGATTATGTCCGGCCGGACATCACGCCCGACATCGTGACGATGAACAATGCGCACTCCACTCACTACAGCCTGAGCGTTGATCCCGGCATACGCCATGTGCTCCAGGGCTGGGGCGACCCGAACGGTCCCGCCACGCACGAGCTGATCGTCGAGGACGTGCGGATCTTCAACGTGCCGACCAACGTGCGCGAGTTCGACGGCACGCGAAAGAACGGCAACTCCATCTTCGTGTTCGAGACGGCCGGTCTGTGCATCGCGCATCTCGGCCACCTCCATCACCGTCTGACCCGTGAACATCTCGCCATGCTGGGACAGATCGACGTGCTGATGGTGCCGGTCGACGGCTCCTACACGCTCAATCTTCAGGACATGACCGACGTCATCGAGCAGATCCGCGCGCCGCTGGTGATCCCGATGCATTACTTCACGGCGGGCGGGCTCGAGCGGTTCCTCGCCACCTACCGCGGCAAGGCCACCAGCCTCGACTACGAGGTAAACATCAGCCCGACCGCGAGCGTGCTGCTCTCGCGCGACCGCCTGCCCGCGCGGCCGGAAATCCTGGTGCTGCCGGGGCATTGACGAGCCGGTCCGACGGCTGCCGCTACGCGAGCACGCGCCGTCCACCGCTGATGGCTCGCCGCCGGCGCGACGTGGTTCGGACATTGGCCGGAGAAAGCGCGTCCGCCGACGGGAATGGCTTGAGCTGCCGGCGCTCGATCCTCCAGCGTGCCGCCAGTCTGATTTCACTCTAGATACCTGCCGGGCGCCATATGCAGGCCGTGCAGCCATTCCATGGGCTCGAACCTGCCATCGGCGAGCTTTGCGCGTTCCTGATGTTTCGTTACTGCCCGCGCGGGCTGAAATCGGAGTACGGCGTGCCGGGATCGCCCGAGTCTCTTGGACGGGTCCCCAGAGGCGAGACGGTCCACACGGCGCGACTTGCAGCCGAGCGCCGCGTTGCCGTCCATCGCAACGCAGAGCAGCGCCGCCCACGCTCGAATCAGATGACGCGCGCCCGAACGTACCCCTGACGGGCGCTGACGGTTGCAGCTGTGCCGCGACTTGCCCGGTGGACCGATCCAGCGCGAGCAGCGCGTTCCGCGCAGCCTCGGCCCGTCGTCGGTCCTCGTAGAAGGCATGGAACGCGTGCTCCGCGCTCGTCGATCTTCCGCAAGGGCGATCTCCGGCCTGCCGCCACAATCCAAGGTTAGGGCTTGGGACAGTCAAGCCTCGGGTCAGGCCGGAACGGACGCTAGCGCCGTTGGCGCGCGACGGTTCAGGCCGTAATATCGCCGCTCCTGCTACGGAACCGTTATGGCGAAGAAGAAAAATCCTTTGAACCTGAATCCGCTGCAGCTCAAGACGCTCACCCTGCTGCAGGCGCTCGCCAAGCTCCCCGACCACGGCCGGCCGGCCGACGAGCCGGGCGCGATCATGGTCGACAATCTCCCCCGTCCGCACGGCGACCATTTTCACCTGGGGCCCTATGTCGTGCTGGCGCGCGATGCGACCGGCCTGCAGAACCCGGCGGCCTGGGTCGCGCTCGAGCGCAAGGGGTTGATCAAGTCGATGTTCCCGGACGCCTGCATCGTGACCGCCGCAGGCATGGAATATGACACCGGCCTTGCCGGCCAGATCCTGCACGGAAGCGACCACTGACGACCTGGCGGCCGCGACTTCGCCGCGCCGACGGAAGATCCGCTCGAAGCCGATCCGTCCGGGCACCCGCCCCCATGGCGACACGATTTGCAGCCGCTACACGGTTGCGGCCGATTGACGTTCGGCGAAGTTCGCGTCGAGGAAAATCGCCCCCCGGATCAATCGCGCGGGCTGCTCCCGGATTTCGGGCATGAGCAGATCGAGCACGCCTGTCTCCGGCCGGGCTGCAGCGACGATGGCAAGAGCCAGATCGCGCCCACCCGCGTCGGCGAGGCCGACCAGCAATCGTTCCGGCGGCGCAATGCCGGGCGCGGGGCCGCCTTCGATTTGCAGTCGATCGGTCCGAACGGACCGCAACGAGGCATTCTCGAAATAGCGCCGGAACGCTGCGCGGCGGGCGGCGCGCCGCTCGGCATCCGTCTTGCGTCGTGCCTGCGGTGAGGGCGCGAGACGAAGCGAGGGGCGCCTTTCATTGTCGCAGAGGATCGATTCGAGCATGGGATCATGGCCGAGCACGACCAGCAGATCCGGTTGTGCAGCGGCGATCTTAGCCGCCTTCAAACGCCGTCCTGGACCGGCGAGCAGGCCGCCGGTGTTGACGACGACGAGATCGGCGTCGGCCGTGTCGATCATCCGGCCCACGCCCTGGATCAGTCGCTGCCAGCCGTGGACGGGATTCGTGGTCCCGACGAACGCCAATGACGAGAGGACTGGCGTATCGCCGTCGAGATACCCGAGCGTGACGCAAGCGGGGGGCCCGACGGTCTTCTGCCCCACATCGGCATCGACCAGGGCCGCACGCCGGTCGACATTCCTGGCCGCTTTCATGAGAAACCGTGCGAACGTGCTCTTGCCGACATCGGCCGGCCCCAGAATGAGCACGCGGCCGAATCCGCTGCGGCAGATTCGCCTCGCCGCATCGGCCCAGTCCGCCGGCACGTCGACGCCGTCAAGGCAATCAGGCTGCGGCATGAGGCAAGGCTTCCGGGGCGGCGGCTCCTTCGTCCGAAAGACAACCTGGCCGCCGCAAAAGAGGTCCCCCTTTGCCCGGTAGGCGTCCCGACGCGGCCGCGTCTACCAGCGCAGGCCGGGCAGAATGTAGGTGGGGCGCAGGCCGAACTGGGCCAGGAGCGCCGCCACGCGCTCGGCGGCCGGCACTTCGCCCATGGCGATGCCCAACGTCTCGCCGTGAACGCCGCCGGGGATGAAGGCGCTGTGGATACCGGCATTGACGGCGCCCTGGATATCGGTCCTGAGCCCGTCGCCGATGCCGAGCACGCGATCGGGCGCGGGATTGCCGAGGAGCGGCATGGCCGCGCGATACGTCACCGCATACGGCTTGCCGTGATAGATCACTTCGCCGCCGAGTTCCTCGTAGCGCTGCGCCAATGCGCCGGCGCATACCAGCCGCGTGTTGCCGCGCAGCACCTCGAGGTCCGGATTGGCGCAGACGAGCGGCAGGCCGCGCCGCCGCGCCTCACGCAGCAGCGTCTCGTGCGCGGCGACGTCGAGCGCGTCGTCGTTGGGCCCCGTGCTCAGCACGAAATCGGCCGCGCCGATGTCGTCCGCGCGGACGAGACCGTTTCCTTCGAACATATTGAGGTCGCGCTCCGGCCCGATATGGAACGCCCGCCGCCCGAGCCGCGCATGCTGCGCGTCATCGCGACGCTTGAGCGACCGCCAGGCGACTTCGCCGGACGTCAGGACGGCATCGTAGAGCGATGCATCGAGGCCGAAATTGGCCGCGAGCTGCTGCTCGATGATGTGCGCGCGCCGCGGCGCGTTGGACAGCAGCAGCACGCGCTTGCCCGCCGCCTTCAGGTGCCTGAGGGCATCGAGCGCGCCGGGAAAGGGTCTGACGCCGTTGTGGACGCACCCCCACAGATCGACAATGAACGCGTCATAGCGGTCGGCGACGGCGCTCAAACCCGGAATCACGGGCGGCGCATCGGTTCGTGTTGCGTGGCAGTCGTGCATGGCGGTGCCTTCATGTCACGGCGGCGCCGCCGAGAAAAGCGCAAATTTCAAGCGGCCGCGCTTTCACGCGACCGCGCGAGACGCGGCTCGCCGAACAGGAAGCCCTGGCCGAGGTCGACCGGCAGGTCGAGCAGCTCGACGACCATCGCTTCAGTCTCGATCTTCTCGACGACCAGGTCGATCGCGTTGCTGTCGAGCGCACGCTTGAACGCGCGCATGTCGAGACTTCGCGACGGTTTGCGCGTCTCCTCGATGAGCCTTGCCGCCTCGATCTTCACGAAACGGAAATGCCGGGCGCCCAGCTCGTCGACATCGAAGTCGAGGTTCGTCACCTGGTCCATGGAGAACCGGCAGCCGAGCTGCGCCAGCCCTTCGAGCTCGCGCACCACTTCGCGCCCATGGCGGGCAACGCTCGCCTGGGTGAATTCGAACACGAGCCGTGGCGCGAAGTCCCGGTTGGCGGCGACGAACGCGACGAATTCGCGCATGAAGTCGGCATCGGCGAGGGTGTGCTCCGAGACGTTGATGAAAAGACCGAATCCCTCGCGCTTCTGGATGCGCCGCACGAGCTGGATGCTGCGGAACAGCAGCATATTGTCGATAGCGCCGATCAGCCCTTCGCGCTCGGCGACGCCGAGATACTGCTCGGGCGTGATCATCGTCCCGTCGGTCGCACGGATGCGCGAGAAGCACTCGTAATGGCGGTGCTTGCGCTGCGGCAGGCTGACGATCGGCTGCACGAACAGATCGACCCGGTTGATGCGCAATCCCTCGCGAACGATGTCCAGCAGCGCGCCCTCGTCGAGGCCGACGGCGATACGCGGCGCCTCGACCGCCGGCTCGCGCGCGGCGGACACGTTGGCCGGCGCCCTGGCCTTTGCCGGTGCCACCGGCGTCGCGCTGCGCTCGCCCTTCGAGAGCTGGGCGACGAGGCCCTGCAGCATGCGGACCTCGTTCATGATCTCGGCGAGGTCGGACGATCCACCGTTGCGCCCCTGGCTCGCCACGATCGCCTCGTGGATCCGCCGGGCTTCCTCGCGCGCTGCGGCGAGTTCGCTGCGCGTCCGGGCATAGGCGTCCTGCATCGCGGCGAGTTCGGCCGCGACCGCGCGGTCGTGCGCCATGCGCGAAACCGCGAAATGGATCATGCCGCAGACGAGCAGGAAGATGCCGGCGAGCTCGGCCACGAGCCGCGGGTCGAGGTCGTCGAAGTGCCTGGGAAGGGACAGCGCAACACCGGCTGCCACCAGCACGTAGGACAGCACGATGAGCGCGTGATTGATGACCGCCATCCGGGGGCCGCAAGCTCCGTGGAAATGTCGCCCGGATTCTAGCGGGCCACCCTTGACGTATGGTTAACCTACGGTAATTGCCGCGCTCGGCGCCGATCTACCGGTGGTCCGCCCCCACCGCATCGGCCAGACAAGCAAAGCCATCGGCGCGGAGGCGTGCTGCGAGTTCGTGCTGGATCCGGGCGATCAGACCGGGCCCCTGGTACACGAGCGCGGTGTAAAGCTGCACCAGCGACGCACCGGCGCGGACCTTGCGATAGGCATCGTGCCCCGATGCGATGCCGCCCACGCCGATGAGCGGGATGCGCCCCTCCGTCAGCCGGTACATCGTGGCGAGACACGCGGTCGACATCTCGAACAGCGGCCGGCCGGACAACCCGCCGGCCTCGCGCCGGTACGGACTCTTCAGACCCGGCGGCCGCGCGACCGTCGTATTCGAAACGATCAAGCCGTCGATGCCCATCGCCAGCGCCACGTCGGCAATGTCGCGGCAGTCGAGCTCGGTGAGATCGGGCGCGATCTTGAGCAGGAGCGGCGGCGCGCCCGACGGCATGACGTCGCGCAACGCTGCCTGCACGCGGCCGATCAGTTCCTGCAGCGCGTCGCGGCCCTGCAATGCACGCAGGCCGGGCGTGTTGGGCGATGAGACATTGCACACGAGAAAATCGGCGCAGGGTGCGAGTGCCTTCACGCCGGCCACATAGTCGGCTGCGGCATCGACCGTATCCCTGTTCTTCCCCAGGTTCACGCCGACGACGCCGCGCCGCTTGCGCCGCTTGAGTCGCGCGCCGACGACCGCCGCGCCCTCGTTGTTGAATCCCATACGGTTGATGACCGCCTCGTCCTCGGTCAGCCGGAACAGGCGCGGCCGCGGATTGCCCGGCTGCGGTCGCGGCGTGACGCTGCCGATCTCGATGAAGCCGAAACCTTGGTTCAGCAGCGCATCGGGCGCCTCGGCACTCTTGTCGAATCCCGCTGCCAGTCCGACCGGATTCGGAAACGTCAGGCCCCACAGGTTCTGCACGAGGATCGGATCCGGCGTGATGGCGGCCCGGGGGACCAGCCCCGTCCTGAGGGCGGCGATCGTGAGCCGATGCGCCGTCTCGGGCTCGAGCGCACCAAGCAGCGGCCGCGCAAGGCGATACCAGTCCATCTACCGCTGCCGATGCCGTTTCACGTGCCCGAACCCAGGCCCCAGGGCAGGACATGACGTCCGTCGGGGCCGAGCGGCAGATCGGCAGTCCGGCGTACCGACGTCAGCGGCAGGGGACCGTAGAGATGCGGGAACAACTGTCCGCCGCGCGAAGGCTCCCATTTCAGGGCCGGACCGAGAGACCCGGCATCGACTTCGAGCAGAACGAGGTCGTGCTGCCCGGCGTAGTGCCTGGCGGCGCTCTCGGCGAGCTGTGCGGCGGTCGAGAAATGGATAAAGCCGTCGGCACGATCCTGCGGCGAACCTTCGTAACGGTCGCCGTTCCGGATCGCCTCCCACTCGCGACGCGAGCATATGTGATAAATGCCGTTCATTAACGATACGCTAGCTTAGGAGGCCGCTTCCGAGTCGCACAACGGCGGAGAGAATGCGGGTTCCTCTATTGATTCCAATGCCATGGCACAGCCTGCCCATTTTTCGGGGCCCTGCCCGGCGTTTGGACATATGGAATGAACTGAGATGAACCCAACACGCGTTCATAACATGTGCAACTTCGCACGGGTTGACCACATCGCCTGATTGTTGTCGTTTCCTGGCGCAGCTAGGACCGCGAGGATGTCACAGAACAAACGTGGACAGTATGTCCCGTGCGAGAACTGCCCTTGGCGGAGAAGCGGCGTCTTCAGGCCGATCCCACCTGCTGCTCTCGTGGCGCTCGGCAGGTTCAAGAAGGACCACATCCATGTTCCGGCGCGCCGGACGCTGGTCCGGCCATCCGGACAACATTCCGTGTTCTACACGCTCTTTGACGGCTGGGCGTTCGGCTACGCCAATGTCAACGGCAATCGCCAGATCCTGCACTTTTATGTGCCCGGGGACGTCATCGGCGTGCAGATTCCGCTCCTCGGCGCCGTCACCTGCACGGTGCAAACGCTGACCGATGCGAGCCTCTGCGTCTTCGCATGCGACAAGGTCGAGGCGCTGTTCGAGACTCAGCCCCGTCTCGGTCTGGAGATCGCGCGCATCGCTGCCGCCGAATCGATGCTGATCCGAATGCGCCTTGCCGCGATCGGCCGGCGCGAGGCGGTCGCACGGGTCGCCTATCTCCTTGCCGAGCTCCACGCACGCCTCAAACAGCGCCGGCTGTGGCAGGGCGATGGTTGCGTGCTGCCGCTGACGCAGGAGCATTTCGCGGATGCCTTGGGCCTGAGCACCGTCCACATCAGCCGCATGTTCAAGGTCCTGGGCGACGACGGCATCGCGCGCTTCGAGCGCGGCCGCCTCACCATCCTCGACCTGCAGGCGCTGCACGAACGCGCCGAACTCGACGGCGGATTCGGCCTGGCCGAACCGTCCCTCCTCTGAAATCCGCCGGAGCCGGACCGAAGCGGAGCAGCCGCGGGTTGCGCCATGCGCGGTTCAGCCGACCGCCGCGGGTTGTATTTTCAAGAATTTATGCATAATCTGCTGTTTGTTCCGACAACTTCCGATAACGTACCTATCGAGGGGCTGTCCCCCTTATGTTGCGCCATCAGGACGTCTGGCTCGCGATCGATCAGCTTGCGGCCGATCACGGATTTTCGCCGTCGGGCCTCGCCCGCCGTGCCGGCCTCGACCCGACGACGTTCAACAAGAGCAAGCGCATCGCGCGCGACGGGCGGCCGCGCTGGCCGTCCACCGAAAGCATCGCCAAGATCCTCGAGGCAACCGGCGCGACGCTGGCCGACTTCGTTGCCTATATCGGCAAGGCGCAGGGAGCTTCGGGCGTCGTCCGACGCATTCCCGTGATCGGCTATGCCCAGGCCTCTGCCAAGGGCGCCTTCGACGATGCCGGCCGCCCGGCCGGCACCGGATGGGACGAGCTGATGTTTCCGGACATCGCCGACCCGAACGCCTATGCCCTGGAGATTACCGGCGATTCCATGGCGCCGATCTACCGTGACGGCGATACGATCATCGTTTCGCCCGGGGCGGGCCTCAGGCGCGGTGATCGCGTCGTCCTCAAGGTCCGGGACGGCGAACTCTTGGTCAAGCAGCTGTTGCGCCGTGGCGCCAAGAAGATCGAGCTTGCTCCCCTGGGCGCCACGCATGTCGAGCGCAACCTGCCGGTCGAGGACGTCGCCTTCATGCATCGCGTCGTCTGGGCGACGCAGTAGCCCGGACTTTCAGCGCCCTTCGCCGGCGAGGCCCGAAGCCGCTTGCGCCGATGTTGTGGCGCCTGAACGGCGCGCGCTGTCGAAACGCGGGATCCGTCCCGGCTAAGACGCACGATTCGTCGCGACGAGTTCGCCCGCGAGCGCCTTCCGGATCAGCGCGATCGTCTCGGCTATGCCGTAGAGCGCGATGAACGAGCCGAGCCGTGGTCCCTGTTCGGTGCCGAACAGAATCTCGTAGCAGGATTTGAACCAGGCGCGCAGATCCTGCGCCCAGCCGTGCCGCTTGCCGACCTCGTAGACCTCGTACTGGATCGTTTCCGACTCGGTACCCGGCGGAAACTTCTCCAGCACGGCGATGAGGTCCTCGAGCGCCGCCCGCTCCTGCGCCGTAGCCGCGCGGTAGCGCCGCGTCGGCCGCACGTAGTCGCGGAAGTAGTTGATCGCGTAACCCACCAGCCGGTCGAGGAACGGGTGCGTCGCCGGCGATGCGTTCGGCCTGTACCGCGTGATGAAGCCCCACAATACGCCCCGGTCCTCGGTATTCGCGACGCCGACGAGATTCAGCAGGATATTGAACGGCAGCGTGTCCGGTTCGGGCGCCGGCGGCTTGCCGGCGTGGATGTGCCACACCGGATTGTCGAGCTGCTCGCGCGGCGACTGCGTCGGGAAACGCGCGAGCGCCGTCAGGTAGTCGTCCACTTGGCGCGGAATCACGTCGAAGTGCAGGCGCTTGGCGCTCCTGGGCGAGGTGAACATGTAGAGCGCAAGGCTCTCGGGCGGACCGTAGGTCAGCCATTCCTCGACCGTCAGGCCGTTCCCCTTCGACTTGGAGATCTTTTCGCCCTTCTCGTCGAGGAACAGTTCGTAGTTGAACCCCTCGGGCGGCCGTCCGCCCAGGATGCGGCAGATCTGGCTCGACAGCTTGACCGAATCGATCAGGTCCTTGCCGGACATCTCGTAGTCGACGCCGAGCGCGACCCATCGCATCGCCCAGTCGGCTTTCCACTGCAGCTTGCAATGTCCGCCCGTGACCGGAACCTCGACCAGCTGCCCCGTCTCCTGATCGCGATACGTGATCGTGCCGGCCTTCACGTCGCGGGCGATCAGCGGCACCTGAAGCACCACGCCGGTGCGCGGACAGATCGGCAGGAACGGGCTGTAGGTCGCACGGCGCTCGGGCCCGAGCGTAGGCAGGATGACGTTCGTGACGGCGTCGTAGTGCTCCAGCACCTTGAGCAGCGTCGCGTCGAACCGCCCGGACTTGTAGCATTCGGTCGCGGATTGGAACTCGTACTCGAACCCGAACGAGTCGAGGAATGCACGCAGTCGCGCATTGTTGTGGTGGCCGAAGCTCTCGTGCGTGCCGAACGGGTCGGGCACCGAGGTCAACGGCTTGCCGAGGTGCTGGCGCAGCATGTCCTGGTTCGGAACGTTGTCCGGAACCTTGCGCAGCCCGTCCATGTCGTCGGAGAACGCGAACAGCCGCGTCGGTACGTCGCACATCGCCCGGAAGGCGTTGCGCACCATCGTCGTGCGCACGACCTCGCCGAACGTGCCGATATGCGGCAGGCCCGAGGGCCCGTAGCCCGTCTCGAACAACACGTAGCCTTTGGCCGGCGTCTTGCCGTCGATGCGCGCGATCAGCTTGCGCGCCTCTTCGAACGGCCAGGCCCGCCCCTGCAGCGCGAGGTCGCGCGGAACGTTCACGGTGATGTCATTCATGGCCGGCGGAAGCTAGAAGGCGCGTGTTCCCGCGTCAATGGCGCGCTTGACCGCGCGCGCCCGCCACCCATCTGCGGCAAGATGCATCGGATGGCGCGCGTTAATCGGTGACTCGCCGGCATCGAGGCGCGTTATAAGAGGCCTCGCGCATGCATCCTCCGGCCACGCCATCCGTCCCTACCCCCGTCGTTCCCGACGCACCGGTGCTCGTCGCCGGCGTCGCGCGCGCGATCTGGCTGTCGCCCGACGGCGAGATCGCCGAGATCGACGGCGAGGAGGCGGCGGTACGCGCCCGCGCCGCGGCACCGATCGTCGTCCATGCGCCCGCCACGGCGCGTCGGCTCGGGCTCGAGCGTATCGCGGCACTCGACCTGCTCGAGCTCTTCGCCTTCGTTCGTCCCGCGCAGTTCTGCCTGCCGACGCCGCGCGGCCTTGCGGCCGTGCTGGGCATCTTCGTGCGCCACGATCTGGCGTCCGAGGCACTGGCGCTCCGCGAGGCCACGCATCGCCTGCTGGCCGAGCTCGCCGCCCCCGACCGGCCGCACGATCCGGATGTAATTGGCATCGCGCGGGTGATGGCGCGCGGCGGCTGGCGCTGGGCTGATGCGGTGCTCGCCGCACTCGGCGATGCGCCCGAGGCCTATGCGGCGGCGACCTCGTTCCGGGCCCTTCACGTATGGCTGCGTCTTGCCGAATGGTCCGAGCACGCGCCCGAGCCGCCGCCCGGCACGTGGCCGGTCGAACCCGTCGAGGCACGCGCCCGGCTCGTCAAGATGCTCGGCGCGGATGCCGAGCCGCGCCCCAGTCAGGCGGACTATGCCTCTGCCGTCAGCGCTGCCTTCATGCCGCGCGAGGTCGAGGATCAGCCTCGCCTCGTTCTCGCGGAGGCCGGCACCGGCGTCGGCAAGACCTTGGGTTATCTCGCACCGGCCACCGTCTGGGCCGAGAAGAACAACGGGCCGGTGTGGATCTCCACCTACACCCGCAACCTGCAGCACCAGATCGACCGCGAGCTCGACCGGCTTTACCGCGACCCCGTCGAGAAGCAGCGTCACGTTGTCATCCGCAAGGGACGCGAGAACTATTTCTGCCTGCTCAATTTCGAAGAGGCGGTCGCCGCGCTCGCGTCACGGCCGCAGGATGCGGTGGCGCTCGGCCTGATGGCGCGCTGGGCGCTCGCCACCCGCGACGGCGACATGGTCGGCGGCGACTTCCCGGCTTGGCTCGCCGATATCGGCGGCCGTGCGCGCACGCGCGGTTTGGCCGACCGGCGCGGCGAGTGCATCTACGCGGCCTGTCCGCACTTCCACAAATGCTTCGTCGAGCGCAGCATCCGCCGCGCCCGGCGCGCCCATATCGTCATCGCCAACCATGCGCTCGTCATGTATCAGGCCGCACTCGGCGGGGTCGACGACACCAACCTGCCGACGCGCTATGTGTTCGACGAGGGCCACCACGTCTTCGATGCGGCCGACGGCGCCTTCTCCGCATTTCTGTCCGGCGAGGAGTCCCACGAGCTCCGTCGCTGGCTGATCGGCAACGAAGGCACCGGCCGGTCGCGCGCCCGCGGCCTCAAGGCGCGCTGCGGCGACCTCGTCGCCGGCGATCCCGAGGCCGAACGCGATCTCGAGGCGATCCTCCACGCCGCGCGCGCCCTGCCGGGCGAGCACTGGCCGCAGCGGCTGACCGGAACGCCCATCGGCCCTGCCGAGTCCTTCCTCGCCCGCGTGCGCGCCCAGGTCTACGCCAGGGCCGAACGCATCGACGACGGCTACAGCATCGAAGCCGACCTGCGGCCGCCGATCGAAGGGCTGATCGATGCGGCCGCAGCCCTCGATGCGGCACTCGCCCGCCTCGCCGAACCGATGCACCGGCTCGTGAAGCGCCTCGTCCAGCGCCTCGACGTCGAGGCCGACGAGCTCGACAGCACGACCCGCGGGCGCATCGAGGCGATCGCAAAAAGCATCGCGCGACGCGGCCTCGACAAGATCGCAGCGTGGCGAAGCATGCTGTCGGCACTCGCCGGTGAGACGCCGCCCGAGTTCGTCGAATGGCTGTCGGTCGAACGCGTCGAGGGGCGCGACGTCGACGTCGGTCTGCACCGGCACTGGATCGATCCCACCCTGCCGTTCGCCGAGGCCGTGGCGCGGCCCGCGCACGGCGTCCTGATCACCTCGGCGACGCTGACCGACGGCACGGGTGATCCCGATACCGACTGGGCCGCGGCCGCGGCCCGTACCGGTACGCGCCACCTGGCCGACGCGGTGTACGCCAGCGTTCCCTCGCCCTTCGACTATCCGGCGCGCACGCGCGTCCTCGTCGTGCGCGACGTGCGCGGCACCGACATCGCACAGGTCGCCGCCGCCTACCGCGCGCTGTTCATCGCGGCGGGCGGCGGCGCGCTCGGCCTGTTCACTGCGATCAACCGGCTCAAGGCGGTGCACGCGCGCATCGCCACCGCGCTCGAGGATGCCGGCCTCCCGCTTTACGCCCAGCATATCGACGGGCTCGATACCGGCACGCTCATCGACATCTTCCGTGCCGAGGAAGACGCGTGCCTGCTCGGCACCGATGCCGTGCGCGACGGCGTCGACGTGCCGGGGCGCAGCCTGCGTCTGATCGTGTTCGACCGTGTGCCCTGGCCGCGGCCCGACATCCTTCATCGTGCGCGCAAGGCCGCGTTCGGCGGCGCGGCCTATGACGACATGCTGACGCGACTGCGCCTCAAGCAGGCCTTCGGCCGGCTCGTGCGCCGCGCCGACGATACCGGAGTGTTCGTCCTGCTCGACCCGCGCCTGCCGTCGCGGCTTTGTGGCGCGTTCCCGCCGGGCGTGGCCGTGGAGCGCGTCGGCCTTGCCGATGCCGTGCGGATCACGCGGGAGTTCCTGGGGCGCGCGCCGTGATCGCGCACCGCTTCGTGCCGCAGCTGCGGCGACGGCCGCGACGACGACGGCTGTGACGGAATTGCGTCGCGACGTCTATGGCCGCACGTCACCGAGGGCGATCATCACGGCCGACAGAGTGACGACCGACGCGACGGTCGACCCCAGGATCGCCGCCGACGTCCGTTCGGCATAGATTCCGTAGCGGCTCGCGATCACGAAGGCGAGCGCGCCGGTGGGAAGCGCCGCGAGGATGACGGCGGACGCCGCCCAGAACGGGTCGAGGCCGAGATGGCGCGCGAGCCACCACGTCACGAGCGGCTGCAGGACCAGCTTCAGGATCATCAGCCACGTGACCTCGATCGCGCGCCGGCCGCCCATCAGGGCGCTCAGCGAGCGCGTGGCGAGAAAGAGGCCGATCGCGAACAGCGCGCAGGGGCCGGCCGAGGCACCGAGCAGGTCGCCGAACGTGCCGATCGGCGCGGGGATCGGCAGATGCAGCGCGCCCCAGACGAGCCCGGCCACGGGCGCGATCACCAGCGGATTGGTGACGAGCGCCCTGGTCACGTCGATTACCGCCTTGCGCAGGCCGGCACCCTGTGTGAGATCGAGTTCGATCAGCACGATCGTTCCGCCGATCACGATCGCGCTGTTCAGCACGGTGGCGATCACGGCGGGTAACGTGCCATCGGGGCCGAACGCCGTCAGGAACAGCGGAATGCCCATGTAGCCGGTGTTGGCGAACACGGCCGACAGGCCGCTCAGGCTGCGTGCCGCAAGCCGGCCGGGAAAAGCGACGTACGCGGCCGCCATGGCCAGCACGAACACCGCGATCACGCCGCCCATGAAGGCGGCGATGAACGGCAGGTTGAACACCTGCCCGACCGGCACGCGGGCCATGCCGAGGACGAGCACCGCCGGCAGCGCGAAGAAATAGACGAAGCGGTTCAGCGCCTCCGAGCTCTCGGTGCCGAGGATGCGGAACCGGCCGGCGAGGAAACCGGCGAAGATGATGGCGAAGACGGGGAGGACGACGTCGATGACCGCCTGCATGCGTTGGGCGCCGGGTTGCTGGGGCGCGCAACTTACGTGCGCATTGCGCACGTGTCGAGCACGATCGTTGCATTGCAGGTTCGCCGGAAGGGCGGGGTACGGCCCTCATGACAGGCCCGGACCGAGCCCCTATAGTCGTCCCCAGCTTCGACAACCGACAGGCTTTCCGCATGACGATCGCCCAACCGCCCGTCTCGCCGCACGCCGCGCTGATCTACACGATGATTCTCGTGTCGGCCGTCGATGGAAACATGCCCTCTCTGGAGATGCGCCGCATCGGCCAGATCGTGCAGGGCTGGCCGGTGTTCAGCGCCTACGATCCCGAGCAGCTGATCGAGACGGCCCAGGAATGCGCGGTGATGCTGCAGACCAACGACGGACTCGACCGCGTGCTCGCGATCATCGGCAGCTCGATCCCCTCGCATCTGCGCGAGACGGCGTACCTCATCGCCTGCGACGTCGCCGCGGTCGATGGGCGCGTGCCGTTCGTCGAAAGCCGGATGCTCGCGCGCCTGCGTCACGTGCTCGGCATCGATCACCTCGTCGCGGCGGCGCTCGAACGCGCCATTACCGCGCGCCACGCCCGCATCTGACCGGCCGCCGGGCCGTCATGACCGCCGGGACGGCCCGGCAAAAAACAAAAAAGGGGCGGGTCTTTTCGACCCGCCCCCAACTGGAGGCATGTTTTTGTTGGCTTGATCAGAAGTCCATGTCGCCCATGCCGGCACCCGGCGCGGGCGTCGACTGCTTCTTCTCGGGCTTCTCGGCGATCATCGCCTCGGTGGTGATGAGGAGACCCGCCACCGACGCCGCATCCTGAATGGCGAGACGGACGACCTTGGTCGGGTCAATGATGCCCGCCTTCATCATGTCGACATACTCGCCGGTCTGAGCGTCGTAGCCCCAGTTGTTGTTCTTCTGCTCGAGCAGCTTGCCGACCACGATCGAGCCGTCGACACCGGCGTTCTGCGCGATCTGCCGGGTCGGGGCCTGGATCGCCTTGCGGACGATGTCCACGCCGACCTGCTGGTCGTGGTTCTCGGGCTTGAGGTTGGCAAGCGCCCGGGTCGCATAGAGCAGGGCGACGCCGCCGCCGGGGACGATGCCCTCCT
>ERZ795043.301-NODE-301-length-51203-cov-6461.397278_pt1 | contig 51203 bp, 49 predicted proteins | sample MGYA00375127_ERZ795043 | MGnify/ENA primary metagenome ERZ795043 (study PRJEB30172, sample SAMN05518447) | compost metagenome | isolation source: Feedstock adapted compost from Newby Island compost facility, Milpitas, CA | place: USA:Newby Island compost... | reverse complement strand
CGGGCTGCTTCTTTTCAATATAAGCAGTGATGGTGTAGGGTATCGTCTCGCACATGGCGGGGCGATATCCATTTTTATTCGCGAAACAGTTCGAGCGTGAATCCAAAGGTTGAACCAATATCAGGTTTGCTGCGCACATGAATGGTTTGACCATGGGCTTCGATGATATGTTTTACAATGGCTAACCCGAGGCCTGTGCCGCCTGCATCGCGACTCCTGGCTTTATCGGTTCGGTAAAAACGTTCAAAAACCCTGGTCAAATGTTCTTCCGCTATGCCAATTCCATCATCCGAAATCTCAACCAGCACATGTTGTTCATCTGTGTTGTACACGCTTGCAAATGTATGTCCGTCCTGTTTTCCGTATTTGATGGAATTATCAATCAGGTTAATCAATACCTCGCGTATCCTTTCTTTGTCGGCATACACGGTAACAGGTGTTTCGCATCCTTTCTTCAGATAAAATTGAATATTTTTTTGAGCAGCCTTTAATGAAAGCAAATCGAACACATCTTTTATCAGGTCCTGAATGATAAAAGCTTCTTTATTCAGCCTGATCTCGCCACTCTCCAGACGCGATATTTCATCTACATCGTCGATCAATTTGCATAGTCGATCTACATTCTTAGCGGCATTTTTCAGAAACATACGGTTTACCTCGGGATCTTCAATGGCACCATCCAGCAAAGTGTGAATATATCCCTGAATCGCAAAAATGGGTGTTTTCAATTCATGCGAAAGATTCATTAAAAATTCCTTTCTAAATTTTTCATTTTTTCGCAAAACCTCCAGTTCGTCGCGTTGTTGTGACGCCCATAATTCCACATCACGTTGTACTTCTTCCATAGTGGGTCTGGGAAGTATATGGCTCTGAAAGAATTCTTCCTGTGGGGTGGCTTTGGTCTGATAAATGAGCTTGTAAATCAATTTAATTTTTCGATACAGGAATTTTTCCATCACATAACGGATAGTGGCGAATGCTGTTATCCATGTGATGATTCCCAGCAAAATCAGGTTCAGCAGGCGCATACCCAGTATGGCAGCTAAAAGCATTACCATGATGCTCAGGATCGTCGCACTGATAACGGATAATTTTCCCGGTGAAGGATTTTTGTCGTTGAACAGCATAGGCCAGGCAATCAAGCCAAATATAGGAAGAATTCTACGCTCAGAAATGTGTATGGAAAAAGCGAGGAATAGGATGATTAACCATCAAATTTGTAGCCCACACCTTTCACGGTGGAAATTAAATCGGCTCCCAGCTTCTGCCTGATTTTACGAATATGTACATCGATGGTACGATCGCCTACGATTACATCGGTACCCCAGACCTGGTTTAGGATTTCACTACGTACGAATACGCGGCCGGGTCGAGATGCGAGTAGCCTGAGCAGCTCGAATTCTTTTTTAGCCAGAACGATGGGCTTACCCTGATATACAACGTGAAATTTTTCGGAATCAATAATCAAATCGCCCACCTGAATGATAGGTTCGTTTTGCTTTTTCATGCGTCGAAAGAGCGCATTCACACGACTGATCAACAGGTTGGGCTTAATCGGTTTTGTAACATAATCATCTGCACCCAGATTTAAACCCTCCATTTCATGTGCATCATCGTTCAGGGCGGTGAGAAACAGAATCATGGTATCCTGGAATGCGGGGTCGGCTTTGAGTTCCCGACATACCTCCATACCATTTTTACCCGGCATCATGATATCGAGGATAATCAAATGCGGGCGATAAGCACGGGCTTTTTCCATGGCTTCCTGACCATCAGTTGCCACAAAAGTTTCATACCCGGCATTTTTGAGGTTATAGCTGATAATAGCCAGGATATCGGGTTCATCATCCACAATCAGGATTTTACCAGCAGGAGGTGTATGCATGTTGTTGTGTAACATCCTTTCTATAGCAAATTTAACAGGGTTCATATTTTTTTTACTTAAAATTAACATTATGAAATTGTTAATTCACCGGGTTGTTTGCTGTTTTGTTTCTGCTCAATGTGGCGGAGCCAGAAGAAAATGGCGGTAAATTTGCAGATTGCATAAAAAAGAAGGTGATGTATTGTTTACTCATCTGGATGTTTGGATGGAATTTATTAGGGGCGGGGAAGCCCGATACGATAGGCATTTCTGTACCCATCAGCCGGCAGTTGATTCATGAACAGATTAATCATGCACAGGCTGAAGCCTTACATGCACTTTATTCCACGTTAGATACATCGGCTATCAAGCATGATGCTCGTGAGGCAAAAGCCCGGGAAGCGCTCACCAGGCAAATCAATGATATGCAATTATTTGTTGAGAGCAGTGCTTATGAACATCGGATTAAGTATTATTATCTCTACGCCATTTACCATGTGTTGAGCTTATATGCCTATCAGGTGCAGCATGGTGAACTGGATGCACTGCTGGCTCCCGTGCTTGTGCATCAGTTTCATGAGATGATGCAGGCCGATATGCAGGGCAAAAGCATTGCCGGATGTTTGGATGATGTACCCTATCAGGTGGGATTTATCAATATTGAAGGATTTCCGAATAATTTCGGTTATCGGGTGGCTAAAACTATTTTGTTTCGTGAATTTGCGGCTGCTCATCCCGAACAGGTGTTGAGCGCTCTGCAGGGGCCTTATGCTGAATTTTTAAACGAACCTTTTACCGATACCATCATTGCAAAAATAGCCCGGTTATATCCGCAACGCGTGTATGATTACGCCACATCCTACACGGCAGTTGGAAATGCTATTCGTCGCAATCCCGATTCGCTGGTACAAACCATCGTGCGCATTGGCCGTACACCTTATGCGATTCAGATCCTTCCTTTCCTGGATGGCTTGCTGAATAAGCAATACACCATCGCACAACTGGAAAAAATTATTCCTGATGAAGATGCCTATTATCGCCTTTGTGTACAGACCGTGATAGATATGCGCAGGAAATGGTTGAATGATACGCCTGTGCTGAACCTGAAGGGTATGGAACAGAATGTGAAACGATTGGCGTTGCATTATATCCGTACGGTAAATGATTTGCATGATACACTCGATGCGGTACGATTTGCATGTGTTGATGCATTTACGCCGCAGGAAATATATTATCTGATTATCAACGGCGAGGAAGAATTATATACTTCCAGCTATGTGGGCCTGTTTAAGCGCATGATGCAACGCATGCAGCCTCAGCGGGGCGATGTGCTGCTGATGTCGGTGTATTTCGACCGATTCAAGAAGTTTATCACCATGGCGGCAGCCTACAATACGCTGAACGATTTTTTGAAATCCATGCCCGAGGCAAATGCGACCGCTTTGATGCAACAATTTGTAAGCGGGCTCGAAAAAACAGAAACGCTGGAAGACGCCGTAGATGTGGCCGATGCATTTGGAAGCATAAAGGATCAGCGACTGCTGGATTTCCTGCGTAGGGAAGTAGATAAAAATTTCCTGGCCATGCAACAGCGGCATGATAGGCGTGGACAGGTTATTTACGCTTTACTGGCCAGCCTGTTTTCCAGCAGGGTACACGATCAGGAAGATTCCGTGTGGTCGCAGGATATCAGCCGCAAGTTTCATTTGCCTCCCATCGATAAAGTGCCTTTTTCCAGTTTAGCAGCCGATAGTGGAAGGGTGTATGAAGAAGTGTTCTTTTACGGCGATAAAGATGGTTTTCAATCGTTTAACAGTTTCATGAGCAGTTTTCGAGGCAACGAATGGAAAATCACCAAAAACACATACTGGCTTACGATTGAATCACAACGCGGCAGGCCCGTTACGATTTTTGTGAAATTGCCTTTCGCCGACCCGGATCAGGATGAACTCGCCATGAGCAAGCTCAGTGCATATTTAAACGCACAGCAAATTCATCCCACCATATACATTCACCGCGGGCATAGTTACCATGTCAACGCTACCCTTGCCCAGCTGCAGAGCTCGGCCAGAATCGTTATCCTGGGTTCATGTGGCGGCTATAACAGCCTGGCATCGGTGTTGCAAATTTCCCCTCAGGCACAGATTATTTCTTCCAAACAAACGGGTACGCTGTTTGTAAATGAACCCATCATACGGACGATAGAAGACCAGATCCTGGCGGGAAAAGATATTGTCTGGGAAAAATTATGGAATCAGCTATCTGTTGAGTTCCGTAAGACTCCGCATTACGATCAATTCGAAGACTACATTCCGCCCCACAAAAACATGGGGGCTATTTTCATCAAAGCCTATCATCAACTGATGCAGGACCATGCCGACAGGCCGTCGGCCGATGAAGCACCCTGAATCGGCTGACCCATCACCTGCAATGGAATCCGTAAATTTGCAAACTTAAGCCATAAGTTTTGCCACGTAAGAAGATATTTGATCTGGGGTTAATGCGCCGGCTGTTGCGCTATGCCAGGCCATATCGCCGCCTGTTTTATACCAGCGTGGCACTGGCCATCCTTTTAGCCGCCATTGCACCGGTAAGGCCCTACCTGATCCAGATAACGGTTGATCGCTATATTGCCAGCAACCTCCTGCAGATGGTGATCTGGATTACCGTCATTCAGGTAGGCATCCTGTTGATTGAAACCCTCATGCGGTTTTCCTTTTCATATCTGACCAGCGTGCTGGGGCAATCGGTGATCCGGGACATGCGGATGGAAGTCTATCAGAAAATCATCAGCCTGAATCTGCGTTATTTTGATCGCACACCCGTGGGTACGCTCACCACACGCACCATCAATGATATTGAAGCCATCAATGAAATATTTTCCGAAGGACTGATCTCGATTGTCGCCGACCTGCTTACCATTGTCTCGATTGTGGTGATTATGCTGATTACCGACTGGCGGCTGACGTTAATTACCCTTTCTGCATTTCCGATTTTACTGGTGGCTACTTATCTGTTCAAGGAAAGTGTCAACAAATCGTTCTTCCGGGTACGTAACGCAGTGGCTGCGTTAAATGCTTTTGTGCAGGAACATCTTTCCGGCATGGTGGTGGTGCAGGCATTTGCCACCGAACCTCAGGAGTTTGAGCGGTTTAAAAAAATCAACCGGGAACATCGTAAGGCCAATATCGACGCCATTTTTGCTTATTCGGTGTTTTTTCCGGTGGTGGAAATCATTTCTGCACTGTGCATAGGCTTGCTGGTCTGGTATGGCGCTTACGAAGAAATCCATCAGATCAGTTCGCCAGGAATTATCATCAGCTTCGTCTTGTATATCAATTTGTTATTCCGTCCATTGCGAACGCTGGCCGATAAGTTCAATACCCTCCAAATGGGGATGGTTGCCTGTGAACGCATTTTCAAGATACTGGATAATGAAGAAACGATTTCGAACGAGGGCCGGTATGTACCCGCTCAGATGAAGGGAGAGATTCAGTTTGATCATGTGTGGTTTGCCTATGATGAGCAAGAATATGTATTGAAAGACATTAGCTTTCGCGTAAATCCGGGAGAAACGCTGGCGATCGTAGGACATACGGGTTCTGGCAAAACCAGTCTGATTAGCGTCTTAAACCGGTTATACGATATTCAGCGGGGACGTATTTTAATTGATGGAGTGGATATTCGCTCCTATGAACTGAAAACGCTTCGCAGTCGCATCGGCGTGGTCTTGCAGGATGTGTTTTTGTTTTCCGGTTCGATTTATGACAACATCACCCTTCATAACCGGCAGATTCCCATGGAACGGGTTGAACAGGCAGCCCGACTGATTGGCATGCATGATTTCATCATGCGTTTGCCAGGAGGGTATCACTATCGTGTGATGGAAAGGGGCACCACGCTTTCCCTGGGGCAGCGGCAATTGATTGCATTTATTCGCGCCATTCTATTTGATCCCGCTATTCTGGTGCTCGACGAAGCCACTTCATCGGTCGATACCGAATCGGAAATCCTCATTCAGCGCGCTATTGATACCCTTATCCGGGGGCGTACTTCTATCGTCATTGCCCACAGGCTCTCCACCATCCGTAAGGCACACCAGATTCTGGTGATGGATAAAGGCGAAATCCGGGAAATGGGCACGCACGAAGAACTGCTGCAACGTAAAGGGTATTATTTCAGACTGCATCGCATGCAATTTCAGCAAGCCGAAGCCGAAAGCTAAAAAATTTCAGGGTCGGATGATGGGAGTTGCCCGATTAATCTTTACCTTTGCGCAAATTTTTTGGCCGGATGACTGGAAATTCTATAAAAGTGGCTACGGTGGCCCGTTTCATCATTTCCTGCCTGCTTTCGTTCGGGATATATTCATCTGCGCAGGCGGCGGAGCCTGGTTTCCGGCCCGATAAGGTAATCATGGAGCATATCAGTGATGCGCACGACTGGCATTTTTTCACCATCAACAACCATCCCGTCGTCTGGCATTTGCCCGTGATTTTATACGTACCCAAACAGGGATTCACGATTTTTTCTTCGGCAAAATTTGAAGAAGGTCGGGTGCCTCACGATGGATTTCAACTGCTCACCGAAGATTATATTGAAAAATACCACCTCGATCCGCAGAAATATCTGGAAGGCCATATCATTGCCGTACATGCTGATGGATCGCCCAATCTGGATAAACCGGTGTATGATCTCTCACTCACCCGTAATGTAATCCAGATGATGCTGGCGGCTGCCTTGATGATATTCTTATTTACCGGGGTAGCGAAACGTTATCAACAGGCGCCCCATCAGGCTCCTCATGGCTGGCAGAATGCCATTGAACCCTTTGTACTGTTTATCCGGGATGATGTAGCACGCGCTTTTCTGGGTGATAAGGCCGAAAAATATTTGCCGTATTTGCTGACGGTGTTCTTTTTTATCTGGATCAATGCTTTGCTGGGTTTGATACCGGGTTCGGCTAATGTGCCCGGCAATATTGCATTTACCGGCGTGCTGGCGCTGATTACGCTCTTTTTCATTGTGATCAGTTCCACAAAGGCTTACTGGGGGCATATGCTCTGGCCGCCGGATGTGCCCATTTTCGTGAAATTCATTCTGATACCGGTTGAGATTTTAAGTTTTTTCACCAAACCTTTTGCGTTGATGATCCGGTTGTTCGCGAATATGCTGGCGGGGCATTTGATCATCATCAGCATTCTATCGTTGATTTTCATATTTGGTGGACTGGCTGTGGCGGCGGGCTGGGGCTTTTCCATTGTATCTGTGGCGTTTACGGTGTTCATGTATTTTGTGGAGTTGCTGGTAGGGCTCATTCAGGCCTATATTTTTGCCAGTCTTTCGGCTCTTTTTATTTCACAGGCATTTGAAACGGGCCATCACCACGGGTCAGAAGAAGAAGCAGTCATTTAGTTTTTATTCACCTATAAAAGTTCAAATCAACATGGTTTCATTAGGGATTTTACTGGCAGCCGACGGACTGGCAAAGATGGGTGCCGCTATCGGAGCCGGATTTGCGGCTATTGGAGCCGGCATCGGCATCGGCCAGATCGGCCGCAATGCCATGGATGCCATTGCCCGTCAGCCCGAAGTGGTGGGCGAGATTCGTTCCAACATGATTATCATGGCCGCCCTGGTGGAAGGGGTTGCCCTCTTCGCCGTGGTGGTGGCTGTGCTGGCGCTGTTCGTCGGTTAAGGTTTTCATTACTGCATCCGGCGCAAAGGGCAAAGGATGCAGTAATTTTGTTTGCATGTGGTTTTCAATTGTTTAACATATGAGCTTACTTCATCCTGACTTTGGATTGATTTTCTGGACGCTGGTGGTATTCCTCATCACGCTGTTCATTTTACGGAAATATGCGTGGAAACCTATTTTGCAGATGCTCGACCAGCGGGAAAAAATGATTGCCGATTCCATTGCAGCGGCTGAAAAGGTAAAAGCCGAAATGTCGCAGATGAAACTGGAACACGAGCAAATACTGGCCGAAGCCAAAGCCGAACGCAGCCGTATTCTGCGAGAAGCCAAGCAAATGAAGGAACAAATCATAGAACAGGCCAGGGAGCAGGCTAAAGAAGAAGCCCGAAAAATTATGGAAGAAGCTCGCGAAGCCGTAGAACGCCAGAAAATGGCTGCGATTACCGATATCAAAAACCAGCTTGGATTGATGGCTGTTGAGCTTTCCGAACGCATCCTGCGCCGGGCACTTGCCGACCCGGAAAAGCAGGAAGCCTATATCAAACAACTGGTCGAAGAAGTGAAATTGAATTGATTCCAAATCCTCAAATCCGGAACAGGTGAGAAATCAGCTTGTTGCTTCACGATATGCCAAATCATTGATAGAGCTCGCCCAGAGCATGTCTCTGCTCGAAGCCGTATATCAGGATGCAAGGCTATTGAACCAGATGTGTAAGGAAAGCCGGCAGTGGACGACCTTTCTGAAAAGCCCGGTAATCAAGCCCGATAAAAAAGAAAAAGTTGTTGAACAATTACTCAAAGAACGCGTACAAACGCTGACCTATCAATTCATCCGATTGCTCATCAAAAAAGGGCGCGAAGCTTATTTGCCGGAAATTGCCCTTGCTGTTATTGACCAGTATTTTGCCATAAAAGATATCCATCGGGTAAGCATTACCACTGCCGTGCCCGTAAGCCAGTCGACCTGTGAGCTTATCGTGCGCAAATTACAGGAAGCCCTGGGATGGACGCAGGTGGAATTGCAAACACAGGTTGATCCACGGCTCATCGGCGGGTTTATACTGCAAACCGGCGATCGCTTGCTCGATGCCAGCATCTATCATCAGTTGCAGGAAATAAAAAAACAATTCCTCGATACCAGTTATGTGTACAATATTCGATAACCTGAAGCATTTCAAATTCCAATAACCTATGGCAGAGATTAAACCAGATGAAATATCCGCTATTCTCCGGGAACAGCTGGCGCACCTGGATACCGAAGTATCGCTCGAAGAGGTGGGTACCGTGCTTGAAGTAGGCGATGGCATTGCCCGTATCTATGGACTGGAACATGTACGCTCGGGTGAGCTGGTAGAGTTTGAAAACGGCGTGAAAGCCATTGCGCTGAACCTTGAAGAAGATAATGTAGGCGTGGTGCTGATGGGCGATTACACGGGCATTCGCGAAGGCGATCACGTGCGTCGTACCGGCAAAATCGCTTCCATTAAAGTGGGAGAAGCCCTTGTTGGCCGCGTGATCAATACCTTAGGCGAGCCGATTGATGGTAAGGGCCCGATTACGGGTGATCTGTATGAAATGCCCCTGGAAAGAAAAGCTCCGGGTGTGATTTACAGAGAACCTGTGAAACAACCCCTCCAGACCGGAATTAAGGCTATCGATGCCATGATTCCCATTGGCCGGGGTCAGCGTGAATTAATTATCGGCGATCGACAGACCGGCAAGACCGCCATCGCAATAGATACCATCATCAACCAGCGCGAGTTTTACGAAGCCGGAGAACCCGTATATTGTATTTATGTGGCCATCGGACAGAAAGCCTCCACAGTAGCCGGTGTGATGAAAACGCTGAGCGATCATGGAGCTATGGATTATACCGTGATTGTTTCGGCTACAGCTGCAGACCCGGCCCCCTTGCAGTTTTATGCTCCATTTGCCGGTGCAGCCATTGGAGAATATTTCCGCGATACCGGTCGCCCGGCATTGATTGTGTACGATGATTTAAGTAAACAAGCCGTTGCCTACCGCGAGGTTTCGCTGCTGCTGCGCAGGCCACCGGGCCGGGAAGCTTATCCGGGCGACGTGTTTTACCTGCATTCCCGCCTGCTTGAACGGGCAGCCAAGATTATCGATGATGATGAAGTAGCCCGCCAGATGAATGATTTGCCCGATAGCATCCGTCATCTGGTGAAAGGGGGAGGTTCACTTACTGCCCTTCCGATCATCGAAACTCAGGCAGGCGATGTTTCGGCTTATATTCCCACCAACGTGATCTCGATTACCGACGGACAAATCTTCCTGGAATCGAATCTGTTTAACGCGGGCATCCGGCCGGCTATTAACGTGGGTATTTCCGTGAGCCGTGTGGGCGGTAACGCACAAATTAAGTCGATGAAAAAGGTGGCGGGTACCCTGAAGCTTGATCAGGCGCTGTATCGCGATATGGAAGCCTTTGCCAAATTTGGCGGTGACCTGGATGCTGCTACCCGCGCCGTGCTCGACAAAGGAGCCCGGAACGTGGAAATCCTGAAACAGCCGCAATACGCACCCTACCCCGTTGAAAAGCAAATTGCCATCATATATCTCGGAACCAACAACCTGCTGAGCGAAATTCCGGTGTCGAAGGTCAGGGAGTTTGAAGCCGCCTTCCTGCAGGAAATGGAATTGCGATTGCCCGAGGTGCTGGCCGAGTTCAAGAAAGGTAATCTACCTGAAGATGGTATTCGTAAAATGGTGGAACTGGCAAAGGAGTTAACGCCAAGGTTTAAATAGCCTCAATCTATCTCATGTACCTCAATCCCGGACCCCTGCAGGATCCGGGATTTTTATTCCGGCTGAAGCTCTGATTTTTTCAACGGATTGCGCGTGCTTTCATCGTATGCCAGGCGATTGCGCAAAATATCGATACACGCAAATACGGCCTGACGAAATGAAGAGGGGTCGGCCATGTTTTTACCAGCAATGTCGAAAGCCGTACCATGGTCGGGAGAAGTGCGCACGATGGGCAGGCCGGCGGTGAAATTTACCCCCGGTTCTTGGATGAGTGATTTGAATGGAATCAATCCCTGGTCATGGTACATGGCCAGCACCGCATGGAAATGCAGGTATTGGGCTCTGGCAAAAAAAGCATCAGCACTGTAAGGGCCGAATACCATCACGCCCTGCTGGCGCAGCGACTGGATAAGTGGTGCTAACATGTTTTTTTCTTCGGTACCGATATGGCCTTCGTCGCCAGCATGCGGATTTAGCCCCAGCACGGCTATGCGCGGCATTTCAATAGCAAAATCGCGAATCAAGCTCTTGCGCAGGATCTCAATTTTACTGGCTATTGTTTGCTCGTTAATGGAATCAGCCACCTCGCGGATGGGGATATGTTCGCTAACCAGGCCTACTTTCCATGCATCGGCAATCATGAGCATGAGCACGTCGGAAACCTCAAAAAAATCGCGTAAGAAGCCGGTATGACCGGTATAAGGGAACCCGGACGAGTGGGTGTTGGCTTTATGGATTGGCGCGGTGACCAGGCCCTGAATCCAGCCTTTACGTGCATGATCGGCGGCCGTCTTCAGTGCCCTGATGGCATATTGCCCGCCGGCCTCGGTGAGCTGTCCGGGTGTGATATTTACTTCCTCATCCCAGCAATTATACACATATACATGTCGGGGTTGCAGGCGCTGAAAATCGCGAAGAATCTGAAAATTCAGCGGATACTCATTCAGTTGCTTTCTGTAAAAGTTAATGGTTCTTGAAGAAGCATAGATCACCGGTGTGCACTGATCAAGCATCCGGTTATCACTGAAGGTTTTAATGATCAGCTCAATACCTATTCCGTTCAAATCACCACAGGTAATGCCGATGATGGGCTTGAGAGAAATATTGCTCATGGTGCACAAAGATAGCATTTCCGGCGCTTTGGACCTGAGATGGTGCATGGGTTTAGCCGGGAAGGTTTTATTTTTGCTTATCCATGTATCAGATTCGTAAATCGTTAGGCCAGCATTTTCTTCAGGATGAAAACATTTCCCGGAAAATCATACAAGCATTAGCGTTTCAACCCGGTGAGGCCGTGCTGGAAGTGGGTCCGGGATTGGGTGCATTAACCAAATACTTAATGCAGTTGCCACAGATTTGTTATAGGGCAGTAGAAATTGATCAGGAGAAGGTGGCTTATTTGCTGAAACAATATCCTGATCTGGAAGGATTGGTGCAGCAGGGCGATGTGCTGGAGATGGAATTGCCGTTTATCACGCCATTCAAATTGATTGGTAATTTTCCCTATCAGATTACATCGGGCATTCTGTTCCGGATTATGGAGTGGAAAGCGCATTTGCAACTGGTCGTGGGTATGGTACAGAAAGAGGTGGCCCAGCGGATTTGCAGCCAGCCCCATCAGAAAACATACGGCATGTTGAGTGTGTTATTGCAAACCTGGTTTCGAATAGAATATTTGTTTGACGTATCACCACATTGTTTTTTTCCACCGCCGCGCGTACAATCGGCCGTCATCAGGCTCGAGCCCAAACAGCAGATGCCCTTGATTACAGATGAAAAATCATATATCCATCTGGTTAAAACAGCTTTTCAACAACGGCGCAAGATGCTGCGTAATGCTTTGAGGCATGTATTTCCCGCGGAACAACTGCAGCATCCTGTTTTTCAGCTACGTGCCGAGCAGTTGAGCTGGGAAGATTATTTACAACTGTACGATTGGTATATCACCAGCCAGACATAAATTTTTTAAAACCTATACTTTCGCAACTATGACAAAAGTTTTGATTACCGCAAAAACGCATCCATACCTGATCGATCATCTCAAGGAAAAGGGGTATCAGGTGTTATATCATCCGGCCATCAGCTATGAAGAAGCTTATCAGCTCATCCACGAATGTGCGGGTCTGGTGGTTACGACACGTATTCCGGTTGATCGCCGGCTTATTGATCGGGGTATTCATTTGCAGTGGATTGCCCGGTTAGGCTCGGGCATGGAATTGATTGATGTAGCTTATGCCACATCGAAAGGCATTCGATGTGTGAGCAGTCCGGAAGGCAACGCCGATGCCGTGGGTGAGCATGCTGTAGGTATGCTGATAGCCCTGTTGCGCAATTTCAGGATCAGTGATCATGAGCTTAAACAGGGCATCTGGGAGCGAGAAAAAAATCGCGGTTTTGAGATAGGCGGGAAGGTGGTGGGTATCATCGGGTATGGGCACACCGGTTCGGCATTTGCCCGCAAGCTGAGCGGATTCGGAGCGACTATTCTTGCTTATGATAAGTATAAAACCGGATTTGGCGATGCATACGTGCAGGAAGTAAGTCTGGAAACCATTTTTCGACAGGCCGATATTGTGAGTCTCCATGTGCCACTGACGGAAGAAACGCATCACATGGTCAATCATAAGTTCATTCGGTCATTCACGGTGCCGATATATCTCATCAATACTTCGAGAGGATCCGTGGTGCACACCCGCGATCTGGTAGAAGCTCTCCGGGAAGAACGTATTGCAGGAGCATGCCTGGATGTGCTGGAAAATGAACGCATCGATCAACTTTCCGAAACCGAAAGAGAGGATTTCCATTATCTGCTGCATCATCCCCGGGTGATCATCACGCCCCATATTGCCGGATATACCCACGAAGCCAGCCTGAAAATGGCCCAGACGGTGTTGCATAAACTGGGTATCTGATCCCGGATGGATATTGTGTTTTAAAAAAAATGTATATTTGCATATAACGCTTCTGTTCCCGGACAGAGGCGTTGATTTTTTTACGCGCTGAAAAAATAATTTACCCTGCATTTACTGAACACAAAAATTTATTTGCTATGAGTGGTGTGCACTATGTGACCAGAGAAACACTGGAACAGATGAAGGAAGAATTGAATTATTTACGCACGAAGGGTCGTGCTGAAATTGCACGTGCTATTGCAGAAGCCCGTGAAAAAGGCGATTTAAGGGAAAATGCCGAATATGATGCGGCCAAAGAGGCTCAGGGGCATCATGAAGCCCGCATAGCACAGCTGGAAGAAGCCATTGCCAATGCCCGGGTGGTGGATGAAAAAGATATTGACACTTCAAAGGTGTCTATCCTTTCCTTAGTGAAGATTACCAATTTATCAACCCAGAAAACCATGGTATATCGATTGGTATCTGAACAGGAGGCCGATTTAAAGGCTGGTAAAATTTCTGTGGCTTCGCCCATTGGAAAGGGTTTGCTGGGTAAAAAAGTCGGTGAAATAGCCGAAATTCAGGTGCCTTCCGGGATTATGAAGTTGCGTGTTGATGAAATTTCTGTATAAGCTCATCCGCCGGAGATACATATCTCTGGCGGTTTTTTATTTTATTACCATGACTATCTTTTCACGGATTATCAAAGGCGAAATTCCCTGTTATAAGATTGCGGAAAACGAATTGTTTTTTGCTTTTCTGGACATCCATCCACTCGTAAAAGGCCATACCCTGGTCATTCCCAAACGCGAAGTGGATTATTTTCTGGATATGAATGATGAGGAGCTAAGCCAGGTATTATTGTTTGCCAGGCCTATTGCTCGTGCGATTCGCCAGGTGATACCTTGTGAAAGAATCGGCATGAGCGTGGTGGGGCTGGAGGTGCCCCATGCCCATCTGCATCTGGTACCTATCCGCACGATAGATGACCTGAATTTTACCCGACCTAAGTTGCAGCTCAGTGATGAAGAAATGAAGCAAGTGCAACAACAGATTATTGCACATCTTTCTTTTTAGCGGTAGATAGTTTAGGCGTACTCGCCGTGTCGGGGGGCATGAATTTAAACCCGACACCATGAATAGTTTCTAATCGGATGCGTGGATCGTGCCGAAAATGCTTGCGTAGCTTTGTAATAAATACATCCATACTTCTACCCAGAAAATAATCGTCTTTTCCCCATACATGCAGTAAGATTTCTTCTCGTTTCAGGGTTTTGTGCGGGTTTTCACAGAGAAATTTCAGTAGATCGGCTTCTTTCTGGGTTAAAGTTTGAAAATAATTATCCGGGCCACTGATGTAAAGCTCCGGATAGTTAAACAGAAGCTGTCCAATCTGATACTGCTTGTTTTTATCGGCATTCAGCGCCTGGGTACGGCGAAGAAAAACTTCAATCCGCAACAGCAGCTCCTGCATGCTGAATGGCTTGGTCACATAATCATCCGCACCCAGTTTAAATCCCATGATTTTATCCTCTTCGAGTGTACGGGCTGTAAGGAACAGCAAGGGCACTTTTTCATTTTTACTGCGAATCAGCCGGGCTAAAGAAAACCCGTCTTTCTTGGGCATCATAATATCCAGCAGGATGAGGTCGAAATTTTTCTTCTGAAAATATTGCCAGCCGCTGTCCCCATCCGTGCAATGCACGACATCATAACCTGCTTCGATCAGATTATCTTTAATCACGAAGCCCAGGTTTACGTCGTCTTCTATCAACAGAATACGAGCTTTGTTTTCCATATGTTTATCCGGATGTTTTACAAAGGGGAAACGATAAGGTAAAATTACTACCTTTCCCGGGTTCACTTTCCACAGAAACTTTGCCTTTGAATGCCCGGGTGTATAATTTAACATAATTTAATCCCAGTCCAAACCCTTTTACTTCATGTAAATTTCCGGTAGGTACCCTGAAAAACTGGGAAAACAGCAGCTTATGATATTGACGGGGGATGCCTATGCCGTTGTCCTGCACAGAAATAAAAATTCGCTGCGCATCATTCCAGGTATGCAGGGTAATAACGGGTACGGGTGAATATTTGATTGCGTTGTCGATCAGGTTAAACAAAATGTTGGTAAAATGCACGGCATCGGCTTCTATGCAGGTTTGCCTGGCCTGTAAATTCAGGATAAAACGACCTGATTTTTGCTGGATCATGTATTCAAAATCCATCACGCATCTTTGAATGATGGCATGCGCATCCAGTTTTTCGATCTGCAGGCGTGGGTTTGCCCGTTCAATCTGTGCAATTTGCAGCACCCGTTCCACCTGTTGTTCGAGATGAGCGGATTCATGTTCAATGATGCGGGTATAGTTCAGCAAACGAGCATTTTGCTGCACTGGTGTCGCTTGTTTCAAAACTTCAATCGAAAGCTGAATCGTTGATATAGGGGTACGAAATTCGTGCGTCATGTTGTTGATAAAATCTTTTTGAATCTCGGAGAGCAGTTTTTGTCGAAGCAGAATGAGCAGGGTAACAGCGAATGCAATGATCACCAGGATCAGGGCAAGTGTTGAAAAAATCCAGAAGTTCATTTCGCTGATGATGTACTTCCTTCTGTTGGTAAACAAAACGGCAAGGTAATTCTCATCTTTATGTATGGATGGGAACGGCTGGATATGCGGACTATCTTCCGGGTTGAACGATTCGGTTTCAACGTGCTCAAACTTTTTAGTCGCGGCGTTGTAAATACCAAATTGATAGGTGGTAAATAAATCATTTTCTTCCAGCGCCTGTTTCAGATAGTTTTCGATGCTATCGCCGTTGATTCGGTATTTGATGTCGGCAATGTAATAATTGGCTGCAGGCCTTTCTACGGCTTCGATGAAAGGCATGGAATCGCGTTGGGAAAGTCTGATGCGTTGAACCACTTCATTCAGGGCACTATGCACTTTGACATTGAATTCTTTTTCTTCGAGGGCATAGGTTTTTTGCAGCCAGTAAACCTGGGCAGCCAGCACACAGATCATCAGTAGGGCGCCAATCACCACCAGTTTACGCAATGTGGAAGATTTCATGCGAATAAAGGATGAAACGGCCCGGGAAAATATGGCTGCAAACATAGGCAGGGAGTGTAATGGCACAAAAGGGTATTACGGGACGGGTTCATTCGGGTTGCTCCGTCAATTGACAACCCGTTCGGGATGTTGAGCCAGGAATTGTTTCCAGGCTTTTTTTGCCGATCTGGTATCCGGGAGGGGCTGTTGCAGGCTATAATAATGGCACAGGGCAACGGCAAGGGCATCCGTGGCGTCGTAATATTCGGGCTGCCCGGGCAGTTGCAACTGGCGCTGAAGCATGAGCCACACCTGCTGCTTGCCTGCATTGCCGTTGCCGGTAACCGCCTGTTTCACCTTTTTAGGTGAATACTCGGTCACCTGCAGTCCGGCCTGTTTCGCACACACAATTGCCACACCCTGCGCCCTTCCCAGTTTAAGCATGCTCTGGATATTCTTGCCCTGGAATGGCGATTCAATAGCCAGATCGCTCAACGAAAAATGGTCAATCAGCTGAGTTACTTTTTGATAAATGGATTGCAGCCGCTCGTAGTGATCCTTATGCCGGGAAAGCTTCAGTACGCCCATTTCAAGCACGTCCACGCGGCCTGTCTGGCAGCCGATTACGCTATATCCCATGATTACCGTGCCGGGGTCGATGCCTAATATGGTGAGCCTTTTAAGCATACAGATGAAACAAACGCATTACTCAGTACAAATATGCTGCAAAGTCCTGAGAAAAAGCTATGTTCGCCATTTCAAAATCTGGATGTTAAACAAAAGTACCAAAATAATTTTCAATACGTTTATCAGTGTGGGGCTGTTTGCCGGTCTTTCGTTTCTCATCTATCGGCAGCTGCAGCACCAGCAAAATTTATCTTTTGCCCTCGAGCAAATCAGGCAGGCATGCACAGGCGCTCGTCTATGGATAGGCATCACGTTGCTGTTGATGGTTGTGCCCAACTGGCTTCTTGAAGCACGAAAATGGCAATTGTTGTTGAATCGCTTTCAGCCGGTGTCGCTTTTTCGTGCGCTGCAATCGGTCTTAGCCGGCCTATCCCTGGGCATCAACACCCCGAACCGTATCGGGGAATATGCCGGCAGGATTATGCTGGTTGATCCCCGACATCGGCTGGAAGCTGCCAGCGTGATGATATTGAGCAGCCTGAGTCAACTGATTATTACGCTTTGCTTTGGTATGCTGGGATTGGTGTATGAAGCGCTGGCAGGCCGCATGCATGGCATGGCCCATGGCTGGTGGTTGCAGAGCTTAGCCGTGTTCCTGTGCGGAATGGCGCTGGTGCTGGTGATCCTGTATTTTAGAAAAGACCTGGTGGTAAATTTTTTTACGTATTTCAGAAGGTTTCGTTTCCTGGTAAAAGCTGGACGCGCCATCCGCATGGTTCCCGGCAAAGTATTGATCCAGCTGCTGGTGCTTTCGGTTTTGCGGTATGGTATTTTCAGCGGACAATATCTTGCGCTGTTGCGGTTTCTGGGCGCATCTGTTCCATGGATAGCGGGCTTTTTCAACATCAGTCTAATTTACATGATCATGGCATTCTTACCCACTATAGCTATTGCAGAAATTGGTATCAGGGGAGAATTGAATATCTATTTTTTAAGTGCATATACGCCCAATACGCTGGCAATTGTGAGTGCTGCCGTGATCATCTGGTTGACAAATCTGATGATTCCGGCTTTCGTCGGTAGTATGTTATGGTTAAAAGTCAAAACCATTCGTAAGAAAACATAAAAACTCGTTAATAGAACGTGAAATTTCGGTGAAGAATGCGAGAAGTTTTCTAAAACAAGCAATTGTGCATTTAAATTGTATGCATGAATTGTCATTCCAGTGTGTATCAGCAGCTATTGAGCGGGTTGACATGAACGGATTAAACATGAAATTATGTATGGAACAAGTTTACGCTTTTTGACAGGCAACCTGTGTATCAGTGCTATGTGCCTGATTCTTCAACTCTCTGCTTCAGCACAGGGCTTTTGCAATATTGATAATACCAGTTTTATGGCGGGCGAAAAAATTACATACGAGGTGTTTTACACACTTGCCGGCATTTATGTTGGTGCAGGTGAGGTCAACTTCACGGTATCATTGGATAAACTCAAAGGCAGGCCCGTATATCATGTGGTGGGTGATGGCAGAACGTATCGTTCCTACGATTGGTTTTATAAGGTGAGGGATCGGTATGAAAGTTATATTGACACGGCTACCTTATTGCCTTTAAAATTCATCCGAAATATTCATGAAGGGGGTTATCGAAAGTATGAGCTGGTAAATTTTGATCAGCAGACGCATACGGCCACCAGTTTAAAAGGCGTTCATGAAGTGCCTGCCTGCATTCAGGATGTATTGAGTGCGGTGTATTTTGCCCGTAACTTGAATTATAATCAATATCATCCCGGAGATAAGATTTATTTTGACATGTTTTTAGATGATAAAGTGTATAACATTTACATTCGATATCTGGGAAAAGAAAAAGTACAAACACGTTTTGGTGAGTTTAATGCGATTAAAATCAAACCCTTGTTGATTGAAGGTACCATTTTTAAAGGAGGAGAAGGAATGGTCGTATGGGTAAGTGATGATCCGAATCATATTCCCGTGCGCATTGAAAGTCCCATTATTGTCGGAAGTATTAAAGCCGATATGATTGAATATAGCGGTATTCGTTATCCCTTCTCTTCACTCATCAAGGCTAATTAAAAAAGATTTAACCAGAAAGTTTGTATATTAGTAAAACTTAAAAAGTATTGCTATGGAAGAACGTAAACCCAAAATCCTCCTGGCTGAGGATGATTCTAACCTGGGTATGTTATTGAAAAACTATCTGGAATTAAATGAGTTTCAGGTAGAACTCGCGCGTGATGGTATTCTGGCGCTGGCGGCGTTCAGACGCGAAAAGTTTGATCTATGCTTGATTGATATCATGATGCCAAACATGGATGGATTTACACTGGCCGAAGAAATTCGTGATGTAGATCCGGACATTCCCCTCTTTTTCATTTCTGCCAAAAATATGAAGGAAGACATTGTGAAAGGCTATAAGCTGGGTGCGGATGATTATATCACCAAACCCTTTGACAGTGAAGTGTTGTTGTTGAAAATTCGTGCTATCCTGAAGCGTAATCAGGAGCTGAACAGCAAAGAAAGTGAGCCGGTAGAATTTGATATAGGCAGTTTCCATTTCAATGCCCGACTGCGTACGCTGGAGCGCGGCGAACAATCGCATACGCTTTCGCCCAAAGAAAATGAGTTGTTGAAAATGTTGTGCGAGCATATGAATGATCTGTTACCGCGGGAAATTGCATTGAAGAAAATCTGGGGCAGCGACACGTATTTCAACGGGCGCAGCATGGATGTATATATCGCCAAGCTCCGGAAATACCTGCGGGAAGATCCTAATGTAGAAATCGTGAATATTCATGGCAATGGTTTCCGGCTGGTGGTGCGTACGCCCAAGAATGTGTCTTAGTCCGGGTCGTTGAGCGGAATATCAAGCTGAAGGGCTTTCCCGCCGTTGTTACGCTTTCTTCCCAGATGCCGGTAAGCCTTGTCGGTGGCCTCTCTTCCACGAGGCGTACGATGAATAAACCCCTCTTGAATTAAGAAGGGTTCATACACTTCTTCAATGGTCCCGGGTTCTTCGCCCACGGCGGTGGCAATGGTGTTGAGACCCACAGGTCCGCCTTTAAATTTATCGATGATGGTAGTCAGGATGCGATTATCCATTTCATCGAGTCCGTATTCATCTACCTGCAAGGCATTCAATCCTTTCTGGACGATTGTTTCATCAATACATCCATTGCCGATAACCTGAGCGAAGTCGCGCATGCGGCGCAGCAGCGCATTGGCTATACGAGGAGTGCCACGGCTGCGGCGAGCCAGTTCCATAGCGGCTTCGGGCGTGATGGGTACCTGCAGCAGCTTTGCAGAACGCATGATAATTTGCTGCAAAATATCGGTGGTATAGTAGGAAAGCCGGAATCGCATACCGAAACGCGACAGGAGGGGGGCAGTTAACAATCCTGAACGGGTAGTGGCGCCGATTAATGTAAATGGTTGAAGGCTAAGCTGGATCGAGCGGGCGTGGGGGCCTGAATCAATCAGAATATCAATCCGGTAATCTTCCATCGCAGCATACAGATATTCTTCCACCACATTGCTTAATCGATGAATTTCATCGATGAACAGGATATCACCGGGTTCAAGACTGGTAAGCAGACCCGCCAGGTCGGCAGGCTTTTCGATAACCGGTCCGGAAGTTTCTCGAATTTTTACTCCCATCTCGCGGGCCACGATACGTGAAAGTGTTGTTTTACCCAATCCGGGTGGACCATGAAAAAGGATATGATCCAGTGCTTCACCCCGCATTTTAGCCGCTTGAATGAAAATACGCAGGTTATCGGCGATGGCAGGTTGACCCAGAAATTCATCGATTACCTGAGGCCGCACATGGTTTTCGAACTCACGATCGGACGTGTTCAGCAAGCGAAAATCGGTTCCGGGTGAAAAAGCATCCATACAACAAAAATACAGATTCTGATTGGCCTTCCAGGATTCAGGCCACTACATTCACCATTCGACCTTTTACCACGATGATTTTCTTCACAGGTTTACCTCCAATCCATTTTTGTACCACCGGATGTTGCAACACCTGTTCTTGAATCAATTGTTCCGGTGCGTCGGCCGGGAATTGGAGCTGTGTACGCGTTTTCCCGTTGATGGCCACCGGATAATTGTAGAGCGTTTCTTCGATATACTTTTCTTCGTATGCTGGAAGAGCCGCCTGGGTCACCGATTCCTGATGCCCTAACTGATGATAAAGTTCTTCGCAGATGTGAGGCGCATAAGGGCAGAGCAGGATCAGCAAGGGTTCCAGGACGGCGCGTTTATGGCAGTGCATGTCGGTAAGGCTGTTCACGCAGATCATGAACTGGCTTACGGCTGTATTGAAGGAAAAGCGCTCGGTATCTTCAATGACTTTTTTCAGGGTCTTGTGCAGGATGCGTAGCTCATCGTCGGTTGGTTCACGATCTTCAACCAGCCAGCACCCCTGCTCATCATAAAACAGCCGCCAGAGCTTTTTCAGGAATCTGTGCACGCCTTCAATGCCCTGGGTGTCCCAGGGTTTGCTCTGTTCAATGGGGCCCAGAAACATTTCATACATGCGAAAGGTGTCGGCCCCATATTGTGCCACCACGTCGTCGGGGTTGACAGTATTGTATTTCGACTTCGACATTTTTTCCACTTCCACCCCGCAGACATACTTTTTGCCCTGCGCAGGAGCCTCGGGCAGGTTTAGTCCGTCTTCGCAAAGCAGGATGGCCTGAGCAAATTCGGGCTTCCATTTCCGGAAGGCTTCAATCTGCAATTCCGTGCCATTGACGATGTTCACGTCAACATGCAGGGGCGAGAGTTTGAAATCGGTCGGGATATGGAGATCCGGCAGTGCCGGGCTGAGCAGTTGTGCCAGTTCTTCGGCGGCAAGCTTTTCCTGCTGCCATTTTTCAAAATAGCTGTGTGAAATCAGCACGGGTTGGGGAAGATGAGCATCTGTCTCCAGCCGGTACACAAAACGGGAGCTGCCCTGAATCATGCCCTGGTTGATGAGCTTTTTATACGGTTCGTCGAAAGGAATATAACCCCGATCGTACAGGAATTTCGTCCACATGCGGGAATACAGTAGATGTCCCACGGCATGCTCGGTGCCGCCCACATACACATCCACCTGTCCCCAGTAGCGACTGGCTTCGGGGCTGCAGAATACCTGTTCGTTATGCGGATCCATATAGCGCAGGAAATACCAGGATGAGCCGGCATAGCCGGGCATGGTATTGGTTTCCAGCCGGCGGGCGGTCCATTCCGGCAGGTTGGCCAGTGGTCCCTGGCCTTCGGGGCCGGGGCGATAGCTTTCGACGAAAGGTAGTTCCAGAGGTAATTCAGATTCGGGGAGTGGACGGGCGATGCCATTGTCCCAGACGATGGGGAAGGGTTCGCCCCAGTAGCGCTGGCGGCTGAAAGCCGCGTCGCGCATCTTGTAGTTTACTTTTCGTTTGCCCAGTCCTCTTTCTTCCAGTTTCTGGATCACCACTTCGATGGCGTCGCGCATGACCATGCCGTTGAGGAAATCGCTGTTTTCCAGTACGGCATCTTTGGTGGGGTTGGCGTGTTCGCCGTCGTAGGCCTTTCCGATGATGTTGGTGATGGGCAGATGGAAATGTCTGGCAAAGCGATGGTCGCGTTCATCGCCGCAGGGCACGGCCATGATGGCGCCGGTGCCGTAACCCGCCAGCACATATTCCGAAACCCAGATAGGCAGTGGTTTCTGGCTGAAAGGATGGAGTGCATAGCTGCCGGTGAAGCAGCCCGTGATGCGTTTTTCGGCCATGCGCTCCCGCTCGTTGCGGCTCCGGGTATATTCCAGGTAGGCCTGTACTTCGGCCTGATGGTCGGGTGTCGTCAGCTGTTCCACCAACGGATGTTCCGGAGCCAGCACCAGAAAATCCACGCCGAAAATGGTATCGGGTCGGGTAGTAAACACTTCGATCCGGATATCTTTTCCCTGCACGGGAAACAGGATATTGGCCCCATAGCTTTTCCCGATCCAGTTGGTCTGCATTTCTTTCATGGCCTCACTGAAGCCGATGTGCTGCAGCCCTTCCAGCAGGCGGTCGGCATATTCGGTGATGCGCAGATACCATTGCCTCAATCTTTTTTTCACTACGGGATATCCGCCCCGTTCGCTCACGCCGTTTACCACTTCATCATTGGCCAGCACGGTGCCCAGGGCTTCGCACCAGTTCACCTCGCCCCAGCCGCAGTAGGCCAGTCGATAATGCATGAGGATATCTTCCTTTTCTTTTTCGGAAAAATGTTTCCATTCCTCGGCGGTGAATTGTATGGAAGGATCACCGGGACATTCGTGGTGAAGGTTGCCCTCTTTTTCGAAAATAGCGATGAGCGTTTCGATGGGCTCGGCTTTCTGGGTCTGGCGGTTAAACCAGCTTTTGAACAGTTGCAGGAATATCCATTGCGTCCAGCGATAGTATCTGGGATCGGAAGTATTGATTTCCCGATTCCAGTCGTAACAAAAACCTATTTGCTTGAGCTGACGTTTAAACGTTTCGATATTTTTCTGTGTGGTGACGGCCGGATGCTGGCCGCTTTCAATGGCATATTGTTCGGCCGGCAGGCCAAAGGCGTCCCATCCCATGGGGTGCAACACGTTATATCCCTGCAGGCGTTTGAACCGTGCATAGATATCAGAAGCGATATAACCCAGCGGATGGCCTACATGCAAGCCCGCTCCACTGGGGTAGGGAAACATATCGAGTACATAATACTTCGGTCGATGAATATCATTTTCTACACGATAAGTTTGATGTGTTTCCCAATACGCCTGCCATTTTTTTTCAATATCTCTGAACGCGTATTCCATATGAGATGCAACTAAGATAAGTCTGATATGTTTTGTGATGCTTAATGCAACTGCTGTCAATACCTGGCGGGAGCATGCAATCGTATGTCTCTCATCCGCATGGATTGTGGTGATATTGTGCAAAGATAAGTCAAACCCTGAATTTTTGTTATTTTCGCCGGCAAACGATTTGCGGCATGCGGGTAGCAAAAGCTGGAATGGGTCGTGGACGGCCTTCTTATTTGATGTCGATTATAGGCGTGGCACTCGTGTTATTCTTTTTAGGTATCGTGGGTTTGTTATTCATCAATACACGGCAGCTCAGCAGTTATTTCAAGGAGAACATCGAGGTTCAGGTTATTCTTCGCGATGATGTGCCGGAAGCAACGGCGCAGGCTTTGAAAGATAGTCTCGCGCGATTACCATTTGTGAAAACGATTGAATATATAAGCAAGGATGAAGCATACCGGCGATATGTGGCAGAAACACACGACTCTGCACAGGTTTTGCTGGGATATAATCCACTTTATGCCAGCCTCAACTTTAAGGCACGAGCAGCTTATGTAAATGTGGACAGTCTGCAAAAAATTGCCAGGCAATTGCAACAAATACCTCAAGTGAGGGAAGTGTTTTACCAGCAGGGATTGGTGGATCAATTGGATAAAAACATGCAGCGGATTGGGCTGGTTTTTCTTGCACTCAGCATTTTGCTGGCGCTGGTAGTCATTTTTTTGATTGATAACACCATCAGGCTGGCTATGTTTAGCAACCGTTTTTTAATTAAAACCATGCAGATGGTGGGTGCTACCCGATGGTTTATTGCGAAGCCTTTTGATAGAAAAAGTATCTGGAATGGCTTTATCAGTGCCGTGCTGGCGATTATAGGTATCTGCATGGTGATCTATGCAGCCGAACAAATATTGCCAGAACTCAGGGTATTGCAAAATAATCTACAACTGGCCATATTGTTTGTGGGCTTGATAGTTGTGGGTATTTTCATATCATTGATCAGCACCCATCGTGCGGTGATGAAATATTTACGTACGCGGGTTGATGATTTGTATTAACCGAATCTCTTCTTATCTTGCATGCAAATCAGCAGGCCATGGCCAAACAATCAACATCGCCTCGTATTCCTCAAAAGCATTTGCACACCCAACGGCCGTTTTTATTCGATAAAACCAATTATATCATTATGCTGGCAGGCTTACTGGTGTTTATCATCGGTTTGTTGCTCATGGTGGGGGGTAAGAGCAATGATCCGAATCAATTCCATCCCGAAGAAATTTATAGCTTCAGACGCATTACGCTTGCGCCCATTGTGGTGATACTGGGATTGGTGATTGAAGTGTTTGCCATTATGAAAAAACCATCCCATAAGCAGTCTACAGAGCCACAAACCACTACCAGTTCATCACGCTGATTTTCCTGTACATGAATCTCTGGCAGGCCATTCTTTTGGGCATCATTGAAGGAATTACGGAATTTCTTCCTGTTTCTTCAACCGGTCACATGATTATTGCCAGCTCATGGATGGGTATTGACCAGCTGGCATATACCAAATTATTTGAAATAGTCATTCAACTGGGGGCTATTCTATCGGTGGTAGTGTTATACTGGCGGAAGTTTTTTGATCGGGGACGTTTGGCCTTTTATCGAAAAATCATTCTGGGTACGGTTCCGGCTTTAATCATCGGTTATTTGCTGGCAAATGAAATTGATCAGTTGCTCGATAGTCCGCGCACGGTGGGAATCATGTTGTTGCTTGGAGGCATTGTCTTCATCTGGGTCGATCAATGGTTTAAAACGCCACAGGTACACGATGAGGAGAAGATGACGGTGTGGCAGGCGATCCGTATTGGTTTCTGGCAATGCCTGGCGATGATACCCGGGGTAAGCCGAAGTGCTGCTGCTATCATTGGTGGGCTTCAACAAAAATTGAGTCGCGAGCTGGCAGCAGAATTTTCGTTTTTTCTGGCAGTACCTACCATGGCCGCGGCAACGGGCTATAAATTATGGGAGGCCTATCGTCATCAACCTCAGCTGATCACTGAAAAGCATTACCTCTTTTTATTACTGGTGGGGTGCGGCATAGCGTTCCTGGTGGCCATGGTGGCTATTCGTTCATTTATCCGGTATTTGCAACATCATACCTTTCGGGTATTTGGCTATTACCGGATTGTTTTAGGCATCGTGGTGCTCATTCTGGTGTGGAAGGGCATTTTAAAATAATCATCCTTTTATCGCAAGTAATAATTCCAGGTCGGTGTATTTTAACTTAAATCGCTCACTGAGGTGGAAGTTGGTAAGTGCTCCTTTGTAAACGTATATGCCATTTCGCACGCCACGCTTGATCCACACCAGGTTATCGAATCCCCCTTCATCTGCGGCGCTCAATAGCAGGGGCATAATTACGTTACTGATAGCCTGGGAAGCCGTACGGGAAAAAGCCGAGGGGATATTGGGCACACAATAATGGATGACGTCGTATTTCTTAAACACAGGGTTTTCCAGCGATGTCACTTCAGAGGTTTCGAAACAACCACCCCGATCGATGCTTACATCCACAATGACGGAGCCGGCCTTCATGTTCTTGACCATTTCTTCTGTAACCACAATGGGCGTTCGTCCGCTCTGAGAGGAGAGTGCGCCCACAGCCACGTCGGCCGTTTTCAATTGTTCAGAAAGTGTTTTCGGTTCAATGACGGAAGTGTAAACGCGTACACCAATATTGGTTTGCAGTCTTTTAAGCTTATAGATGTTGTTATCGAAAACCTTTACGGAAGCTCCCAGCGCCAGGGCAGTACGGGCTGCGTATTCTGCCACCACACCTGCGCCGATGATCACTACCTCAGTTGAAGGCACGCCCGAGATGCCTCCCAGCAACACGCCCTTCCCTTTTTGCGGATTGCCGAGATAATGCGCAGCAATGAGCATCACAGCACTCCCGGCAATTTCACTCATGGAACGCACAATGGGAAATGTACCCGCATCATCTTTTAAATTTTCGAAACTCAAGGCCGTAATCCGCTTTTGCATCATCTTTTGCAGATGTTCGGCTTTTAGCATGGGCAGGTGAATCGGTGAAATCACGATCTGGCCGGGATGCAATAATTCCAGCTCTTCAGCACTTAAGGGGGCCGATTTTACAATAATATCTGCCTGATAGATATCTTTTTTATGATAGAGAATTTCGGCTCCGGCTTCTGCATAGTCGGTATCGTAAAAATGCGAACGCTCACCCGCTGCATGTTCCACTGCCACCCGGTGTCCATTGTTAACCAGTACGGCTACCGCATCGGGTACAAGGCTGATGCGGTTTTCATGAAAGGCATCTTCGCGGGGAATACCAATATGCAATTGAGCTGTATGGGATTTTACAGCAAGAACTTCTTCTTGTGGAGTAATACCAGGAAAACTATGTCCACCATGTGAAACTGTGCGCGATTCCATGTTTTTGTTGAATCATCCAAACGAATAACACTTCCTCGGGAAGAAGTGTGTTACGGGTTGTTTTCCAAAGATAAGAAAACCTCCCGGGCGGGCGTGATCTGAAGCCTTCTTTTTTTATCGGCAAGCATTTCCAGGTAAACGTGTATGGTATCATCAGGAAGCAAAGAGGTAATGAGTTCCGGCCATTCGATGAGGCATATCCCCGGGGCATCCAGGCAATCTTCCACGCCGGCACGAATAGCTTCATCTACACTACGCAAGCGATAGAGATCGATATGATGGATGATCTGTAATTGTCGGGACTCGTCGAGATAAGTATATTCGTTGATGATGGCAAACGTTGGACTGCTCACATTTTCCCGTACGCGTTTCAGTCGACACATCGTCTGAATCAGGGTCGTTTTACCGGAGCCCATTTCGCCATGAAAAGCCATTACATGAGCCTGCTTGAGTTTATCCCAGCAAAGCGCAGCGGCCTGTTCGATCTGCTCGAGGGTATATTCAAAACGCTCCATATACAAATTTTATAACCCGATATGCAAAGATGATAATTGTCGGGCTTTTGCGGCACGCTAATTTTGTAAAAGCTCAAAATCATGTGACATGCAGACGGTAAAATGCAAGGTTGAAGGTATGACCTGCAGTGGATGTGTAAACAATATCACCCGTTATCTCGAAAAATCAGGCATGCAACAGGTGATGGTCAATTTATCTACGGGTGATGTTCAATTTGAGGCGAATGAAGAGGTAGCGCTTGACCGGATCTGGGATGGAATAGAACAGATGGGCTATCATGTGGTCAGGCATCAGGATACAGGCAAGTATAGGCCCGGCTGGCATTCGTTGGTGGTGAAATGGATAATTTGTTTGCTGTTTACCCTTCCCCTTTTGCTGCATATGGTTGTTTCGTGGCGATGGCTGCACACGCTCTGGGTACAGGCCTTGCTTGCCACACCTGTGGTGGTGATCGGCATTTCCCATTTCGGAAGAGGCGCCTGGCATGCCTTGCGCAATGGGGCGGCCAATATGGATGTGTTAATTACGATTAGCGTGGTAGCCGGATATGTGTACAGCTTGCTTGCCTGGCTTTTCCCCGAAGGTTTAGGGATGGCACACCCGCCTGTGTATTTTGAAGCTCCTGCGGCCATCGTGAGTTTTGTGTTGCTGGGTAACTGGCTGGAACAGAAAGCTGTGAAACGCACAGCCTCGGCGGTTGAAGAACTGCTGCGCCTGCAGGTAACCCGGGCCCATCGTGTTCATCCGCTTTCTGGCCAGGTGGAGGAGGTGGACAATCGCCTGCTGCAGGTTCAGGATGAGATATGGATTCGAGAAGGCGAGCAGATGCCTGCCGATAGTGTGGTGATCTGGGGTGAGGCCTGGGTGAATGAATCCCTTTTTACGGGGGAAAGCATGCCGGTAAAACGTCAGGTAGGTGATTTGCTTATCGGTGGAACGGTGGTAACGCATGGTACGGTGCGAGCACAGGTTAAAGCTGTAGGGCAGGAGGCTGTGCTGGGCAGGATGATTGCGCTGGTGCAACAGGCTCAGGCGCGCAAACCAGCCGTGCAACGCTTTGCCGATCGCATCAGTTCGGTATTTGTACCCGTTGTGGTGGCGCTGTCCTTGTTTACCATCATCCTGGGCATGGGCGTGTTTCACCTTTCTTTCCCTGCAGCCTTGCTCCGGGCTATGGCTGTGCTGGTCATTGCCTGTCCCTGTGCAATGGGGCTGGCCACACCAGCAGCGGTGATGGTGGGTCTGGGCAGGGCGAGTAAAATGGGTATCCTCATCAAGGACACAGATGTGCTGGAAAAAATACCCAGGCTTCAGACCATTGTGTTCGATAAAACAGGCACCCTTACGCGGGGTAGCCTTGCCATAGTTGGATATGATTATTTTCATTTGCCTGAGCAAGATTTTCGTGCGATTGTGGCCGCCCTCGAACGGCATTCCGCCCATCCCATAGCTAAAGCCATCCAAAAGGCATGGGGGCAGGATTCGTCCATTGCGTTTGTTCAGGTACAGGAAAAAAAGGGGTGGGGCGTGGAAGGTGTCGATGCGCAGGGGGATATCTACCGTCTGGGTAATGAACGATGGTTTGCGCATCAGTTAGCACTTCCAACGGGGCATAACCTTTATCTGGTGCGATTCCGACAGGGTGGACAACCGGGAGAATTGTTGGGCTGGATTGACCTGAATGATGAGCTAAGACCCGAGGCCAGCCAGGTGGTTAACATATTCAAACAGCGGGGTTATCAGATCGTGTTATTGAGTGGTGACCGCCGGCAGGCCTGTGAGGCCGTTGCGAAGGAGCTGGGAATTATGGAGGTGTATGCCGAGCAGACACCGGAAGGCAAACAACAGGTTCTACAACATTTTATGCAACTGGGCACACTGGCTATGGTAGGAGATGGCATTAATGATGCTCCAGCACTTGCTCAGGCCGATATCAGCATTGCAGTAGCCGAAGCTTCAACCATTGCCATGCAATCGGCGGGCATCGTGTTGTTGGGAAATAGCCTTCAGCAACTTCCCGTTGCTCTGCAACTCATCGAGCATACCCGCCATACTATTCGCGAAAACCTGCTGTGGGCACTGGCTTATAACCTGGTGGCCATTCCTGCAGCGGCACTGGGCGCCTTAAGCCCCGTAATTGCTGCATTTTCCATGGGATTCAGCGATCTGGTGCTGATAGTCAATTCCCTGAGGCTTTATGTCCACAAGATCAAAATCGCCTGAAAAATTTTCGAGAAATCTGCTTTCTTTTGGGTACATCATGGATCGCGTAAGCATTTTTCGTCGGGAAGCACATCGGCTCCTAAAAAAGTACTGGGGATACGACATCTTTCGTCCCCAGCAGCTTGCTATCATGGAAGCGGTGGTAGCCGGACGAGATGTGCTGGCCATACTGCCCACGGGAAGCGGCAAATCGCTGTGTTATCAGCTACCCGCGCTTTACCTGCCAGGCGGCGCGCTAATCATATCTCCATTGATTGCCCTGATGAATGATCAGGTGGCAAGCGCCAGGGAAAAAGGGATACCGGCAGTAGCCATTCATTCTGGCATGGATTCCGCCATGCTGGAACATGCGCTCGAACAGCTCTCTGCAGGGACATATAAGCTGGTATATGTATCACCTGAACGCTTGCGAAGTGGACGTTTTCTGGAAGCGCTTGCACAATGGAAGTTCGACTTTATTGCCGTGGATGAAGCACATTGCATTTCACAATGGGGACATGAATTCAGGCCCGCTTATCTGGAAATTGTCCATCTCCGTCAGCTGTATCCCCGACTGCCCGTGATGGCTGTCACCGCGACAGCAACCCTGCAGGTGAGGGAGGATATCAGTCGCCAGCTCCGGTTGAACCAGCCTGTGATTGTGATTGGGTCGTTTTCTCGCGATAATATTCACTATGCAGTGGTTCGTACGGAAGATAAGTTTCATACCCTGCATCAGGTCGTGCGTACACAACCCGGTGCCAAACTGGTATATTGTCGGGATCGCAGGACGACTGTGCAGCTTGCCCGCTGGCTTGCTGAAAAGGGTATTTCGGCTGCGGCTTATCATGCTGGCCTCAGCTATGAGGAGCGAGAACAGCGTCAGCAAGCCTGGCTGGATGGCCGTATCGAAGTCATGGCCTGTACCAATGCTTTCGGTATGGGCATTCATAAGGATGATGTACGGCTGGTGGCACATTTTCATATGCCCGAAAGCCTGGAAGCCTATTTTCAGGAAACCGGCAGGGCGGGCAGAGACGGGCTGCCAGCCAGGGCAATTGCGCTGGTAGGATTGCACGATATGGAACAACTGGAAAGATGGGTATTGAGCCGTTATCCCGATCTGGAACAGGTGCGCCAGGTGTTTGCTTCCTTGATGAACTATCTGCAAATACCTGCGGGAACGGGTGGCGGACGTGCATTTGACTTTTATTTACCGGAGTTTTGCCAACGCTTTGGATATGCACCTTCGCTTGTACAGGCTGTGTTGAGAATTCTGGAATGGGAAGGCTGGCTATATCGTACTGATGCGATCGTGCACCCTTCACGCGTACAGGTTAATCTTTCGCGTGAGGATTTGTTACAAATTCAGGCCATGCATCCGCTGGAGGTTACCATCATGGAAACCTTGTTGCGACTTTATCCTGGCGTCGTAGATATTCCTGTGGCTATGGATGAGCATGAAATTGCCCGGCGTGTGGGCGCCTCCCGGACACAGCTCTTGGAGATGCTGTGGCATATGCATCAGCGAGGCTGGATCCTGTATCGAGCTGCTTACGAAAGTCCGCAGCTTGTACTTCTGGCCGATCGGCCACCCGTTGATGCGTTATTTCTGAAAGCCGAAAATGTGCACTTCTTAAAAGAGCGGGCGTTGGAGCGACTCAGGCAGGTAAAGCAATATCTTGATGCAACCAGTTGCAGGATGCAAATTGCCGCTGCTTACTTCGGGGAGGAAGCCAGGGAAGCCTGCCAGCATTGCGATATTTGCGAGCAAAATTCTCATCGAACGAGCGGCGAACCACGGGGGGACCTGATTGTCCGCATGCTGACCCTATTGCGTGAACCCCGTAGCCCCGATGAAATTGATCGTGCGCTGCCAGATATGGATAAAAAACGCATTCGACAGGTGATTGATTACCTCCTGGCCGAAGGCTATGCGGGCATGGACGCTGCAGGGCGGCTCTGGCTTTATAGCTCTTCTTCCCTTTCTAACATCAAGATGGCCGATTGAGGTACGATAAAATATTTTTCCCCTTCATACATCACTTCGGTGGATGCACTTGCCAGAAAAATAGCCAGATCGCCCTCTTTGGCCTGCAACGGAATATATTTTACACGATCTTCATCAGGCTTCCACTCTTCGTCGTCCACGGGTATGGGAATGGCATAACCCGGCCCGGTTTTAATTACATAACCCTGTTGTACCTTTTCTTTTTCCTGTACGCCCGGAGGCAGGTACAACCCACTGGCCGTCATCTCATTGGGCTTCAGCGGTTTAATTAATACCCGATCGCCCACAACAATCAACTTTTTCAATTTATTATCGGCAGTTAAATGAACAGACATAGGATTTTGCTGTTTTTGAATTTTCAGCAGAGCTCAAATTTCATGCAAGGAGAAAAAACGATCGGCCCGGATTCCTTTTTCTGTCATTTTTACAGTACAGCATTCAATCTGAGGGTCGTGTTCAAAAAACAAAATATAGTTTTTTTCGAGTGCTTCCTGCAAAAAAGATTTTTTTTCCTCAAGCGTAGTAAGCGGGAAAACATCATAAGCCATGATATAAGGCAATGGGATGTGTGCCACTGAGGGCAACAGGTCGGCACAGAACACGACGGTTTTTCCTTGATAACTGATAAAAGGCAGCATCATAGCCCGTGTGTGCCCGTGGGCAAAACGAATGCGCATGTGCTCCGAAAAAGGATAATCGTTTTCTTCCGGGATCATGCGCAACTGGCCACTTTCCTGAATGGGTAGTATATTTTCTTTCAGGAAGGAGGCTTTTTCCCGTTCATTCGGTTGGGTAGCCCAGGCCCAGTGCGAAGCATTGCTCCAGTACGTAGCATTCGGGAAAGCTGGAACCAGGCGATCGCCCTCTCTAACAATACTTCCGCCGCAGTGATCGAAGTGCAGGTGTGTGAGCAACACGTCGGTGATATCGTTTCGATGGAAACCATATTGTTGAAGCGAGCTCTCCAGGGAATGCTCTCCGTGTAGGTCGTAATGGCTGAAGAATTTCGCATCCTGTTTATTGCCAATACCGTTGTCGATTAAAATCAAACGATTGCCATCTTCTACCAGCAGGCATCGCATAGCCCAGGTGCATCGGTTGTTTGCATCGGCAGGATTTAGCGAGTTCCACAATACTTTGGGTACTACACCAAACATGGCACCACCATCTAATTTGAAATTTCCGGTATGAATCGTATATAACCTCATGAGCAAATGGGCTTTCTGGCAAAGATCGAAAAATACATTCAGTTTGGTGTATGGCTGCCCTTTCTACAGCTATATTTCATCTGGTATGATGACCAGAAGGGGAGGTCGGTTTGAAGGCTTCAATGGATAGGATGTTTGAACACATATCATATTCTTCAGGACGATTGGATGCGATGATCAGGATGCGGTTCCGGGTAAAATGGGCGATAAGCCTGTGGTACGTGGATACCCCTTCTTTGTCGAGATTCGTACACGGTTCATCTAACAGCAATACGGCCGATTGTATGAAAAAAGCAAGTGCGAGTTTCACCCTTTGCTGCATACCCGACGACAGGTAGCGGATAGGCTTCTGGCGGGCTGTGAGCGGTAGCTGTACCCAGTCTGTTATTTCTGTAAACGATAAGCCAGGCCACAGCTCCCGAAATCGGCTGATCAGTTTCAGGGATTCGAGAGGCGTGAATTCTTCAATTAATTCCACATAAGGAGCAGTAAAGCTTACGTGGCGATAGAAATCGTTAGCCGGTACGGGCTGGCCATTTGTCTCCTGATAATGCAATTGGCCTTCGGTAGGCAGCATACTGCCCGCAAGGATTTGCAGCAGGGTCGACTTACCGGAGCCATTGGCGCCTACAATGGCCGTAGGATTTCCTGTTTCAAAACGGAAATTCAGGTGACGAAACACCCATTCGTAATTGTATCTTTTGCCGATATGATCAAGCAATATCATCATGGGTAGGCCGTACGCGGGAATAGCCCTTCATGATACCACGGTTTGACTCTCTTACGAAAGTAACGATTTCGTCGCGTTCATCGCTGGCAGGCAATTCTGTTTCAATGATATGCAGGGCTTTGGTTACATTATATCCCCTGACAAACAGAATGCGGTAGATGTCGAGGATATGGTTGATTTTTTCCAGTGAATAGCCCCGACGTTTGAGTCCGATAGAATTCACGCCCACATAGGAAAGCGGATAGCGGGCAGCCTTTACATAGGGAGGAACGTCTTTGCCAACAAGCGATCCGCCGGCAATAAATGCATGGGCACCAATATTGCAAAATTGATGGATAGCCGTCATGCCGCCTATACGGGCGTAATCGCCAATGGTGATGTGCCCGCCCAGGGTGGTATTATTGGCCAGTACGCAGTAATTGCCTACGATGCAGTCATGTGCAATATGGCAATAGGCCATGATCAGGCAATCGTGGCCTACCACGGTTTTCCACCTATCGCGTGTGCCGCGGTGAATGGTTACACATTCGCGGATCGTAGTATTATCGCCGATTTCCACCGTGGTCTCCTCGCCTGCAAATTTCAAATCCTGTGGAATGGCCGAGATCACCGCGCCCGGAAATATGCGGCAGTTTTTGCCTATCCGGGCGCCCTCCATGATGGTAACGTTGGAAGCAATCCAGGTGCCCTCGCCGATTTCCACATTTTTGTGGATCACGGTAAAAGGTTCAATCTTCACATTGGGACCAATCTTGGCGTCGGGATGTATGTAAGTGAGCGGGTGGATCATGATTTTGCAGAATCTTTTCTCACGATTTGAGCCATTAAATCAGCTTCTGTGGCGATTTTATTGCCGACAAATACAGTGCCACGCATTTCGCAGATACCCCTGCGGATCGGCCTGAGCAGCTCGAGCTTGAGGATCATCGTGTCACCCGGCAGCACTTTGTGTTTGAATTTACAATTATCAATTTTCAGAAAATAGGTATCATAATTCTCCGGATCCTGATAGGTGTTCAGGGCTAAAATGCCTCCTGCCTGGGCCAGGGCTTCGATCTGCAGCACACCCGGCATCACGGGGTTTCCTGGAAAATGACCCTGGAAGAAGAATTCATTGAAGGTGACATTTTTAACGCCCACCACATGGGTATCGGACAGCTCGATGATTTTATCGACGAGCAGAAAAGGATAGCGGTGGGGAAGGGTTTTTTCGATCCGGCGAATATCGAGTACGGCAGGCTGGTTGGGGTCGTACACCGGCACACCGGCAGCATGCCGATTTTTCTTGATGTACTCTTTAATTTTTTTGGCAAATGCAATATTGGAAGAGTGGCCGGGCCTATTCGCGATGATATGTGCTTTAATTGCATACCCGATTAGCGCCAGATCACCCACCACGTCAAGCAGTTTATGACGGGCGGCTTCATTGGGGAAACGCAACTGAATATTATTGAGGATACCCTCGCTTTTCACTGAAATTTTTTCTCTTTTGAAAGCCACAGCCAGTTTAGCCAGTTCTTCTTCGCTTACGACTTTATCCACCACCACAATAGCATTATTCAGGTCGCCACCCTTAATGAGGTTATTTTCGAGCAAAAATTCCAGTTCATGCAGAAAGCAAAAGGTACGACAGGGGGCAATTTCGTCTTTGAATTCGCTGATATGCTTCATGGCGGCGTGCTGGGTGCCTAGCACGGGCGAATTAAAGTCGATGAGGGTGGTGATTTTGTATTCCAGAGAGGGTAGGGCCAGCAGTTCTACTTTTTTCACTTCATCGGTAAACTGGATATTGGTGTCGATGGAATAATATACTTTTTTGGCATCCTGTTCCTGCAAGCCGCCTTTTTCGATAGCTTCGGCAAAAGGTAAGGCGCTGCCGTCCATGATGGGTACCTCCGGTGCATCTAGTTCAATATGGGCATTATCCACGCCCATGCCTACCAATGCTGCCATGAGATGTTCCACCGTGCTTATCCTTACCCCATCCAGCCCGAGGGTGGTTCCCCTGGAAGTATCCACTACATAATCCACATCGGCTTTGATAATGGGTTTGTCGGGCAGGTCAACCCGTTGAAACTTGATGCCATAACCCGGAGTGGCCGGCTTGATGGTCATGTTTACCTCCAGCCCTGTATGAAGTCCTACCCCTGAAATATGAATTGGCTCTTTGAGGGTATGCTGGTTTTGCGCGTTAAATGGCTTCATCGACAATGCGACAGTTTTTTCGCGTTAGCTTCTTTCAAATTCAAAAAAAATGCGTACAATCATTTAGGAAACGCGTTCTTTTTCGGAGAGAAGCTGGCGAACCATTTCTTCCAGCTCCCTGACGCGTTTTTCTAAATTGGGCAAATTTCGAAAAATTGCCTGACTTTTCAGTGCACTTTTATAGTCAAAAGCAGGAGTTCCTGTGATGGCGGCACCAGGAGTATGAATGGATTTGGTAACGCCACTCTGGGCGTTGATACGCGTTTGATCGGCTATATGGATATGTCCCACCAACCCCGCCTGTCCTCCGATAACGCAATTTTTCCCAATTTTCGTACTTCCCGAAATACCCGCCTGTGCAGCAATAGCTGTGTGGGCGCCAATTTCCACATTATGCGCTATCTGAATCAGGTTGTCGAGTTTTACCCCGCGATGAACGATCGTGGCTCCTATCGTGGCCCTATCGATAGTGGTATTGGCTCCGATCTCTACTTCATCTTCAATAATTACCTTTCCCATCTGGGGTATTTTTTTATACTGGCCATCAGCCTGTGGTGCAAACCCGAATCCATCGCTTCCAATCACGGTCCCTGAATGAATAATTACCCTCTCTCCGATCTCACAATCATGATACACCACCACGCCTGCATATAACACAGAAGAGGCACCTATACGGGCATGATCTCCGATATAGCATAGCGGATAGATCTGAGCTCCACGTCCGATGAAGGCGTGTGCACCAATGTAGCTGAAAGCACCGATATATGCCCCTTCTTCCACTACCGCGTCGGGGTGGATAAAACAGGGTTGCTCGATGCCCTGCCGCCTTTGATCTGCTTGAGCGGCATAAAGTTCAAGCAGATATGCAAAGGCTGAATAGGCATCTTTTACCCGAATCAGCGTGCTCTGTACCGGACGCTCCAATTCCAGGGATTCATTTACAATCAGGATAGACGCCTGCGTGGTATACAGATAATCTTCATATTTCGGATTCGCCACAAAGCTCAAGCATCCCTCAGTAGCTTCTTCTATTTTGGCTACCCGATAAGCAATGGCATCTGGATTGCCTTCAATGCGGCCGTTCAGGAGCTGGGCGAGCTGGTGTGCAGTGATGGAAGTCATACAGGATACCTTGTGATGAAACTCAATGAAATATAGCCTTTGCAATAACGGGGCTTCTTTCTCCGGAGAAAACGCTAAAATGGCTCATAGCATTGCCTCAGTTAGTGATTTTGGGTAACAAATGTAAAATTTTTTTATGGGGATGGACACGGTGTGGTTGATTAAACTGTTTTCCACATCCGAAATATCCCTTACCCGATGCTGACTCGAAAGTATGCGGATATTCTCATCAGCCGGATTATAGGCATAACTGGATGCCGTGCCCGTGTAAACGAAATATGGTAAATCATCCTCATGCAGGAAGGGGAATTTTCGGAGGCATTGTTCCTGTAAGCGTGCAACCGTTTGCTGATCCGTAGGATGTGGACTCAATTCCAGCCGGAACAGCTGCCGGTTTAATAAAGCACGACTCAGCCAGGCAAGCACCGGATCTGTATGGCTGCACCATAACTTTATGGCCATCCATACATCCATATCATCCAGCTGACAGAACAGATGAAGCCATTCCGCATCAGGCAAATCGACCGGCGAAGACGTTTTTAAAAAAAACTGCAAAGCTGGTGATGATGGGACCGACACGCCCCGGGCAACCAGCTCACGTGCACGCAGGATGATCTTCTGCAACATCGTCTCCGCACTCAATACGGTTTTGTGCAGATATACCTGCCAGTACATCAAGCGACGGGCGATAATAAATTTTTCAATCGAATAAATCGCTTTTTCTTCCACCATCAACTCATCATCTTCCACCGTCAGCATCTTCAGAATCCGATCGTAACCAATAATGCCTTCGGCAACGCCGGTATAAAAACTATCGCGCATCAGGTAATCCATACGATCCACATCGAGCTGGCTGGATACCAGCTGATGGAGGAAATGGCGGGGATAGGACCGATCGAAAATGGAAAGCGCCATTTCCAGCGGCCCCTCAATTTCCTTTATCAGCTGTTGCATCATCAAACGGGAAATTTGCTCATGCGAAAGGCCTCCGGCTATCAGTCCTTCCAGTGCATGAGAAAAAGGGCCATGCCCTGCATCGTGCAACAATACGGCCAGCTTTACGGCTGTCTGCTCCTCGGCGCTGATGGATATCCCTTTATTTTTCAACTCTTGCAAGGCAAGCGTCAACAAATGATAGGCTCCCAGTGAATGCTGAAATCGGGTGTGTACCGCTCCCGGGAACACCAGCTGAGCAAGCGCCATCTGTTGAATGCGACGCAATCGTTGATATGCTGGATGCTCGATGACCTGAAATACAGCGGCATCGTCAATCCGGATGAAGCCATATACCGGGTCGTTAATGATTTTGTGTTTTCTAAAAGCCATACCGTTCACTTCCGGGTCTAAGAAAAAGTTAAAAACAGCACTGAAATCCCGACAAAGCTACAATGCCTGAGAAGAAAAATTATTTTTGGAAAAAGCATTTGCAATCATGGCGCAGGCAAATATTCTATGGATTGACGACGAAATTGATTCCCTCCGATCGCAAATTCTTTTTCTGGAAAATAAAGGATATGCCGTACAATCCGTTACCAATGGATTTGATGCACTGGAATTTTTAAAAGAACATCCCATAGATGTGATTTTGCTGGATGAAACCATGCCGGGACTCAGTGGGCTGGAAACGCTGTCCAGATTGAAAGAAACCTATCCGCATATTCCCGTGGTAATGATTACCAAAAATGAAGCCGAACATCTGATGGATGAAGCTATTGGCGCACAGATCAGCGATTACCTCATCAAACCCGTGAATCCCAATCAGGTTTTGCTGGCTTTAAAAAAAATCATTGATAACAAACGGCTTGTGGCCGAGAAAACGACATTCGCTTATCAGCAAGCATTTCGTGAATTATTTCTTGCCCTCAGCAGCCAGCCCAATCATCAAGAATGGACGGAGTTGTATAAAAAGCTGGTGTACTGGGAGATGGAAATGGGCAAGGCCGATAGTCCCGAAATGCAGGATGTATTCGCCACCCAGAAAGCTGAAGCCAACACGGAATTTGCTAAATTCATTTCCCGTCATTATGCAGGGTGGGTGAGTTCAAAAGCACAGGATGCGCCGGTGATGTCACATACGGTATTCCAGAAGAAAATTCTACCGGCGCTGTCTAAAGACATGCCCAATTTCTGGGTGTTGATTGATAATTTACGGTTTGATCAATGGAAAGCCATTCAACCTATTTTTGCCGAGACTTTTCGCATCCTGGAAGAAGATAGTTTTTACAGCATATTGCCCACTTCCACCCAATACAGCCGTAATGCTATTTTCGCAGGTTTGTTGCCTGCAGATATTGAAACTCATTTCCCGGAAGAGTGGAAAAATGATGATGAACAGGGTGGAAAAAATCTGTATGAAGAGTTATTTTTTACCCATCAGCTGAAACGCCTTAAAGCCGATATTCGATTTAGCTATACCAAAATTACCAGTCATCATGACGGACAACAGCTGGTAAATCATATCCATAATCTGTTGCATTATCCGTTAAACATCATTGTGTACAATTTTGTGGATATGTTATCCCATGCCCGTACAGAGATGGAGGTGTTGAAGGAATTGGCAAGTGATGAAATATCTTACCGCAGCATTACCCGGAGCTGGTTTTTGCATTCACCCCTGCATCAGGCATTGAAAAAAATCGCCGATCGGCCCGTGCGCATCATTTTGAGTACGGACCATGGAAGTGTGCGCGTGAAAACCCCCTGCAAAGTAATTGGTGACCGACAAACCACCACCAATCTGCGATACAAACATGGTAAAAACCTGAACTTTGATCCCAAAGAAGTCATTGCATTTCGTGATCCCCGCGAAGCAGGCCTGCCTCGCCCGAACGTAAATTCATCGTATATCTTCGCTAAAGAAGACGGATTTCTCTGCTATCCGAATAACTACAATTATTTTGCTAATTACTACAAAAATACCTTCCAGCATGGCGGTGTATCGCTTGAAGAAATGATTGTACCACTGGTGATTATGGAACCTAAATAAGTACAATCTTTTCTTTTATCATTATCCGTACAGGCAAAAAGATTTTTTATCTTCGCTGTATGAGCTTCAAATACAATGCACATACTTTAAGCGCAATTGAAAAACTCTTGCAGGAAGCCGGATACGTGATTCGCTATGAGAAAGGCAACTTCCAATCAGGCTACTGTATCATTGAAACCAAGAAAGTGGTGGTGATGAATAAATTTTTGAATACGGAATCGAGAATTCATGTGTTAATAGATATTATTCAGGGATTGACGATCGTGGAAACCGATCTGAGTCCTGCCTCGCGAAAATATTATCAGTGGATACGATCAACGATCTCAACACTAACCGATCATTCAACAGAAACCCCGATTGAATCGTGAGAGTTACGTTTTTAGGTACGGGTACTTCACAGGGTGTGCCCATGATCGCCTGTACATGTCGGGTATGTAGCTCAACGGATCCCCATGATAAACGATTGAGAAGCAGTGTATTGCTGGAGGTTGATGGCAAAAATATTGTGATTGATACCACGCCTGATTTTCGCACGCAAATGTTACAGGCGGGTGTGCGACACCTGGATGCTGTGCTCATCACACATTCGCATAAAGATCATATTGCCGGGATGGATGATGTGCGGGCATTTAATTATTTTCAGCAATCACCCATTGATATTTACGCTACGCATGCTTCGCAGGAAGTCATCACCCGCGAATTTGCTTATGCTTTTGCAGATGTGAAATACCCTGGAGTGCCCGACATTCGCTTGAATACAGTAGATGAACAACCATTTGATGTAAAAGGCATACAGGTTATTCCCATTCGTGTATGGCATTACAAAATGCCCGTGCTGGGATTTCGCATCGGTAATTTCACCTACATTACGGATGCCAATCGTATTCCGGATGAAGAAAAAGATAAAATCAAGGGATCATCCGTACTGGTGCTTAATGCATTGCGCAAAGAACCACATATTTCGCATTTCAGTCTGCAAGAAGCTTTAGCACTTGCCGATGAATTATCCATTCCAGAGGTATATTTTACCCATATCAGTCATCAGATGGGATTGCATGCGGAAGTGAACCAGCATCTGAAATCAGGAAGAGCGCTGGCTTATGACGGACTGGTGCTGGAGATCTGAATTGCATCAATGCTTTTCGGATGATGGACCCTGTTGCTTGATTTTGTTTAAGAAACTATCGGAAGAGTTGCGAAAATATACATAGGTAGGCGCATCTATTTTTACCACATGGAAACGTAATTCCGCTCTTTCCAGAAAATCTGCATCCGGAAATAATACCTGACGAAATCCATCCAGTGTTTCCCATACCTGGCGTTTCATGAAAAATGTGGCGCCAATGGCACAATCCTTCAGGTGAATGTTGCGAGAAGGATTGCTTCGATCGGGCACCCAGAAATCTTCTTCCTTTCCTACCAGGGTTGCGGTACTGTGTAGCAAATCTATTTCAGGATGGGCCTGAATATAATTCACGCGAATCTGCAAATGGTCGGGCAGATAAGCATCATCCGAATCGAGAAACGTTATCCACTTTCCCCGAGCAGCCCGGATGCCGGTATTCCAGGTGTCGGCAATTCCGGTATGTGTTTTTTGAATCAACTGTACGTGATGAAATTCGGAAGCATGGGCTTTTACGATTTCAAAGGAATCATCTGTACTCCCATCATCCACAGCAATCCATTCAAAATCTTGAAATTGCTGTTGGCGTAAAGATGCTATTGCCCTTGCCAGCGTGTGTTTCCGATTGTAAATGGCTGTAATCACGCTTACTAGCGGAGTTGCTTGCATGACGATTTGTTTTATCCTAAATTTAAATTGTTTTCTTTTAAACCCTGTTTCTATGCCATTACCTCATCGGATATGGAATTGGCTGAGTTTTGGCAGAAACGAGCGCAAAGCTATGCTGGGCATCTTTTTATTTATCGCTATGGCTATGTTATTTCCCCTGCTGATTGCACACTTTTTCCCGGAAAAAGCCTTAGTTGTGGAAATAGCTACGCTCGATTCTCTTCAGGCCCCAAACGATCATCGGTCGGAGACGCAAGAGAAGCGCCAGACACAGGAAACCCGATCTGCTGAATTATTTTATTTCGATCCCAATCGGGCAACCCTCGAAGACTGGCTACGACTGGGTATTTCCAGACGCACGGCCATGGTGATTCTACATTATCGGGAAAAAGGAGGTCGGTTTCGTACCGGGCAGGATTTGCTGAAGATTTATGGATTTCAACCAGCCGATTATCAACGCCTCGCTCCTTATGTGCAGATCGCGAGCGATACAGAAAAACCCGGATATGCAAGGATCCCCGCAACAGCGGAGCTAAATAAAAGTTCACACACAGATCAAAAACAAAGTTTTTTACAGCAAAAAATCGAACTAAACAGTGCAGATACCTTATTGTTTATGCAATTACCGGGTGTGGGAGCAACTTATGCGCGACGGATTATTCGCTACAGAGAACGATTAGGTGGGTTTTATCGTGTGGATCAATTACGAGAGATTCCATATCTTCCAGATTCCATTGTGCAGCGCATGCTTCCCTGGGTAAGTGTAGATACAGATCTGGTGCGGCATATTGATTTAAACACGGCCCAGCTTGGTGAACTGGCTGCGCATCCTTATATTGGTTATGCACTTGCCAGGTTGATGATTGCATATCGTGAACAGCACGGGCCTTATCAGCAGGTGGCTGATTTGCAGAAACTGGTATTGGTCGATGAACAGATTTATCGTAAACTTGTTCATTATTTAGTGGTCAATCCTGTTCATCATGCAACTCGATCTCAATGAGTTTCAACTTCAGATTGTTGAAACTTTTCGCGCCTTTTCTCAGAAACATATTCGGCCCCATGTCATGGAATGGGATGAAGCGCAACACTTTCCCCGTGATTTATTCCGCGAGCTCGGGGCCATGGGAGCTATGGGTGTTCTGGTTCCTTCGGAATATGGAGGTAGCGGGTTGGGTTATGTAGAATATGCGCTCATCATTCGGGAACTGGCGAAAGTATGTGGAGCGGTCGCTTTGAGTGTTGCAGCCCATAATTCATTGTGTACAGGCCATATCCTGCAATTTGGAAATGAGTCGCAAAAACAGAAGTATCTGCCTAAACTGGCCAGTGGCGAATGGATTGGAGCCTGGGGCCTTACAGAAGCCCAAACAGGTTCGGATGCCCTGCATATGAAAACCACTGCGCATCGGCAGGGGAATGAATGGGTGCTGGAAGGCACGAAAACCTGGATTACCCATGGTCTATCAGCAGATGTAGCTGTGGTGATGGCCCGTACGGCTGAACCCGGCAACAGCCATGGCATCAGTGCTTTTATTGTTGAACGGGGTATGCCCGGTTTTCGAGGCGGAAAGAAAGAAAATAAATTAGGCATGCGCGCCTCGGAAACTGCAGAAATGATTTTTGAACAATGCAGGGTGCCCGAGGAAAATTTGCTTGGAACGCTTAATGAGGGCTTTATTGAAGCGCTACAGGTGCTCGATGGTGGACGAATATCCATTGCCGCTCTTTCACTGGGCATTGCAGAAGGAGCTTATGAAGCAGCCCGTTCCTATGCGTTGGTGAGGCATCAGTTCAATCAACCTATTGCCCATTTTCAGGGGATTGCTTTTAAGCTGGCCGACATGGCTACCCGGATACAGGCAGCTGAATTGCTTGTGTTAGAAGCTGCCGCTCGCAAAGACGCCGGGGAAAAAATTACCCGCCTGGCCGCTATGGCCAAGTATTATGCATCTGAACTGGCTGTACAGGTGGCCACCGACGCTGTTCAGATTTTTGGCGCCTATGGATATACAAAAGATTATCCGGTCGAGAAATTTTATCGTGACGCAAAATTGTGTACCATTGGTGAAGGCACCTCGGAAATACAGAAGATTGTGATTGCAAGAGAATCCCTCAACACCGTGGCATAGCTATCAGAACGCATCCTCTTCATTTCCTTCGGGATTGTCTTTGCTTTGCATCATACCCATCATTTTTTTTACCTGTCCCTGAAGGAAGGGGGGTACTCTGTCGCTCACATAATTCCAGAGTACTTCAAGTGTTTTACGAGCTTGCTCTTCGGTGAGTCCGGCTTCCTGTTTGAGTTTTTCAATTAATTCTTCCACTGCAAAAGGATTAAACGTGTGAATAAAAAATGTCGCCAAACTTAAGCTTATTTTTTCTTTCTCAAGCTGGTGAAGTTTAGTGCAAAAAAATGCCTGGCGCAAGGCCAGGCATGATATTGATTAGCAAAAAGCCTCTACTTATTTAGACCTCCGGAGATTCGGATGGGGAGGCGGCGTCATGTTAGGACCATTATCAGCCGGGGTTGCAGCTCTGAGGTCCACGGCATTCAGATCGCCCGGAACACCGCTGTACTGGAAGATAAAGCGGTCGGGACTGATGCCCAGTTTTTCTGTCATATAAGTAATCACGGCATTCACCCGATCCCATGCGAGTTGTTCGCTGGCTTTGGAAGCCTGAGCATGGCCCGTAACGACCACTTTACAATCAGGATTTTGCCGCATCTGGTTTGCTACGTTGTCGAGCAGCAACTGTTGATCGCGGCTGATGGTTACGGAATTGCCCCGGAATACGATGCTGGGCAAGGAAGTCATGTTGCAGGCCTGTTTGGTATATCCAGCAAAGCAGGTTGAGTCGGGGCATGGGCATTTACCTACGCCATCAGCATCCACGGGCTGGCAATAGGTGGGGGTGATGAGTTGTTTATCCTTGTAATCGGGTACACCATCACCGTCTGTATCCAGCGGACAACCATGCACGTCAACAGGTACACCGGCAGGTGTATTCGGACATTTGTCGAATTGATCGGTTACACCATCGCCATCGGCATCAGGCAATACGGGTGTAGGAATCTTCATGTGGCGCGGCGAGTTCAGCTCGCTGTAAGCATAGTTGAGCGGATTCATCCACCACAACGGTTCTACACGGCGGGATGCATTACCCAGTGCAATACTCAAATTCACGGAAGTGTAGGAAACCATATCTTTATCGGGTGTGAGTACGCCTCCAGTACCTAAATACCGGCCATCCAGATAGTCATCAAACGGCAGGGTAAACTTTTGCTCTAAGGCCAGCGAAACGCGCTTGCTGAGTTTGAAATCTACGCCTGCACCTAAATCCAGGCTATGCCGCCATTGACGATGGCCTGGCGTATTGTTGTTGAAGTTTTGCTGACGTGACTGGGTAACAGCATCTGTTTCGTAGCTGCCGTCCAGATAATTTTTCAATGCCTTACGGATATCCTTACGGCTGGCAGTGAAGTTAATGGACGAATAGTTGTACGGATTGCCGTTGGCATCCAGTGCATCTATTTTGGTCTGATAAGAGAAGATAGAATATCCTGCTAACGCGTAGAAATCAACCTTGTTTTGTGGTTTATGAAAGGCGATATTGTTTAAAGAAGCAATCAGGTCTAACGATCCCTGATAGGCGATCGATTTGAAGTTAGCCACATAGGTGGTAAGCCCTGCTGCTGCATATTTAGCCTGCACGGCGGCAGGTAAATTCTGAATCGGTGTGCCGTTACGATAGTCAAGACCTTTGGCCTGACCGTAGTTCAAGCCCGCCCGCAGCGAGAAGGTGTAACCGAGCGATTTCCTTAACGATGCGCCGAACCCATATCCAAGCTGAAAAGGCACATCGCTGATGTAGTTGAACTCTCCGGCATTGATACCCAGAACCCACATGTCACGTGGCTTGGCCGGATAGATGGATTCATTGTTTAAAAAACTACGTTGCTGTGCCTGCCTGGAAGGGGGAATGAAGGCAGTGTCTAAATAATTGTAACCTCCTGTCATGGAGCCGGAGGATGTGGCAGGGGCATTTTGTGCCCATACCGCCGAAGCGCCTAACAGACTGAATAGGCCTGTTAGCACGAGGTACTTTTTGCTTGCCATAGGTAAGTGTTTTAATGAACAGATTATGAAAAAAAATTTTATTTAACAACCTAATTTCGGCAAAGATAGATATTAGGCTATGAAAGTACAAAATTTTCTTATGTCAGCTAACAATTTTTTATCATCCACGACAAGTATCTGATTTCATAGCCAGCAAGCGTGTTTTAACGATAAACAAAAATAGTTCCAATTTTCTGAATACTTTTGTTTTCACAGCTGATAACGAGTTGCTCATGGAGAATATGCATGCTATTCGGCAGGTTATTGAAAAAGAATTGCAGGAGTTTGAGTTGTGTTTTACTCAGGCCGTACGCAGCCAGGTGCCGCTACTTGATCGCATCATGCAATATATTGTCAAGCATAAGGGTAAACAAATTCGGCCTATGTTCGTAATCTTTTCAGCTAAACTGGCCGGACCTGTGAACATGGCTACATACAGAGCTGCAGCGCTTGTGGAATTGCTGCATACCGCCACACTTGTGCATGATGATGTAGTGGATGATGCAAATGAAAGAAGAGGAATTTTTTCCATCAATGCATTGTGGAAAAACAAAATTGCCGTGCTGGTAGGCGATTATTTGCTTTCCAAAGGCTTATTGCTTTCTCTGGACCATGGCGATTATGAAATCCTGCAGATTCTTTCAGAAGCGGTGAAGCGTATGAGTGAAAGTGAATTATTGCAAATGGAAAAGACGCGCCACCTGGATATGGAAGAAGCGGTATATTTTGATATCATTCGAGGGAAAACGGCATCCTTGCTTTCCGCTGCCTGCAGTGCGGGCATTTACTCTGTAAGCCATGATCCGCAGCTTGCGCAGCAGATGAAGGCTTTTGGTGAAAAAGTGGGTATGGCATTTCAGATTAAAGATGATTTATTCGATTATGGACAGGCTTCTGTTGGCAAGCCAACGGGCCATGATTTAAGGGAGAAAAAAATAACCTTACCGCTGATTTACGCCCTTCGAAAAGCCAGTCCAGCTGAGAAACGCAGAATGATGCATCTGATTAAGCATGAATATCGCAATCGAAAAAAAATTCGGGAGGTTATTCAGTTTGTCATTGAAGCGGGTGGCATTGAATATGCTACACAGCAGATGTTTGCATTCCGGGATGAAGCATTTCAAATTTTATATACTTTTCCGGATGAACCTGTACGTAGAGGTCTGGAAGCTCTGGTTAGATTCACTACAGATCGTCAGTATTGATAGCTCTTTCAATATATAACCTTCCCACATGAGGATTCGTACATTGCCAAAACGCTGGATAGTAAAAGCTTTCGATACACAGGATGCCCGCTATCATGATATGCTTATGTTGCAACAGCAATTGAAGCTAAGGCCCCTGTGGTGTCGGCTGCTCGTGCAAAGAGGAATTAAAAACTACACAGAAGCTTATCGTTTCTTCAGGCCTTCGTTCTCACATTTACATGATCCTTTTCTCATGCCCGATATGCATCGGGCCTGTGAGCGCATATATGATGCTATCACGCGTAATGAGCCTATCCTCATTTTCGGTGACTATGATGTGGATGGCACCACTTCGGTGGCCATTTTGTATGATTACCTGCAGCAACGGGGTGCAAATGTAAGTTTCGACGTTCCAGACAGGTTGAGGGAAGGGTATGGTCTTTCTATGGCGGCCGTGGATCGGGCCATACAATCGCATGCCAGGTTGTTAATCACGCTTGATTGTGGCATGAAAGATATCTCATCCATAGCCCGTGCAAGACAGGCCGGAATGGATGTGATTGTATGCGATCATCATCTGCCAGGCGCAGCATTGCCGGATGCATGTGCGATATTAAATCCATTGCTTCACCACCCATCCACTGAAGCTTATCCTTACAGCGCATTATCGGCCTGTGGCATCACGTTTAAATTGATTCAGGCTTTAGATGCCGGTGGAAAGACGGATGTCAACATTTTGGATTATCTGGATCGGGTGGCGCTCAGCATAGCTGCTGATATTGTGCCGCTTACCGGCGAGAACCGAACACTGCTGGCTTTAGGATTGAAGCAAATGAACCTTCATCCTTCCACGGGTATGCTTGCCCTGATAGAAGCCAGTGGATTGTCTCGCGACCCATCTTGCCCGATCGGGATGCGGGAGCTGGGATTTATATTGGCACCACGGGTAAATGCGGCAGGGCGCATGAAAGACGCACATACGGCCGTGCGATTGTTTACGGAAAAAGATCCGCAAAAAGCAAGGGAACTGGCCGAGGAATTGCACCAGCGCAATCAGCAACGCATGGAAAACGACCGAAATATAGCGCAGGAAGCCATGGAATGGATTGAAAACCATCCCGAGGAACAACAACGTAAAACCATTGTGGTTTATCAACCCCACTGGCATAAGGGTGTCATTGGCATCGTTGCATCGCGACTGGTGGAATGGTATTTTAAACCTACTGTGGTGCTCACTGCAGCCGATGATCAACAACTGGCCGGCTCAGCTCGCTCGGTGCCAGGCTTTAATCTGTATCAAGCCATCGACGCATGCGGTCATTTGCTGGAACGTTACGGTGGGCATGATTATGCAGCGGGGCTTGTGTTGCCTGCACATCATCTGGATGCATTCCGGGAAACATTTGAAAACGTAGTATCGTCAACCATTCAAGACCATCAACTCATGCCCGCTATTTACATTGACGCCGCTATTCGTCCCGAAGAAATCACGCCTGCTTTTATCCGGATGCTGAAGCAGTTTGAGCCTTATGGCATGGAAAATGAACCACCCGTGTTCCTCATGAGCAAACTGCGTTCCATAACGAATATCCAGCCTTTGAAAAATGATCATCTCAAGTTTCAGATCCAGCGGAATAACCTGCCGCCTTTAGAAGTTGTGGGTTTTCAAATGGCCCACTATTTTGATTTATTTCGTCAGCAAAAACCCATCGATATATGTTTTACCATTGAAGAAAATGTCTGGAACGGGCAATCCTCCATTCAGCTAAAATTATGTGATATGCGTATCACCCAGGCCTCAATTTGATGTCGCGCGATCGGCAATGGATGTACATTGCGTGGCATGAGGATCAAAATGTACGAATAAGCTTAAATATAAAACCCTCGACAAACGCATCAGATAAGGCATGGCAATCAGTACAATGGCTGCGTTGATCAGCAACCAGTACAGTATGCTATTGTCTTTCCAGCTGATGCCAAATAAAATCCAGTACCATGCTAAATTAAATCCAGATAAGGCTACACTGAGCCCATAACTTACATAGCCGGTACCATACCAGAAGCCGGTTTCCAGCTCTGTTTTTTGTCCACACACCGGGCAATGCGCATGCATATCGAGCGTATGGTTGAGTTGATATGGATTACGGGTACGAAATAAAAATCCTTTTCTGCAGTGCGGGCATTTCAATTGCAGTACAGCACGTATATAACTGATAGCATTGTCTGGCATAAAAGAAGGATTTTGTTGTCCCGCTGATGCGTAATTTCGTTGCAAAGGTAATACCTTGGGTTATCAGGCAGTTGTCATATTTTCAAGCCCCCCAGTTTTCCCGATCCAGGCTGCGGTACTGAATAGCTTCGGCGATGTGCTGGATCTGGATGTTTTCCGATCCTTCAAGGTCGGCAATGGTACGGGCTACTTTGAGGATGCGATCATAGGCTCTGGCAGAAAGATGCAGTCTTTCCATGGCCGTCTTTAACAATTGCAAGCCGCCTTGAGGTACAATGCAAAATTTTTTCAATAAGCTGCTGTTGATTTGTGCATTACAGTAAATGCCGGGATAGGCCTGATAGCGTTGTTGCTGAATCTGCCTGGCTTTGATAACCCTTTCCCGGATGGTAGCGCTTTTTTCAGCCTCCTGCGTGGTAGACAGCTGAAGGAAAGGAACGGGCGTAACCTCTACATGTAAGTCAATTCTATCGAGCAGGGGGCCGGAAATGCGGCTGAGGTATTTCTGTACAGCACCGGGTGGACAGGTGCATGCTTTTTCGGGATGGTTGAAATAGCCGCAGGGACATGGATTCATCGAAGCGACAAGCATAAAGCTGGCGGGGAATTCAATAGCGATTTTTGCACGGGAAATGGTTACCTTTCGCTCTTCGATGGGTTGCCGCAATACTTCCAGCACGGAGCGTTTGAATTCGGGCAATTCATCCAGAAACAACACTCCATGATGTGCCAGCGAAATCTCGCCGGGTTGAGGAATACTTCCTCCGCCCACCAGTGCCGTGTCGCTGATGGTGTGATGGGGAGCCCTGAAAGGCCTATGTGCAATTAAAGTAGCATTTGCAGGAAGCTTGCCTGCAACCGAATGAATTTTGGTTGTTTCCAGTGCTTCCTGCAGGGTAAGAGGCGGTAAGATGGTGGGTAAGCGCCTGGCCAGCATGGTTTTCCCGGCTCCGGGTGGCCCGATCAAAATCACATTATGACCGCCTGCGGCTGCGATTTCCATAGCCCTTTTAATGTGATCCTGTCCTTTTACATCACTGAAATCTTCTGTAAACGTTTGCTGGGCATGAAAAAACTCCTCACGGGTATCTATTTTCAGGGGCTCCAGTTGCGATTTGCCTTCCAGGAAGTCGACAACTTCCCGGATATGTGAAACACCATATACTTCCAAACGATTTACCATAGCGGCTTCTCGTGCATTCTGCCTGGGCAGAATGAAACCCTTGAATTGCTCTTTACGGGCCTGAATTGCAATAGGCAACGCACCGCGTATGGGTTGTAAGGAACCATCCAGCGACAATTCGCCCATGATTACATATTGCGAAAGCCTGGCCTGTCCGCCTTCTGGTAAATCGGCTAACATCTGACCGGAAGCAGCTAAAATACCAATAGCGATGGGAAGATCGTAGGCTGATCCTGCTTTTTTAATATCGGCGGGAGCCATGTTCACCACAATGCGCATGCGGGGCATCCGGAATCCACTGTTTTTCAATGCCGCTTCAATCCGTTGCTGGCTCTCTTTCACGGCGTTATCGGGTAAGCCCACCATAAAGTATTTCATGCCCTGTGCTACATCCACTTCAATGGTAATGGTGATGGCATCAATACCATGAACTGCACTGCCAAAGGTTTTTACCAGCATCTGATAGGGTTTGTTCGGTTGAAATTACATATTCATCATCATATCCGCAAGGCTGGAATAATGCTATCCGATTTCGGTTTGTTGTAA
>ERZ795043.299-NODE-299-length-51219-cov-358.201548_pt1 | contig 51219 bp, 45 predicted proteins | sample MGYA00375127_ERZ795043 | MGnify/ENA primary metagenome ERZ795043 (study PRJEB30172, sample SAMN05518447) | compost metagenome | isolation source: Feedstock adapted compost from Newby Island compost facility, Milpitas, CA | place: USA:Newby Island compost... | reverse complement strand
TGGGAGGCTGTGGTGGAAGGGGCCGCTGATGCGGCCCTTTGGGGATGGCTTGTTGAGGACCGGGGAGTCAACCGGTCGGACGGCCGCCTCTGACCGGGCTTGCGGCGCCGGCACATGCGCTTTTCCGGCGCGCCGGGGCTCGGCGGAGGTTTTTGATCGGAGCGCACGGCGCTCTCCGACCCCTCTGGCCCACGCAGATGAAATAGCCCTGAGGTTGAAGCGTCTCGCGAAAGATCTTCCCAGAGCATCATCGCCAGAGGCAGACAAAAAGTGCTGGTCAAGGAGACAAAATCCGCCTCCAGCTTGCTGCAACGCATGCCAGCACCAGCCATCACCGTACCGGGGTCGACAGCTCGGCAAGCCATCGATAAGAGAGCTTGACCGTCGGCGAGCGCTGGTAAAAGATGGCTGTGCGTGAATGTTCGGGGGATGAGCTTGGTGCCCCTGGTCGCGACCTACAGCGTGCTCGGCCGCCCCCTGGCCCAACTGACCGGGACGTGGTGGCTTCGAGATTGGCACTGTGGCGGCTTACCCCCAAGCCGGTCCGGCCTCTCGGCGTTGCTAGACTCCCCATAAACCCTGAATCAGCCCATGAAAACAAGCCCCTTGAAATGGACACTCGTTGGTCTTGCGCTGTTGAACGGCGCCTGGGGCCTGGCGCAAATGGAGCAGCCGGCCTTGGAGGACTTCAAGCCTTCCTCGCTGAACCAGCCTGGCAAACAGTATCCTCAGGTCAACTCCGAGCGCCGAATGCGTGTGCGTCTGGTGGCGCCTCAGGCGCAGAGTGTGGTGCTGGACTTTCTGGGCGGCGCCAAATACCCGCTGAGCAAGGGCGAGGACGGCGCTTGGGTGGGGATCACGCGCCCCTTGGACGAAGGGTTCCACTACTACCAGCTTGTGATCGATGGGGCGGGTGTGCCGGACCCTGGGACCTTGTATTTCTACGGCGGCGGTCGTTGGGGCAGCGGCGTGGAGGTGCCCGCCCAGGACCAGGAGTTTTATGCGCTGAAAAACGTGCCGCATGGCCAGTTGCGGCAGGTCCTCTACTACTCCAAGAGCGCGGATGCGATCCTCCGTTGCTTTGTCTATACGCCGCCCGACTATGACAAGGACCCGACCCGGAGGTATCCGGTGCTGTATCTGCAACATGGCGGCGGTGAGGATGAGACCGGCTGGGGCAGCCAAGGCAAGGTGGGCCTGATCATGGACAACCTGATCGCCCAGGGCAAAGCCAGGCCGTTCATCATTGTGATGGCCAACAGCTATGTGCCGGGTGCGTTCGGGCCCGGGCGTGGACCGGCGGCGGGTCGATCCACCAACGCCGCCCCGGCGCGGGGTACGAACGCGCCTCTGGCCGGGCGGGGCCCGAGCGGACGGCTGTTCGACTTCAGCGCCTTCTCAAAGGTGTTGCTGGACGATCTGATTCCCTTCATTGACGCCAACTTCCGCACTCTGGCCGATCAGCCCAACCGAGCCATGGCCGGCCTTTCGATGGGCGGCATGCAGACGCGGATGATTACACTGGCCAATCTCGACAAGTTCTCGCACATCGGCGTTTTCAGCGGCGGCAGCCTTGCCCCTTCGGATATTCCGGACCTGGAGGCGTTCAAGCAGAAGGTCAAGGTGGTGTTCATCAGCTACGGCAGCCGTGAACTGGAGAGCGGTCGCTATAGTTTTGGCGGCGACCCCAAGGCGAACACCGAGGCCCTGAAAGCGGCCGGGGTGAATGCCTTCTTCTACGTGTCTCCGAACACGGGCCACGAGTGGCAAACCTGGCGGCGCAGTCTGCACGCCTTTGCCCAGCTCCTGTTCCAAGACCGGCCTACTGGGTTCACATCGTCGCACGAAATGTACGTGATGAGCGGGGCCGGATCGGCACCCGCTGCTGATGCCCCTACGCCTGCGGCAAGGCCCAGCGCGGTCGATGTCACCGGCACGTGGAAAACCGACTTCGACTCACTCATCGGCCACCAGTACTACACGTTCACCTTCAAGCTGGAGGGAACGAAGCTGACGGGCTCAGCCAAGTCGCAGGTGGGCGACCGCACCCGCGAAGCCGAGTTGACAGAAGGCAAGGTGGAAGGCGACGCCATTTCATTTGTGGAGCTGCTGACATTCGGGGACCGAGAGATTCGCATCACCTATACCGGCAAGCTCTCGGGCAACGGCAACGAAATCCGGTTCACGCGGCAGGTCGGGGAATTTGCGCGGGAGGAAATCGTGGCCCGGCGCGACGCGTCGGCTCCGACCGCCACCCCGACCCCGGCGCCCGCTACGAGAACAATCCGGATCAAGGCCGGGCGATTCGAGCCGGTCAAAGATGCCGAAGGGAACGTCTGGATGCCCGATCAGGGCTTCGAGGGTGGGCAAACGATCGAGCGGCCTGACCTCGAGATCGCCAACACGAAGTCGCCTGACCTCTACCGGGCGGAACGCTACAGCATGGAATCCTTCTCCTGGCCGGTGCCCAACGGCAAATACATCGTCAAGCTGCATTTCGCGGAAACCTTCGAGGGCATCATCGGTCCGGGCCAGCGCGTGTTCTCGTTCAACGTCCAGGGCAAGGAGTTCAAGGACTTCGATCCGTGGGTCAAAGCCGGGGGCTTTGCGCGCGCTTATATCGAGACGGTCCCCGTCGAAGTCACCGACGGCAAGATCAGAATTACGTTCACACCGAAAATCGAGAACCCGCAAATCTGCGCGATCGAAATCATCCCCCAATCCGACGGCGACACCAGCGCTACCACGCCCGGCGCCGCAACCGCCGCAGCCTCCGTTGCCGGCGAACCGACGCCCGCTCCCACTCCGCCCACAGGCCCGGCCGGGCGAGGCGGTCGGGGCGGATTCAGTGGACCGATCACGCTGGGGCCGGACGACAAGCCGGCCTTTGACGACCCGCCGGCCGGCATCACAACCAAGCGCCACGGTATCCCCCGCGGCAAGCTGGAGATGATCGAATACGACTCCAAGACCGTCGGCACGAGGCGGCGGATGCAGGTCTATACACCGCCGGGCTACTCGCCCGATAAGAGGTACCCCGTGCTCTACCTCCTGCACGGCATCGGCGGCGACGAGACCGAGTGGCAGCGGTTTGCCACCGTGGACGTGTTGATGGACAACTTGATCGCGGACGGCAAGGCCGTGCCGATGATCGTGGTGATGCCCAATGGCCGTGCCCAGAAAGACGACCGGCCCGGCCCCAACCCCATGGCCACAGCCCCCGCGTTCGCCCTCTTCGAGCGGGAGTTGCTGGACGACGTGATCCCGGCCATTGAATCGCGGTATTCGGTGCAGGCCGACCGGGAGCACCGGGCGATTGCAGGCCTATCCATGGGCGGCGGCCAGGCCCTGAACATTGGCTTGGGACACTTGGACACCTTTGCCTGGGTGGGGGCCTTCTCCGCGGCACCAAATACCAAGCCGCCGGGGCAACTGGTGCCCGACCCGCAAGCCGTCAAGCAAAGACTGAAGCTGCTGTATCTTTCCTGCGGCAAGAATGACGGTCTGATCCGGATCAGCCAAGGGGTGCATACCTTCCTGAAGGAAAGAGGGGTGCCGCACATCTGGCACGTGGACGGGTATGGCCACGACCCGACACACTGGCGGAACAACCTGTGGCAGTTTGTGCAACGGCTTTTCAAGTAGTTTCACTCTGCTGCAGCTTTTGCAACGCCAACAAGCTGGGCGTAGAGTCCAACGCCACGCTTGCAGTCAGGTTGGACCAGGTGAGAAACGCGCACCACAACGTGATGGAAAAGCCGTTGTTGGCCGCCTACGGAATGTTCCCAAGAAGGGACGAATACCAGCCTGTGACAGGCCCAGCACCTCCTGTCTGGGTTGCTGAGCCGCATCTGCGTGGTCCGACTCTGGACTGCCCAAACGGTCTGGAACGTCGAGGATCGGGCGGACAGACTCAAAGCCAGTGCGGCTCCCGTTTCGCTCGCCCAAGTCCAGCCCGACGGCCTAGAACCTATTCCAAAAGCTTGAGTTTTATATGGCGATACCAAAGTAACCTGCGGTCGTGCTGCGACTGACCGACGAACTGTTGGATTGGTTCTGCGCAAGGATTCCGAACCCAACGGAGAATCCCAAAGGCGGCCGGCCGCGGATCGACCAACGCCAGGCTCTGGCCGGCATTTTCTGGCTGCTGGATAACGGCGCCAAAAGGAAACACCTGCCCCGGCGATTCGGCTCCAGGAGTGCTGTCCACCAAGCCTTCCAGCGCTGGGTGCGGGAGGGTGTATTCGAACGGCTGTTGCAGGAGGCGGGGCAACTGGTGGAGGAGCGCGGAGAGTATCGGCTGTACGAATGCTCTCTGGATGCGGCGTTCTGTCCGGCAGGTGGTGGAGGCGATGGGATCGGAGGCGCGAAGACAGGCAAGCGGGGTGAAGATCCTGATTGCCGTGGACGCCCGGGGATTGCCCATTGCGGTGCAGAGCTGTTCGGCCCGGCCGCATGAGTCGACTCTGGCGCAGGGGTGGTTCGATTTCATGCTGGCGAAGGAGGTTCCGGAGCGGGTGGTGGGGGACAAGGACTGGGAGAAATGCACTGGACCGGGCGTTTGCGGCGCGGGGGATGCAGTTGATTGTGCCGCGCGGGAGCGGCGGGCGCCCGGAGAATCGAACGGAGGATGTGCGCTTCGGCGGGATCGTCGGTGCCGGATGGTGGAACCGGTCGCGACCTGCCAGGGGCGTTTTCGGCGACCATGCGTCCCGGGGGAGGAGGCGGATGCAGGCTGGTTGATACCTGGCTGAAGATGGTTCTGTGCGCTGTTGGTGCTCCGGCAGGTCCCGGGCTGAGGCCGGTACGGAGCATGGCCCGGTTTGCTTTCCTTGACCTGAAGCTCTCCGGGGCGCCGGCGGGCAGGGGCGCCTTGTGTTTTTCAGGCATGTGCAGGGACAAACAGCTCCTTTTGGCTCTGTACGAAGCTTTCGTGCCTGCTGTGCGAGCGCCATCGGCAGCAAGAGATGCCGCAGGTCAGGGTCCGAACCGGTGTACAGGCCGTGGTTTGGAGATCGGTCCAGGAGCATGCGGGTCCGGTGTCGCATCGAATGGTCGAGGAAAGGTCATGGCGGTGGGGGGGCGTGGACCGAGGGTGTGGAACGGGGTGGCAAAGGATGGGTTGAGTTGCGGTGGGTTGCGGGTGCGGAAGCCGCTCAGGGGTTCCGAGACACGATGAGGCCGGCAGGGAGGGGTTGGATTGCCCATACGCGGTTGGACGGGTGGTGGCGCGACCGCGCAGGGCGGGAGAGCCGGGGCCGCGGGGCGGCTGGCTGCGGGGCAGGGGGACCGGGGTGTGTGTTTGGGACGATGGATGTACCTTTGGCGAACGCCCGGGGTCTGCGGCTGCGGAATGCGGTGGATTGGTGTGGATGCAGGTGCGGCGCGAATGCGCGGCACGATCGAGGTGGGTCGGGTTGGAAGGTGGCGTTTGGGTGTTGCCAAGGCGTGTTTGCTGGGGGAAGTTGGAAGAGCCATGCCAAAGAAGGCGCACAAAGCGATGCTGTTGGGGATCGGCTTGGACAGTGACGGTCATCGTCGTTTGACGGCCGGTCCGAACTTCCTGTTGGCCGGCGGTTCTGCGGAGACGCACGAGGCCATGACGGAGAAGGTGGTCAAGATCATGGAGAAGTTGGCCGCCAAGGGGAAGACGCTGGAGAGCGTCAGCCGGCAGGAGTTCGAAGACATTGCCCACGACGTGGGTCTGAAGCGGATCCCGCCGCCGAACGCCAACTAGCGCGGGTGGGCGGTGCCGGGACCTGTTCGATGTATCGTACCGGGGTGCGCGACCCTGCGCAGTGTCCCAACCTTCGAGAGCCGATCCTGTCCGAGGGCGAGTGTGGTTCGGGGTTGGGAAGGCTTGTGGTTTGCGTAGGTGCCGGGTTCGGGAGACAGGTTTCCTTGGGGCCTTCTGTCGAACCGCCCCGTGTGGCGTGGTTGGCTCGGCGGGGTCGGAGGTTGTAGCCCTTGAAGTCGTGCAGGTGGTGGGTTCGCCCGTAACGGGGTCATTTCCTTGGTTGGGAATGCTGCCGTTGCAGGGCCTGCGGTGTACGGATGGTTGTGGGCCGCTGTTCAGTCCAGTCGGCACCACAGGGTTTTGAGATAGGCGGGTTCGTCCGGGTGGACGGGGAAGTCGGGCGGCTGGGGTGCGTAGAGTTCCTGGACGATGTCCCGGCCGGCGGTTTCAATCGCTTGGTGCACTGTGGCGACGAAGTCGGCCGGGGCCCAATCTTCTTTGTTGCTGGAGATGAAGAGCACGCCGTGCGACAGGAGGAGGGAGGCGGCGGAAGCGACCAGGGCGGGCAGGTCTTTCTCGACGCGAAAGACGCCGCCGGATTTGGAACGGGAAAAGGTGGGCGGATCGAGCAGGACGAGGTGGAACCTGCGGTTCCTGCGTTGGAAGCGGCGTAGCCAGTCCCGGACGTCGCCGTGGATGAAGTCGTGTGAGGCGGGGTCGAGGCCGTTGTGCTGAAAGTTCCGGCGGCCCCAATCGAGGTATTTGCGGGAGAGGTCGAGGCTGGTGACGCGGGCGCCGGCTGCTGCTGCGGCGACGGAGAAACCGCAGGTGTAGGCGAAGGTGTTGAGGACTTCCCAGGGGTGGGCCCGGTTGGTCGCTGCCGGATCACGGAGGAGGAAATGGCGGCCGATGTAGCCGGTGAGGAGTCGGCGGCGGTTGTCTCGTTGGTCGAGGAACAGTCCCACGGAATAGCCTTCGCCCAGGTTGAGTTCGAACTGCAGGCCGTTTTCCCGGATCAGGAAGGGGGCCGGCATGGGCTCGCCTTGGAGGAACCGAGGGGTGAGTTCTTCCGGGGGCAGGCCCTGGATGCGGCGCCGGAGGATCTTGTGGTAAAGGGCGCGCGCGGGCTGAAGGTTCGAGAGCCAGGACCGCTGCAGGTCGGTGAGCGGTTGCTCGGATTGGGCGAGGAGGCATGGGCCCAGGCGATCCACGTACAGGCCCGGCCAGCCGTCGGCTGCGCCGTGGATGCAGCGGCAAGCATCTGTGAGGTCGGGTTCGATGATGGCCTGGCGCAGGGCCGTGCCCGGCCAGCAGAGAAAATCCGCCGGTGCGTAGAATCGAATGAGTTCGCCCGTGGCGGGGTGGAAAAGTTGGAGTTCTTCGGCGTGGAGGCAGAGTCGGGCCCAGGGGGTGCCTTGGTAGAGGGCGTCGCCGAGGATGGGGATGCCGGCGGCTGCGGCGTGGGCACGGATTTGGTGGGTTTTGCCGGTGACGGGCCGGGCGTGGCCCTGCCAGACGCGAATGGTCTCGGGCCAGGGGGTGCCCCGCGCCCAGGGGAGGTGGATCGTCCGGGGGACGGGATCCACTTCGAAGTGCGTTACGGCGGTGGGGTCGGCCGGGCCCGGTGGTTTGACGCGGCGTTTGGGGCCGGACCGGTGGAGGGCGGTTTCGGCGGTCCAGGCGCGGCGGGGCGGGGGTCGGTCGGTCCAGAACACGTACCGTTTTTGCACGCGGTGTTGGGCGAACTGCTCGGTGAGCGAGCGGTTGGCGAGGTCGGTTTTGGTGAACAGGAGGACGCCGCTGGTTTCTTTGTCGAGTCGCTGGACGATGGCGAGGCGGGCCCAGCGGGGTTCGCGGTTGCGGAGCCAGTCGTAGATGCCCTCGCCGGCCCAAGGTGAGGGGGCGTGTGTGTTCCATCCGGGTGGTTTGTGAACCACCAGGAGGTGATCGTCCTCGTGGAGGATGCAGGGTGGGTCATGGCCAGGCGGCGGGTTTGCCGCCGGGCGGGGCTCCGGTGACTGGCCGTGGGTAAGGGAAGGCATGGGACTGGCGGGTTTGCGGGGCCGGGCTGGGTGCGCGACTCACCAGAAGGTCCAGGCGCCGCGGTGGAGGACGTAGAGGCCGAGGAGGAAATTGGTGATGGCATGGGCGGTGATGGCGTCGCCGAGGCGGTTCTTCCGGAGGACCAGCCACTGGTAGAGCAGGCCGCAGAGGATGCCGGCGAGCCATTCGTAATGGACCAATCCGAAGACGAGGGAGGTGACGCCCCATGAAAGCAGGTGACGATGGTTCAGCGGGAGGTTCCAGAAGTCCACCCGCACGAACCAGCGGTAGAGGAAGGAGCGGTAGAAAACTTCCTCGAGTGGCGGCACGACGAGGCTGGAGCCGAGGATGCGCCCGACGATGCAGGTCCAGGCGAGGAGGGAATCTTGTCCGAACGCCTCGTGCGGGTTCCAACCGCCCTCGCTGGGCTTGAAAAAGAGATGGTTCTTGGGGACGAAGGGGTCGATCCCCACCCAGATGACGAAGACCAACACGCCAATGGCGACGGCCTCCCAGCTGAAACTCCAACGCATTTCGGGCACCAGCGGGCGCATTTCATAGATGAACCATGCTCCCACCACGGTTTTGAAGAGGTAGATCCAGTAGCGGCCCTCGCTGCCAAAGAAGTCCTGTGCAGCCGTCAGCAACAGGAAGATAAAGAAGGGCAGGACCCGCGCGTGGGCGGGAGACCGTTGGAGGTACGGACCCAGCAACGTCATGCGCCCAGACTGCCCGGGGCGGGGCGCTCAGGGAAGTTCCAACACGTTGGTGCGGCCGTGGCCGGTGAGGACGACGCGCTCGGGCTCGATCCTCAGGACGGTCCAACCCTCGACGACGTCGCCGGGCTGTACGGTCTTTTGATTGATCACAGCCCAGGGGCGATTCGGATGGTAGATGACGGCCTGCAGTTTGAGGTCCGGCACGGGTGGGGCGACGGGTTCCTCCGTCGGGGGGCCGGCGGGGTTGCCGGAACGATCGGGATTCGGGTTTGCAGTCTCAGGGGGGGGTTGGCCTGTCGGTTGGGGGTGCGCGGCCGGGGATAGGGGCTGGAGATCGGCTGGCTGGCGGGCAACTGCCGCGGCGACATCTGGTTGTGCGTCCGTGCCGGCGGGCGGTTGAAGGTGTGCCGGGGTATCGGTGGCGGAGAGGTTCGAGCCGTGGCGAGGGTCGGGTCCGGCTGTTTCGTCGCGGGCGGGCGGCGGGCGGTGGAGTGGGGCGGGCGGAGACTTCGACTCGATGTGGTCGTGCCACCAGGCGCCGATGAGGAACAGGCCGGCTCCCAGCAGAACGCCGAAGCCCACCAAGGTCCAGGAGGAGGGCCTTGGCCCGGATGAGGGTGCGGGATGCCACGGCGGGGCGGGATCTGCCGGCCCCGGTCTGTCGGGACGTTGGGCGGCCTGAAGTCGTTTGAGGGCGTCGTTGATGAGGCTCATGCGGGGATGTCACCTTCGAGTTCGCGGATGGCTCGTCCGACGAGTGCGAAATCGATCCTGTGGGTTTGGTGGACGAATCCGGCCAGGAGTGCCTTGTCGCACACCGCGTTGACGAGGCGGGGGATGCCGTGGCTGTAGCGGTGTACGCGCCAGAGTGCGGGCAGGGTGAAGTAGGGTGTGCCCTTTGCGCCGGAGACGGCCAGGCGGTGTTGGACGTAGCGGATGACTTCGGCGCGGGTCAAGGGGCGCAGATGGTATCGGACGGTGATGCGCTGGCGCAACTGCCGCAGGTGCGGTTGATCGAGGCGGTTGCGCAGCTCGGGCTGGCCCATGAGGAGGATCTGCAGGAGTTTGCGGTCGTGGGTCTCGAGGTTGGAGAGGAGGCGGACCTGTTCGAGGAGTTCGTCGGTAAGGTCCTGGGCCTCGTCAATCACGAGCACGGCTTCCCGGCCCCGGGCGGCCAGATCGAGCAGATGCCGGTTGATGGCCGACAGTGCCTCGAGCCGGTCCATGTCCGGTGAGGTTTCCAGGCCAAACTCCCGCGCGATGGCGCGCATAAGTTGGTCGGGGTTCAGCACCGGGTTGAGGACCAGGGCGGTGGCGTAGCGACCGCCGTCGAGCTGATCGAGCAGGGCGCGGCAGAGGGTGGTTTTGCCTGCGCCGACCTCACCGGTCAGCTGGACGAACCCTTTGCGTTCCCGGATGCCGTAGAGCAGATGGTTGAACGCCTCGCGGTGTTTTACGCTGAAAAAGAGGAACCGCGGATTGGGCGTCAGCTCAAACGGCGGCTCTGTCAGTCCGTAATACCCGAGATACACGCCCTTGACAGAGCAAAACGCGTTCCGGTTGGCGGGCGCGGGTTTGAGTCGGGACCGTCCTCCCCGACCGCGATGTTCGCGCGCGTGTCCAGGAACAGGACACTGTCTGTCCAGAATGCGGACAGGACGAGACACGCTGAGCGAGGGAAAAGGCTGGAAAATGGCCTGAAGAAGGGGTGGCACCGGACATGCTGGGTGGTTGGCCATGATGGAGATCTTGGGCATCTACGCGGGTTTGAGCGGGCTGGCATGCCTGGTGAGCCTCGTGGCGGCTCACTTTGCGCCGGTCGGCTACGAGGACGAGAATGGATTCCATTACGGCGTGGCCCAGCAGCCGACGACCGTGTCCGGCTCCCCGGAAGGTCGGCAGATTTTGCCGGTGCCGGCATGAAGATTTTGCCGTGGAGGTCGGGGGCAAGGTGACTGCTCGTCCGTAGGTTTCAGGGAGGTTGGATTTCTGGTCCGCCCCCACGGGGGTGGGAGGCGGGAAACCAGGGGACCCCTGCCGGGTTCGATTCGCTTTGGATCGCCGCTGATCAATCCGCGTGTCTCAGCGGGCCGTCTGCACCTGGCAGGGGTTATCTTTTTTCCGCGGGCCGTGCGCGTGCGAGCGGGTGGTTGCGCACCTGTGCTGGGAGATGCGCTTGGGCGTGTGTCAACGGGCGGGACCGGTTGGGACGGGGTTGGGAACGGTTGAAGCGGTTGGTCTTCCAGATGGAGGGCGGAGGGCGGGACGCCATCGCAGCCGCGTGGCTTGATGGCCGGGTGGTGGGTGAGGGCTGCGCAGGTGAGGCGGGGCGGGGTGCTCTCGTGGTTCCGCTGGCGTGTTCCGTTTGTTGGTGAGGGTGGACGCTGCAGGGGCCGGGGTCAGAGCGGGTCTTCTTGGGGCGGGGCGGTTCGCGCGCGTCTTCAATCTGGTGCCGGTCCGGAGATGGGTGGTCCCGGACTGCGTGGGCATGGTGGAGGGCCGGGCGGGCGGGACCGTTCCGTTGACAGTGGCGGGGCCGGCTTGCTAGCGTCCGCCCACGCTGGGAGACTGACGCATGGATTACAAGAACACATTGAATCTGCCGCGGACGGCCTTCCCGATGAAGGCGGATCTGGTGGTGCGGGAGCCGGAGCGGTTAAGGCAGTGGCAGGAGACCGGCCTGTACGAGCGGATTCAGAAGGCGCGGGCAGGCGCACCAGCGTTTGTGTTGCATGACGGGCCGCCGTTTGCGAACGGCGACGTGCACATCGGGACGGCGCTGAACAAGATCCTCAAAGATTTCGTGCTGAAGTACAAGACGTTGAGGGGGTTTCGTGCGCCCTACGTGCCGGGGTGGGACTGCCACGGGTTGCCGATCGAGTTCAAGGTGGTCCAGGAGCGGGGCGGGTCGGCCGGGGCCGGGGATGCGGCGGAGATTCGGCGGGCGTGCGAGGCGTATGCGCGCCGGTTTGTGGACCTGCAGCGGCGGCAGTTTCAGCGGCTGGGTGTGCTGGGGGATTGGGAGCATCCGTATCTGACGCTGGACCCGGCGTATGAGGCGGAGGAGCTGCGGTTGTTTGCGGATCTGGTGGAGCAGGGGATGGTGTACCGCGGCAAGAAGCCGGTGTACTGGAGCATTCCGTGTCGGACCGCCCTGGCGGAGGCGGAGGTGGAATACCAGGAGCATGTCAGCCGGAGCGTGTACGTGAAGTTTCCCATCGTGGGCCGGCCGGGGACGTACCTGTTGATTTGGACGACCACGCCGTGGACGTTGCCAGCGAATCTGGCGGTGGCCTACAACTCGACCTTCAGCTACGCGGTGGTGCGGGTGGACGGGGAGGACTACGTATTGTCGGCGCTGCTGGTGAACACGGTGGCGGCGAAGTGTGGTTGGACGAATTTCCAGATCGTCCGGCATCTGGACGCGGGTCACCTGCAGCACGTGGAGTACGAGCATCCGTTTTGCAAACGGACCGGCCGGTTGTACGCGGGGGATGCGTTTGTGGACAACGTGACCGGGACGGGCTTCGTGCACATCGCGCCCGGGCACGGTCTGGAGGACTATCTGCTGGGGTTGGAACATGGGTTGCCGGTGTATTCGCCCGTGGACGATGACGGGCGGTTCACCTGGACGGACGATCTGCCGCGGGAGGCGCAGATGCCGGCGGGATTCATCGGCAAGTCCATCCTGGAAAAGGACGGCCGGAGCGAGGCGAACGAGGTGGTGCTGCGCGAGCTGCGCGGGCGGAAGCTGCTGCTGCACGAGGAGGACTACCGGCACAGCTACCCGCACTGCTGGCGGAGCAAGACGCCGGTGATTTTCCGGGCGATGCACCAGTGGTTCATCCGGCTGGACCACGTTCCGCCGGGCAGCCCGCCGGGGACGCCCACCTTCCGCGAGCGTGCGCTGGCGGAGATCGAGAAGGTGACGTGGATTCCCGACTGGGGGAAGAACCGGATTGCCGCGGCGGTGAAGGCGCGTCCGGACTGGTGCATCAGCCGGCAGCGTGCGTGGGGGGTGCCGATTCCGGCGTTTTACGATGGGCAGGGCCAACCGATGCTGGATGCCACGCTGGTGCGGCGTGCGGCGGACCTGGTCGAGCGGCACGGGTCGAACGTGTGGTTTGAATGGCCGGTGGAACGGTTGTGGTCGGAGATCCGGCCCGATGGTTGGTCGGGCCCCGAACCGGCGGCCAAGTCCACGGACACGTTGGACGTGTGGATTGATTCGGGCAGTTCGTCGCGGGCGGTGATTGCGCGCCGGCCGGAGCTGCGGGGTTCGCCCCTGCCGTTTCAGTGCGACATGTATTTGGAGGGTTCGGACCAGCATCGGGGCTGGTTCCAGTCGTCTTTGCTGCTGTCCCTGGCCTCGCAGGGTGCGGCGCCGTATCGGACGGTGTTGACGCACGGGTTCATGGTGGATGCGGATCGGGAAAAGATCTCCAAGAGCCGGCAATCCACCGGCGGGTATGAGAAGCCGCAGACGGCCGAGGCGTATGTGCAGCGGTGGGGCGCGGACATTGTGCGTCTGTGGGTGGCCTCGCAGGATTTCCGGAACGACATCGTGGTGAGCGAGGAACGGTTGTCCAAGGTGGCGGAGATCTACCGGGTGCTGCGCAACGCGCTGCGGTACCAGCTTTCGAACCTGTACGATTTCGATCCGGAGCGGCACCTTGTGCCGGATGCGGAGCTGACGGGGCTGGACCGGTGGGTGCTGGATCTGTTCGGCCGGCTGGAGGCCGAGGTGCAGACCGCCTACGAACGGTACGAGTTTCACGTGGTGTACCAGAAGGTGAGCCAGTTCGTGGCGGTGGAGCTTTCGGCGGTGTACCACGACATCATCAAGGACCGGTTGTACACGGATCCGGCCGATTCGCGGCGGCGGCGCTCGACGCAGACGGCCCTTTGGCGGCTGGTGCAGGGCCTTTGCAAGATGCTGGCGCCGATTCTGGCCTTCACCGCCGACGAGGCCTGGGAACAGATCCCGGGCCGGCCGGCGGGGAGTGTGCACGAGCAGGTTTGGGAACCGGTGCGGTTGCAGCGTGGCGCCGAGGAGGTCGAGCAGTGGGACAACCTGTTCCGGCTCCGGGAGCGGCTGCTGCCGGAGCTGGAGAAGGCGCGCCAGGCAAAGGTGATCGGCAAGGCCCTGGAGGCGCGGTTGATCCTGCGCGGTGAGGACCCGCTGTTTGCGTGTGCGCGTGCGCACGCGGAGGCGTTTCGGGAACTCATGAACGTGTCCCAGTTGGCGTTCGTGCCCGGCCCGGACAGGCAGGGGACCGTGGAAGTGGTGCACGCGGAGGGTCGGAAATGCGAGCGTTGCTGGCACTGGGAACCGGATGTGGGCCGGTACGCGGAGCATCCGACATTGTGCGGTCGTTGCGTGGAGGCGGTGCGGGATGCGGGGGTGTCGGTCCCGGCCGGTGGACGACCGGGCTGAGCGGGGCCGGACCCGGCCGCCGGACCGGGCGCAACCGGCGGGGGCAGATGCAGGAGGAAGGGCAGCCATGCCGGTGCAGAATCGGATCGTAAAGGTTCAGAAGCGGAACCGGGCGCTGGTAACATTCGATCCGGAGCGGATCCGGCGCGCGATCCTGAATGCCGCGCGTTCCATCGGCGGGTTCCGGCAGGATTATCTTCCGCACATCAACGGGCGGTTGTTCGATGCCTGTCCGACCGACGAGGAGTTGGCGGATTTTCTGGCCGATGCGGTGATCGTGTGTCTGAACAGCGATCCGCATCACCTGATCACGAACTTCCCCCCGACCATCGAGGAGATTCAGGACGATGTCCTGCACGTGTTGCGGAGTTACGGGTTTCAACACACGGCGGACGCGTACGAGTGTTACCGGTGGGGACGGCACTGGTTGCGGTTGGGCGCGCTGCAGCCGGGGCAGTTCATGGGCAACGGGTTTCCGGTTGCGATCGTGGAGCGGGAACTGGCGTGGGCGCGGCCGCTGGGCTGCCACACGGTGGCGGGGCTGAACGAGCTGACGCGGTCGGGCCGGTGGAAACCGGTGGTGGAGGAATCGCTGGCGCGGTATGAGGCGGCGTTGGACGAGGCTGCGCGGAAGGTGATGGCGCGGCTGAACGCCGGGGATCCGCTGCGGATGTTGTGGATCAGCGGGCCCAGTTCGTCCGGAAAAACCACCACCACGGTGAAGCTGACCCTGCGGCTGGAGAAGGAGGGGCTGCGTTTTCTGATGCTCAACCTGGATGACTATTTCTGGTCGCTGGTGGAGCATCCGACCGACTGGATCAACGACCGGAACTACGAGACACCCGAGGCGTTGGACCTGCAGTTGCTGAACCGGCATCTGTTGGATCTTCTGGAGGGGCGGCCGATCGAGAAGCCGATCTACAGTTTCAAGGAGGGGCGCCGCGTGGGGACCAAGACGGTGCGGCGGGAGCCGGACCAGATTCTGTTGCTGGACTGCCTCCACGGATTCTATCCGCCGATCACCGAGGGGGTGGAACCGCGCAGCCAGTTCCGGATCTACATCGAGACGTTGCATCCTCTCTACGAGGGCGACGGCAGCAGCGGCAGGCTGACGGCATTCACGGATGTGCGGCTGGTGCGGCGGATGTTGCGGGACATGAAACACCGGGCGCACCGGCCGTTGCTGACGTTGTTGCACTGGCATTACGTGCGTGCGGGCGAATTGTTCAGCATCATCCCGCTGATGGGCCTGGCGGATCACGTGATCAACGGCGGATTTCCGTTTGACTGGCCGCTGTTGCAGCCGTGGTTTCTGGGGCCGGAATCGCTGTGGCCGCGGCCGGAGGAGCTGGCGCCGTACGCGGGGTTCCTGGATGCGCGGATCCGGTACGAGCGGGTGCATGCCCTGCTGCAGAGCGTGGAGCCGATTTCGTTCGAAGAGGCGGCCCGGTTGATTCCCGGCGACGCATTGGTGCGGGAATTCATCGGAGGGAGCACACTGCCGATCCCACACAATGAATGAGTTTGACGAGCGGGAAGGATTGCGGGTGCGGGTACGGGAAGAGGGCGCGGTCGGGCAGCCGGCCCGGGTACCGGAGAGTCTTTTGTACGATCCGCCCTCGATTCTGGAGCCGGTGGATGTGACCCGGCTGTTCCCGCGCCGGCAACCGTTGGAGGTGGAACTGGGCTGCGGGGATGCGACGTTTCTGGTGGAGTATGCGGCGAGGCATCCGGAAAGGAACTTTCTGGGGATCGAGCGGCTGTTGGGGCGGATCCGGAAACTGGACAAGAAAGGCCGGCGGCTGGGGCTGACGAATCTGAGGGGGATCCGGATCGAGTGCGGTTATTTCCTGCAGTATCTGCTGCCGCCGGGGACGGTCTCGGTGTTTCACATCTATTTTCCGGACCCCTGGCCGAAGAAGAAGCACCGGCGCAACCGGCTGATCCAGGCACGGTTTCCTTCGCTGGCCCACGCCGCGCTGGTGCCGGGCGGGCGGGTTTACCTGCGCACGGACGACCCGGATTATTTCGCGCAGATGCAGGAGGTGTTTGCGGCTGCGCCGGTTTTCCGTCCCGTGGAGACGCCGCCGGAGCTGATGGAGTTGGAAACGGATTTCGAGCGGGAGTTTCACGCGCGCGGGATTCCCACGTTGTACGCGGCGTACGAGCGGGACTGAGCGGCGGGGGCGACCCCCGGTGGGAGGGGCCGGGTCCGGATTTGCTTGCACGGTGGGCATGCCGGTTTCATGGTGGCTGCGGATGAGGGATCTGCGATGAGACCGGAATTGGTGGCGCGCATGGTGGGCGGGGCCATCCTGGTGCTGGTGGCGGTGTTGCTGGTGGCCAGCGGCACGTACGTGGTGGAGCCCGGTTACCGCGGCGTGGAGATCATTCTGGGCCGCGTATCCGAGAGGTTCAAACCGGAGGGGTTCGGCCTCAAACTGCCGCTGGTGAGCACGATTCATCCGGTTTCGATCCGCCAGCAGACGGTGCGGGAGACGGCGGAATGTTATTCCTCGGACCTGCAGCAGATCCGGGTGGATCTGCGGATTCTCTACCGGATTCCGGAGTCGGCGGTGGTGCGGTTGTTCCGGGATTACGAGGGGGATCCGTTCGGGCAGTTGGTGGCTCCGCGGGTGCACGAGGCGCTGAAGGAGGTGGTGGCGCTGCAGAACGCCGAGCAGATCGTGAAGAACCGCGAACAGATCAAGGTGCGGACGCTGGACCTGGCGCGGTCGAAGATCGGCGAGCTGGTGGTGGTGGAGGATCTGGTGATCGAGGACATCAAGCTGACGCCGGAGCTGGAGCGGGCGATCGAGCAGAAGATGGTGCAGGAGCAGGAGGCGGCCAAGGCCCGGTTCGTCCAGCAACGGGCGCAGATCGAGGCGAACACGGCGGTGATCAAGGCCCGGGGCGAGGCTGAGTCCATTCGCATCCGGGGCGAGGCTCTGAAGGAGAACCCCACCTATGTGGATTTGCAGATTGTGGACCGGTGGGATGGACAGGCGCCGCTGGTGGTCGGCGGGGGGCAGATCCTGATGTCGGTTTCGGAGTTGTGGCGGTTTACTGGGACGAACCATGCGCGCGCGCAATCCCTATTACCCGCACGATCGCGTTGAGGTGGTGATTCCGGCGTATCTGCCGCGGTTGCTGGCGGCGGCGGTGGTGTTGTTCGTGTTGGTGCTGCTGGGTGCGACCGGCAGTTACATCGTGCCGCCCGGACACCGCGGGGTGAAGGTGACGCTGGGGCGGGCGGCGGAGCAGTTCCTGCCGGAGGGGTTCGGGTTCAAGCTGCCACTGGTGACGCGGGTGGTGCCCATCAGCGTGCGGCAGCGGACGGTGCCGTTGCGTGCGGAATGTTTTTCGTCGGACCTGCAGCAGATCACGCTGGATCTGAGGATCCTCTACCGGGTTCCGGAACAATCGGTGGTGCAAATCTACCGGCAGTATGCCGGAGACCCGTTCGACAACCTGATCGCGCCGCGGGTGCAGGAGGCGGTCAAGGAGGTCACGGCATTGTTGACGGCGGAGCAGATCGTCAAGAACCGCGGACAGGTGAAGCTGGACGCGCTGGCCAGTGCCCGGGAGAAGATCGGCGACATCCTGGAGGTGAACGATCTGGTGATCCGGAACATTGATCTTTCGGACGAGCTGGAACGCGCCATCGAGGCCAAGATGGTGGCCGAACAGGAGGCGGCACGGGCGCGCTTCGTGCAGATGCAGACCGAGATCGAGGCGGAGACGGCGGTGATCCGGGCGGAGGGCGAGGCGCAGGCGATCCGCATTCGTGGTGAGGCGCTGCGGTTGAATCCGGAGTTCCTGCGCCTGCAATTGGTGGAGAAGTGGAACGGCCGGTCGCCGTTGGTGGTGCCGGGGGATGTGAGCGGGACAGGGGCGGGCCTGCTGTTGCCGGTGGGGCATCCGGCGCCGGTCGGGGAGGAGCCATGACAGGCCCCCAACGGTGGTGGCTGCGGGCGGTTGTCCTGGCCGGGGTGGCGGTGGGGCTGCTGGTGTTGTTTCCGCGGGCCCTTACGGTGTTGGAGCTGGCGGCGCGGGAGTTGCGCTACTTCTGGTGGGTGATCCTGCTGGTGGCTCTGGGCGTGTGGTTGATCTGGGGGCTGGGCCGGCGGTGAGGTGGGCCGTGCGGGATCGTCCTGGCTGCGCACAGCGGGTCAGGTGGGGTTTTCTTCCAGCGGGACCAGCCCCTGGGCGATGGCGTAGCGGGTGAGGGCGGCCACGCTGTGGAGGTCGAGCTTGGCCATGATGCGTTCGCGGTGGGTTTCGACCGTGCGCACGCTGACGCCGAGGCGATCAGCGATTTCCTTGTTGGAAAGGCCGCGGGCGATGAGGGAGAGGACCTGTTGCTCACGCCGGCTCAGGCGTGCGCTGCCGGTGCCGGAAGCCTGGCGGCGGATCCATTGGTTCAGCGCGGTTTCCGTCACCTGCGGGCTCAGGACCACTTCGCCCTCATGGATGCGCAGCAGGGCCTGGACGAGTTGTTCGGCTGGGATGTCCTTCAGGAGGTAACCCTTTGCACCGGCGGCGAGGGCGCGCTGGATGTAGTCGGGCCGGTTGTGGACCGAGAGGATGACGACGCGGGTGGCGGGGGAGCGCTCCCGCAAGGTTTCGCAGAGCTGCAGGCCGTCCATGTTGGGCATGTTGATGTCCACCAGCATGAGGTCGGGCCGAAGTTCGGCGGCCCGGCGGACGGCTTCCTGACCGTCGGCGGCCTCGCCCACCACGTGTAGCCGGGGATGCTCGGCCAGACAGGAACACAGGCCGCGTCGGACGACGGGATGGTCGTCCACGATGAAGACACGAACGGGCTTTTTGGATGCGCGTTTTCCTGGCATCGGTCACCGGAGCTGCTGGTTGCATCCTAGGCGGCGGGTCGGGCGTTGTAAAGCCGGCCGGTCCCCGGTGCGGGCTTTTCCGCGCGGGCGTTTGCCGGGGGAGGAACCGGGTGATGCCCGGCCAACGGGCGGGGGGACGATGCGGCCGGGGTCAGTCGGCTTCTTCTTCGCGCAGCCGTTCGCGGCGTTCGATGGCCTCGGGATGGCTGTCGAGGTTTTGAGAGAGGTAGACGTGCCGCAGTTCCTGGCCGAAACCGAGACGGCGGAAGAAGGCCAGTGCAGGTTTGTTGGCCTCGTCGGTGTCAACCAGCATGATGCGCGCGTCGCGTTCGATGAAGCGGCTGGTGAGGTGTCGGACCAAGCGGGAGGCCACGCCGCGTCTGCTCCAAGCCGGGTGGACGCCGAGCCATTCGAGCCAGCCGTAACGCCAGGCGCTGCCGCGTTTCTGCATGATGCTGCCGAGGGCGAAACCGATCACCCGATCGTTTGCCACGGCCACGAGGCAGGTCTCGGGCTCGGCACTGAAGAGTTTCATGACCTCGTCCTCGTCCCAACACCGGTAAAGGGTGGGCAGTTTTTCGGCCGTGAAGAGTCGCTGGCCGAGGGCGTAGACCTCGGGCAGGTCTTCCAGCCGCATGGGGCGGATTTCAACAGAGGGAGTTTCCGGTTTGCGCCGACGCGTTCCGGTACGGGCGGCCGGCCTGGGTAATGAAGGTTTCATGGAATCGGGTCCAACGTTCGTGGGGAAAGTTGCTGGGAAAACCAGAAGCTCATACGAACCGGCACGGGCTCAGGAGGTGAGCGTGCCGAAACGAGGGAACGAACGAGGGCAAACGCCGGCCTTTCCCATCGTGTGGGGCCGGGCTCGTCGTTCTTCAGGCTCGTCGTTCACGCCCCAACGGTAGCGGTCCCTGCCGGGCCGTGTCAACCGAAGTGCTACCCGGCTCGGACACAACATATTGGACGTCAGGCAGTTACATTGGCCGTGGCGATCCTTTGCCCGTGGGCGTGTGGTGGGCCTTTGCCCTGGGGGGCAGGATGGGCGTTGGGGATGTGCAAGCTAGAGATTCACAACGGGTTGCCGATCTCCCGCCGGGGGCCCAGGTCGTGTGCGGAGCTGCGGGGAGTTGGGTGTGCCGGGCCGGAGGAGGGGGGCCATGGGGTCTCGGTCAGGGTTTAAGTCTTGGGAGGCTGTGTTTGATGGGGCGCAGCAGCTCGTTTTGGATGATGCGGATGCGTTCGACCTGGCCCTTGGCGGGGAAGCGCTGGTAGAAGTTCGTGGCTTCAAATTCCGGGATGAGTTTGGTCCATGGTTCCAGGAGTTCCATCCAGCGGCGGAGGCGATCTTCGGCGGGTTCGTGTTCGCCTTGGGCGGTGAGTTGGATACAGACCCGGATCATGGCCCTGATGGTGACGGGGCAGGTGACCATGTACCCTGGGTTGCCCCATGCTTCACCCCACGTGTTTCGGGCGGCGAACAGGAAGTCACTCAGGATCTGGTAGCGTCGTTCGGCCTCCTCGGCGGGGGAGTGGCACGGGTCGTTTTCGATCCATTGATGGACTTCGTGGAAGAGTTCGGATTGGAGGATCCACTTGTCCTTGTGGGTGCGGCTGCCGAGTCGGCTGATGCGGTAGCGGAGCGGGCTGTCGCTTCTGCTGTAGAGCATGTGCACGATGCGGGCGGCCAGGCGCTGTTGCGGGGAGATCCAGGAGACCTTTTCGTACAGATCCACGAGGTGGCTCTTGCTGATGCGGGTGGGGGTGGAGTTGATGACGACGAACATTTCGGCGGCGAAGTCGCGGCTTTGTCCGTCGAAGATGATGCAAGGGACCTGGATGGCTCGGGCCTCCTGGGGATGTTTTTTGGCGAAGAAGTGGAGGGTGGCCAGGCGATGTTGCCCGTCAATGATGAGGTACGGCTGGGCGGGGTTTTGGAGGTGGCCCAGACCGGGGAGGTTGGACAGGTGCGTGAATTCGAGTCTTTCCTGGCTGAACAGGAGCACGGTCCCCGGGATGGGCGGTTGGGTCAGGGCGGTTTCGTAGAAGTTCATGATGGCCCGGATCTTTTTGGCTGCTAGTTCGCGTTGGAAGGCTTCGTCGCTGCGTTCGACATTGGCGATGAACCGGGCGACCTCGTCCTCTTCGGCGGGCGGGGTGGGTTGGATGTGGTCGTCCTCGTGGTGGAAGCGCGAGGTGAACCGGACGTGGCGGAGGAGATCTTCGGCCGGGAAGCTGACGAAGTAGAACCGGGCGTCTTTTTGTTGGATTTGAACGGCGATCATGGGGTGTATGAATCGGGGTTGGGTGGAACGGGACCGACGTTGCAGGCCGGAGGAAGCGAGGGGGGCAACGGCCCGGAAGGGCTGTCCGGTGCCCGCCCGGTCTGATCCGGGCGGACATCGTGGCAGGTTGTGTTCATGTGCGGGCCTCCTCCGTTTTTGCTCCTGTCTGGCGGACCGGTCCGTCTTTTGACCGGGCGCCCCGGGGCGGCCTGCCCGAGCAGCAGTCGGGTGATGATGACAGGCTAGGGAGTCGGGCAGCGGAGTCAAGGAGGCGGGTTGGGGCTGCGGAGGCGGGTTGCGGAGGGGTGCTGCGGGGGCCGTCAGTGCGGGTTTGCCCGGGGGCGAGTCTCTCTTATGCTCTGGATCTGCGATGGAGATCGTCCTGGTGTTGTGCATCACGGCGGTGGCCGTTTGGTTGTTTGTGACGGAGCGGTTCCGCGTGGATCTGGTGGCGCTCATGTTGATGGGCGCGCTGATCGTGGCGGGGCTGGTGCTCCAGTTTGCGGGTTGGGGCGAGGCGGGCCGGTGGATCACGCCGGACGAGGGGGTTTCGGGCTTCAGCAATCCGGCGGTGCTGACGGTGGCGGCGATGTTCGTGTTGAGCGCGGGGTTGCAGAAGACGGGTGCGGTGGGTTTTGTGGCGCGGTGGTTGGAGGGGTTGGCGCGGCATCCGATCTGGCTGGTGCTGGTCACGGTTGTGCTGGCCGGGGTGTTGTCGGCGTTCATCAACAACACGGCGGTGGTGGCGGTGTTTTTGCCGATGGTGCTGGCGGCGTGTGCGCGTGGCGGGATGCCGCCTTCGCGGGTGTTGATTCCGTTGTCGTATGCGGCGCAGATGGGGGGCGTGTGCACGCTGGTGGGGACCTCGACGAATCTGCTGGTTCATGCGTTGTCGGAGCGGGCGGGGGTCGGATCGTTTGATTTGTTCGAGTTCACGCCGCTGGGGGTGGTGTTGCTGGCGGTGGGGTCGGTGTATCTGGTGGTGGCGAGTCGGTGGTGGTTGCCGCACCGGGGGACGGCGCAGCGGGTGGAGAACTATCAGTTGGGGCCGTATCTGGCGGAGCTGCGGGTGCGATCGGATTCGCGTCTGGTGGGCCGGGTGTTGGGGGAGACGCCGCTGGGGCGTGGCGACACGGTGACGGTGTTGGAGGTGCTGCGGGCGGGTCGGCGCCTGTTTGTGCCCTTGCAGGAGACCGTGCGTGCGGGTGACGTGCTGTTGGTGCGGGCGGATCCGCGGGCGCTGATGGAGATCCGGACGGCGTGGGGATTGGAGCTGTTGCCCGGGTTCGCCGCCACGGACGCGAGTCTGGAGGGCGAGAACCTGAAGTTGGTGGAGGTGATCATTCCGGCGGGCTCGGCCTGGGAGGGCCGGACGCTGGGGAGTTTGAATTTTCAGCACCGGTATGGTGCGACGGTGCTGGCGGTGCGCGCCGGCAACCGGACGTTGCAACAGCGGTTGAGTCAGGTGGAGCTGGAGGTGGGGGATGCGTTGCTGGTGTTGGGGCCGGCCGAAGCGCTGGACCGGCTGCGGGCGGATCCGAATGTGCTGATGTTGCAACCGGTGGACGAACCGATCCTGCGCCGGCACAAGGTGCCTCTGGCGGTGGGTGTGGTGGCGGGGGTGATGTTGCTGACGGGGTTGAACGTGTTGCCGGTGATGGTGTCGGCCATTGTGGGGTGCATTGCGCTGGTGATGTGCCGGTGCCTGACGCTGGACGAAGCATATGCGGCGGTGGACTGGCGGGTGGTGTTTCTGCTGGCGGGGACCTGGCCGCTGGGTTTGGCGCTGCAGAAGACGGGCGCGGCGGCCGGGATCGCCGAGGCGGTTCTGTTCCTGACGGGGGACACGAATCCGTGGCTGGCGTTGGCGGTGTTGTATGCGGTGACGGCGTTTCTGACCGAGTTTCTGAGCAACAACGCCACGGCGGTCATGCTGACGCCGGTGGCGCTTTCGATGGCGGATTCGCTCGGGGCGGATCCCAAGCCGTTTCTGATGGCGGTGTGTTTTGCGGCTTCCACCAGTTTTGCCACACCGGTGGGCTACCAGACCAATGCCATGGTGTATCACCCGGGCGGGTACCGTTACATGGATTTTGTGCGGGTGGGTTTGCCTTTGAATGTGCTGTTCTGGGTGATCTCGGTGGCTTTGATCCCGCGGTTCTGGCCGTTTTGACCGGGTTGTCCGGCGGGGGAGAAACGGGAGGCGGAGCCGTGGGAGCCGGGCTTTGCTCTTGGCAGGGGCCTTGGATTTGGGTTTAAGCGGGGCTTGGTGACGCCGGAGCGATCAGGAGCAGCGGCGGGGGATCCGATGCCGGTGTGGGAGCGGCGCCGGCGCGCCGCGGGCTGGGTGCTGGGTCCGTTGGTGTTCGGCGGCCTTTGGGTGTGACCGTTGCCGGAGCTCTCGGCGGAGGCGCACCGGCTGCTGGCGGTTTGGGGGCTGGTGATGGTGTGGTGGGTGACGGAGGCGTTGCCGCTGGGTGCCACGGCTTTGCTGGGGGCGTGTTTGTGTGTGTTGTTCGGGGTGGGGGAGGCGCGGGCGGTGTTTCGGAGTTTCGGGCATCCTGTTCTCTTCCTGTTCGTGGGGAGTTTTCTGCTGGCCGCGGGTATGGTGCGGCATGGTCTGAGCCGGCGGCTGGCGGTGGCTTTGCTGAGTCTGCCGGGGGTGGCTGCGCGGCCGGTCCGGTTGCTGGCCGCTTTTGCGGCCGCCTGTGGGGTGTTGTCCATGTGGATTTCCAACAGCAGCACCGCGGCGATGTTGTTCCCGATGGCCCTGGCGGTGATCGCCGAGTGGGCCGGTGCGGGGCACGCGTCGGTCTGTACGCGGCGGTTGGAGGGGGCCTTGTTGCTGGTGGTGGCCTTTGCGGCTTCGATTGGCGGGATGGCGACACCGGTGGGTTCGCCGCCGAACCTGATCGCGCTGGCGTTTCTGCGGGAGCAGGCCGGGCTGCACCTGACGTTCTTGCAGTGGATGGTGGTGGCGCTGCCGGTGGCGGCGGGATTGGGCGTGTTTCTGGTGCTGTATTTTGCGGCCGTGTGCGGCGGCGGACGGAGCGGGCCTGCGGACCTGACGTTGCGGATGCGGGCGCTGCGTGCGGAGCTCGGTCCCTGGACACGTGGCGAGAAGCAGGTGATGGGCGCTTTCGGCCTGACGGTGACGCTGTGGTTGTTTCCGGGCGTGGTGAGTGTGGTGGCGGGGATGGACTCGCCGTTGTACCGGTGGTGGGAACGGCACCTGCCGGAGGAGGTTTGTGCGTTGCTGGGAGCGTTGATGCTGTTTGCGCTGCCGGTGGATTTGCGCAGGGGCGAATTTGCCCTTGGCTGGGAAGAGATTCGGCGGCTCGACTGGGGGACGATTCTGTTGTTCGGGGGCGGGCTGGCCTTGGGCGAGGCGGCGGTGAGGACGGGTCTGGCGCCGTGGCTGGGCCGGCGGTTGGTGGAGGCGCTGCCGGTGACGCATGTTTTCACGCTGACGCTGTTGTTTACGGTGGCGGCGGTGGTGTTGACGGAGACCACGTCCAACACGGCGACGGCGAATCTGGTGGTGCCGATGGCCCTGGCTGCGGCCCGGGCGGCGGACGTATGGCCGGTGGCACCGGCGTTGGGGGCCTGTCTGGGGGCGTCGCTGGCGTTCATGCTGCCGGTGTCCACCCCGCCGAACGCGATGGTGTATGCATCGGGCTGGGTTCCGCTGGGAAGCATGTTGCGTCACGGGCTGGTGCTGGACCTGGCGGGGATCGTGCTGGTGGTGGCGGCGGCCACGTGGTGGATGCCGTGGGTGTTGAGGTGGATGGACTGATTGCACCGGCCCGACGGTGCGGGCTTGCCCCTGCGGGCCGTCCGGTCCGATGTTGGGCGCCGGTCCGGGGCACCGGGACATTCGCAGGAGCAGACAGAAGATGAAAGTCACACTGTACGGAGCGGCGGGAGAGGTCACGGGGTCGGCGTACCTTGTGGAGACGGGTCGGGCGCGGGTGTTGGTGGATTTCGGGCTGTTCCAAGGGCACGGCAAGGCGGAGAAAAAGAACCGGGTGCCCGCGGGGTTGCGTGCGCGGGAACTGGATGCGGTGCTGATCACGCACGCGCATCTGGATCATGTGGGTCGGCTGCCTTTGCTGGTGCCGGCGGGTTATCGGGGGCCGGTCTATGCGCACGAAGTGACGGCCGAGCTGGCGGGCCTGGTCCTGCGGGACTCGGCCAAGGTACAGGCGCATGATGTGGCGCGGTTGAACCGGAAACGGATGCGGGCGGGCAAGCCGTTGCTCCAACCGCTATACGGCGAGGCGGAGGTCAACGCGGTGTTGGAACTGTTTCGCCCCGTGGGCTACGGCGTTTGGACCGAGGTGGCGCCGGGGGTACGGGCCCGCTGGGTGAACGCGGGCCACATGCTGGGTTCGGGCAGCATCGAGCTGGTGGCGGAGACTGGCGGGGGGCTGCGGCGGGTGGTTTTCTCGGGCGACGTGGGACCGCCGGGGCTGGCCCTGGTGCCGGATCCGGAGGAGCCGGCGCCGGGTCAGGTGGTGTTTTTGGAATCCACGTACGGGGACCGCGACAACAAGTCGCCTGCGGAGACGCTGGCCGAGTTCCGGGCGATCATCGAGTCGGCCGTGGAACAGAAGGCGCGCGTGTTGGTGCCGGCCTTCGCCATTGGACGAACCCAGCAGATCCTGTATCACCTGGATGAACTATTCTGCGCGGGCGTGGTGAAACCGTTTCCGGTCTATCTCGACAGTCCGATGGCAATCGAGGCCACCGGGATTTATGCGCGGCATCCGGACCTGTTCGACGCGGAGGCGCGGGCCCTGCAGCGGGCGTGCGAGCTGGTGCGGACGCACCGGCACGTGATTCCTTGTCCGACCCCGGAGGATTCGATGCGCTTGAACGATGCGCCGGGGCCGTGCCTGATCATGGCCGGCTCGGGCATGTGCACCGGCGGCCGGATTCTGCATCATCTGAAGCACGGGCTGTGGCGGCCGGAGACGGTGGTGATGTTCGTGGGGTATCAGGTGGAAGGTTCGCTGGGGCGGCGGTTGGTGGACGGTGCCCGGCGGGTGCGCATTTTCGGGGAGGAGATCGCCGTTCGCGCGCGGATTCACACGTTGAACGGATTCAGTGCGCATGCGGGTCAGAGCGCGTTGTTGCGGTGGTTGGAACCGCTGACGCGGGTCAGGCCCCGGGTGGTGCTGACGCACGGAGAGCCACGCGGCCGGCAGCCTCTGGCCGAGCAGATCGGGAGGCGCTTCGGATTGGAAGTCCTTCAGCCGGAGTTCGGCGAGACGGTCGAATGGTGAGGAGCGGGTGAGACCGGCCGTTCCGGCGGGTTGAGAGGGGCGTGGCGGACGGGTCGGGCGCGATTCCTGCCCGGAGCCGGCGGAGTTGTGACGGCGGTTCAGAACAGCTCCGGCACGCCTTCCTCCAGGAACCGGATACTGGAGAGAAGTCCTTCCTTGCGGGCCAGTTCGCGCAGCAGGCGCGGGGGTTCCTCCGGATCTTCGAACGACAGTTTGAACGTCCCGTAGTGCATGGGCACCATCCACTGGGCACGGACGTCCTTGAACACCTGGAGGGCTTCCTCGGGACCCATGTGGACGTTGCGGAAGGAATCGGGCTTGTAAGCGCCGATGGGCAGCAGGGCGATCTCCGGCGGGCAGTGTTGGCCGATTTCCTTGAAGCCTTCGAAGTAGGCGCTGTCACCGGCGTGGAAGACCCGGCGGCCCTGGTATTCGAGGAGGAAACCGCCGTAGCCGCGGTGGTCGTCGCGCAGGATGCGTGCCCCCCAGTGCAGGCACGGAGTGAGGGTGACCTTCCAGCCGTTGTGGGAGAAGCTGTCCCACCATTCGAGTTCCACGATGCGTTCGAAGCCGAGGTCATGGGCCAGATCGCCCATGCCCCATGGCATGACGGCGATGCGGGGATGGGGCAGTTTGCGGAGGCTGGGCCGGTGGAAGTGATCGAAATGGGCGTGGGTGAGCAGGACGAGGTCAATGGGCGGCAGGTCCTCCACCTTTAGCCCGGTGTGCCGGATCCTTTTGAGGAAGAAGAGCCAGTTGGCAAAGTTGGGATCAATCAGGACGTTCAGGTCGGTGAACTGGATGAGGAACGAGGCGTGCCCGATCCAGGTGAGCGCGATCTGGCCCTGATGGAGTTTGGGGAAGACCGGCGGTTTGGGTGAGCCCGTGCGCGGTGTCAGGAGGGCTTTCCAGACCATCTCCCGGAAGAACGTGCGCGGGTTGAAAGCCCGGGTCGGCGTCAGATCCCGCAAACGCCGGGGCAACCGGCGCTCCCGCCGGTAGACCGGAGGTTTGCTGCGTGGGCCCGGAGTCATGTTCGATCCACGGCCACGTGTACGACGGCCTCGAATAAAAAGCAAGGCGGGGCGTCGAATCCGACGAAGACCGGTGGCAGCGCCGGTGAGAAGAGCCAGAAACCGGGAGGGTTGATCATGAAAAGGTCGTTGACGATTCTGACCGCGCTGAGCCTGGCGCTGGCGACAGTGTCCTCGGCGCGTGCGGGAGACCGCGAGTGGGCCACGGCCGGCAAGATCCTCGCCGGTGCGGTGGTGGGTGCCACGCTGGTGGCTGCGTTGCAACCGGTTCCTGTCTGTGCCACGCCGCCTGTGGTGGTGGCGCCCCCGCCTCCGCCCGTGGTGGTGACACCGGCTCCGGTGGTGGTGGCGCCGCCCCCGGTCGTGGTCGCGCCGCCACCAGTGGTGGTGGCCCCTGCGCCGGTGGTGGTGAGGCCCCGACCGGTGGTGATGGCACCTGCTCCCCGGGCCGTCGTGCATGTGCGGGTTGCCCGTCCGGCACGGTCGCACTGGCACTGCCGTTGACGGGGCATTGACCGGAGGAACCAGACCCGCCCGGTGCCCTTGCCGGGCGGGTTTTTCATTGCCGGGGCGTCGGGCGGGCGGCTACCCCTGCCCGGTGTATGAACGGTTCGCACGCATCCAACGAGCCTTTCGAGTCCCTGACCCGCCGGCCGCGCTGGGAGGACCCGGTTTATGCCTCTTCCACGGCATGCGTGGTGGGCGAGGTGATCCTGGGCGCGGAGGTGAGTCTCTGGCCCTACACGGTTTTGCGGGCGGATTTGAATCGGATCGTCATCGGCCGGGGCACCAATCTGCAGGACCACGTGGTGGTGCATTTGTCGGCGGAGCGACCGTGCGAGGTGGGTGCGTACGTGACGGTGGGGCACGGTGCTGTGTTGCACGCGTGCACCGTCGAAGACGAGGTGCTGGTGGGCATGCGAGCCACCATCCTGGACGGGGCGGTCATGGGGGCGCAGTCCATCGTGGGCGCGCAGGCGTTGGTGCCCCCGGACATGAAGGTGCCGCCCGGCTCACTGGTGGTGGGTGTGCCGGCGCGGGTGGTGCGGTCGCTTTCGGCCGGGGAACGGGCGTCGTTGCGGCCCCGCGCGCTGCGGTACATCGAGCTGGCCCGGGCCCACGTGCGCCACGGTTGGATGCGCCGCGGTCTGCCCGGCGGCCCTTCCGAAGGGGGAACCTGCCGGGATTGAACCGCAGGGAAAATTCCGGCAGCGCGGCTCGACAGGACCGGGCTTCGAGGTAACTTGGCCGCATGAGCAACCTGCTGGTGATCCTGCTGACGGCGCTTTTGACCTCCAACGCTCCTCCGGCCGAACTGGCGCTGCCGGTAGCGTCCCCGGCCCGGACCGTCGCCGCGCCCGACCCCGCGGATCCGGTCGAACAGGAGTACCGCAGGTTGTTGGAACTGGACGACCGGACGTTGGGCGAACTCGATCAGTTGATCCGCGACTTTCAAAACGCCGGGGCTGACAATGAGGTCGCGCGGGCCGAGCTGCGGCGGCGCATCGAGGCCCGCACCGGGGAGGTCCGCGAGGCTTACGAGGCCTTTCTGCGGAAGCATCCGGATCACGCGCGGGCGCGGCTGGCCTACGGCAGTTTCCTGAACGAAATCAAGGACGAGGAAGGGGCCGTGGTACAGTGGGAAAAGGCGCGGCAGCTCGATCCGACCAATCCGGCCGCGTGGAACAACCTGGCCAATTACTACGGGCATCGCGGCCCGGTGACCAACGCCTTCCGCTATTATGAGCGGGCCATCGAGTTGGATCCACGCGAGCCGGTGTACTATCACAACTTCGGCACCACGGTGTATCTCTTCCGCAAGGATGCCATGGAATACTTCGGCATCACCGAGCAGCAGGTGTTTGACAAGGCACTGGACCTTTACGCCCGCGCCCTGCAACTGGATCCGACCAACTTTTTCCTCGCCCACGACATCGCCCAAACCTACTACGGCATCCGCCCGTTGCGGACCAACGAGGCGCTGCTGGCCTGGACCTACACCCTCGGCCTGGCGCGGGACGCCATCGAGCGCCAGGGCGTGCTCATTCACATGGCCCGGATCCGGATCCTGGCCGGCCAGTTCGACCAGGCGCGGGCCTTGTTGGAAAAGGTCACCGAACCCGCGCTGGCGGATCTGAAAGCCCGGGTGGAACGCAACCTGCGTGAACGCGAAGCCCGGGCACGGGGGAGCGGGGCGGACTCAGCTGGGGGCCCCGCGCCCTGAGCCCCAGCGGTTGCAGGGGTGCAGGGACCTTTTCCCGGCCAGATACGGAGGCGTTGACCTGCATCAAGGCAGGTCGGTGGCCGGGCGGCCATATTGGCGGGCGATGACAACGAACATCGTCACCGTGGACGTCCGGGAGGATCTGAAGGCGGGTCGCCAGCCTTGCGGGCGGATCATGGAGGCCGTGGCCGGGCTGCGACCGGATCAGGCCCTGAGGCTCCTCGTGCCCTTCGAGCCGGTCCCCTTGTACAGTGTGCTCGGCGCACGTGGATTGCGACACACCACGCGGGTGCTGCCCGGGGGCGATTTCGAGGTCCTGTTCACCTGGGACCAGGAGGGGGCGTCCGGACCTGCCGGGTTTGACCCCGAGTCTCAAGCCGGCGCCGGTTGTGGTTGCGGCTGCAGCGAGAGCGCGGGAGCGGGGCCGGAGCGACTCGAGCTGGACCTGCGCGACTTGGCCCCGCCGGAACCCATGACGCGGATTCTCGAGGTGCTCCCGCACCTGCCGCCGGGCGGCGTTCTGGCGGCGCGGACGGAACGCCAGCCGATGCATTTGTATCCGTTGCTGGCCCAGCGCGGGTTCCATGCCCGCACCGAGAGCCTGCCGGACGGTTCCTTTTTGACGACGATTACCGCCATCGAGGGGGGTGACGAACCGTGAAGGGAAACCGCCCACAGGAGGGCCGGAACGCCGGCGGCGCGGGGGGCGACGTTGCCCCCGCTTCGGGCGCCCTGCCGGTGCCCACCCACGCGCCCTCGGTGAGCCTGCCGCTACGGTTCTTTGCCGCGGGTTTTCTGGCGGTGGGGCTCGTGCCGGTGGGCATGCTGCTGCGGCCGGAGGTGCTCTCCACCTACCATTACAACCAGTATGTCATTGCGCTGACGCATCTGACGGTGCTCGGTTGGATGGGTTCGGTGGTGTTCGGCGCGTTGTACCAGTTGGTGCCGGTGATGTGGGGCACGCGACTGGCGAGCGAACGGGCGGCGCGCTGGCATTTTGTCTGCCACGTCGTCGGCTTTGCGGGCATGGTGTGGATGTTCTGGCGGTGGGACCCGAAGCAGGTGGGACATTTCGGGTCGGTGCTGGCGCTGGGGGTGGGGCTGGCGACCTGGACGTTGATCCGCACAGTTTGGCGGGCGCCGCGCCGGACGTGGATGAGTGCCGTGCTGGCGAGCGCGCTGTTTTGGTGGGGTGCCGTGGTGACGGTGGGCCTGGGGGTGGCGGCCGCCAAGTGTACGTACGAATCGGCAGCGCGGCTGAATCCGGCCACGCCCTTGGGTGCGCTGGTGCATGCGCTGGAGGCGACGGCGACGTATCTGAAGGGCTTCGATCAGATCGCGCTGATGCATGCGCACGCGCATCTGGGGTTGGTGGGCGCGTTTCTGCTTCTGTTGACAGGGGTGTCCTACAAGCTTGTGCCGATGTTCACCCTCGGACCGAATGTGAGCGCGGGCCGGGTGTGGCTGGTCATCGGCCTGCTTGATCTGGCCACCGCCGGTAGTTTCCTCACCATCCTGCACCGGAGTCCGTGGAAACTGGCGTTTACGGTTCTGGGGGTCACGGCGTTGGCCCTGTACGGATGGGACATGATGAAGATCGTGCGCGGCCGGCGCCGGCCCCGGTTGGATCTTCCCATGCGCTATTTTCTGGCGGGCTTGTTGTGGCTGGTGCCGCTGGCCGGGCTGGCGCTGTACCTTTCCCACCCCGGCCTGACGTTGACGGTCCGGGTGGGCCAATGGGAGAACGTGTACGGTCTGTGGGCGTTGCTGGGGTTGTTCAGCTTCAGTTTGGTGGGGATGTTGTACAAGATCGTGCCGTTCCTGGCCTGGTACAGGCGATATGCTGCCAGGGTGGGGCTGGAACCGGTGCCGGGATTGCAGGACCTCTACCACGAGGGCTGGCTGCGTTGCGGGTTGGGGCTGCACCTGGCGGGGATGTTGGTGCTCACGGCGGGGACGCTGGGAACGAACACGTCGCTGGTCCGATGCGGCGCCGCCTTGTGGGGTGCGGCCATGGCGGTGCACGGGATCAATCTGGCTCTTGCCTGGGTGCGACGACCGGTTGCCGCGGGCCGCGCGGTGGCCGTGCGCACGGCGCAACCCGTGTCGGTGTCATGATCCGCGAAGAGGAACTCTGGGAGGCGCTGCGTCGGGTGGTGGATCCCGAGGTGGCGTGCAACATTGTTGACCTGGGGCTGGTGTACGAAATGGTCTGGAGGGACGGCCGGGTGAAGGTCCGCATGACGACGACCAGTCCGGGCTGTCCCTTGGAAGGGGTTTTGGTGGCGGGGGTGCGACAAGCGTTGCTGTCCGTGCCGGGTGTGGCCGGGGTGGAGGTGGAGCTGGTTTATGACCCGCCGTGGCATCCGGGGAGGATCCATCCCGCGGCCTGGGCGGCCTCTGGTGGGGAGAGTTGAGGGTCCGGCCGCCGGGGGCGGGCACGCGGGGTGGGCCGGACCTGTGCTCGACAATTCCCCGATTGGCGGTATCGTACGGGTGATGCTCAAAGTGGAGCTTCCACGGTGCACGGTTCGTGCGAGGTGCGACGGCCCGGACGGCGCGGTCCGACCGTCCTTTGAAGGGGCCCGGGCAAGCGGTCCGGCTGGCCGGAGGCCGCGGTACGTTTGCGCTTGAGAGGCCGGAGTCGCATGAACCGCGTCAGGCATGGCTTCCTCTTCTTCGCGGGGTTGGTTGCGCCCGGCAGAAGCCGGGCTGTCGGGAGTCTCCCTCTGGCGTGTGTGGTCCCGCTTTCGGTGCATCCGGCCGGACTTTGTCGTGGGCCGGCCCGGGGCGGGGCGCCGGGGGACCTGGTCTCGGTTGGGAACTCCGGGGTGTCAGGATTGAAGTTGCATTGAACGGTCTGTTGGAAACCCAGAACCGGCGGCCGGAACGTGTGTTCCTGGTCGCAGCCGAGCTGAAATCGCACGGCAACGGTTGGCAGACGCGCGACTCGCTCGAAGAGCTGGCGCAGTTGGTGGTGTCGGCCGGCGGTCGCGTGGTGGGGGAAGGTGTCCAGAAGGTTGATTCGCTGCACCCGGCCACGTTCATCGGGCGGGGCAAGGCCGAGGAATTTGCCGCGCAATGCCGGCAACAGCAGGTGGATACGGTGGTGTTCGACGACGAGCTGACGCCGGCCCAGCATCGAAACTTGGAAAAGATTTTCCAGTGTCGGGTGCTGGACCGGACGGCGTTGATCCTGGACATTTTTGCGCAGCGCGCGCGAACCCGGGAGGGCAAGCTGCAGGTGGAGCTGGCCCAGCTCCAACATTTGCTGCCGCGGCTGACCCGTGCGTGGGGGCACCTGTCGCGGCAACGGGGTGGCATTGGCGTGCGCGGGGGCGAGGGTGAGTCGCAGCTCGAGATGGACCGGCGCAGGGTGCTGGACCGCATCGCCCGGATCGAACGCGAGTTGGACGAGGTGCGACGGCAGCGGACGCTCCAGCGTGTGGCGCGGAAACGGCATCAGTACCCGCTGGCCTCGCTCGTGGGCTACACCAACGCCGGCAAGTCCACCCTGCTCAACGCGCTGACCGGCGCCGGGGTTCTGGCCGAGGACAAACTCTTTGCCACGCTGGATCCCACGACGCGGCGGTTGCAACTGCCCACCCGGCAGGAGGTCCTGCTCAGTGACACGGTGGGGTTCATCCGCAAGCTGCCGCATCAGCTCGTGGAAGCTTTCAAGGCCACGCTGGAAGAGGTGACCGAAGCGGACCTGCTGCTGCACGTGGTGGACATCAGCCATCCGCTGGCCGAGGAACAGATGGCTGCCGTGGACACCGTGCTCAAGGAGATCCACGCCGACCAGAAGCCGACCCTGGTGGTGTTCAACAAGGTGGACCGTCTGCCGCGGCAGGAGGTGCCCGCCCGGTTTTTCGAAAGGCACCCGCACGCGGTGGCGGTGTCGGCCCTGACCGGCCAGGGCTTGTCCACGCTCCTGGAGGAGATCGCGCGGCACCTGCGTCCAGCCCGGCAACTGGTGCGAGTGGCCATCCCGCACGAGCGGGCCGACCTGATCGCGCGGTTACACAGCGTGGGGCAGATTGTCGAGCGCCGGTACCATCCCCGGACGGCGCGTTTCAAGGTGCACCTGAGCCCGCAGCACCTGCAGGAGTTCGCCCCCTACATCGTGGAAGGCCCCGAAGAGGCTCCCTCCGAGACAATGTCCTTTTCCCAGCGGGGCACGCCGGCTGCAGTGTCCGAGCGCTGACGGAGCCCCCTCGCCGACTTGCCATTTGATAGGTCGCCGTCGCCCGCCGGTGGATTGGGCGGGCCGGGTCTTCTGGTTTGCGCAGGAGCGGAGTTGTCCGGCGCTCATCCCGTGCTATCCTTGATCCGTTTCGCCGTTGCGGTGCAGGCGACTCCGTGGGAGACTGGGCGCCCGCTTGCAACGGCGGTTTCACCAGACGGAAGCTCATGAGTCAGGCAGCGATCGAAGCGAACAAGAACGTGGTCGAAAAGTACGTCCATCAGTTCGACCGGGTGGCCGAACTGCGGGCGCAACCGGACTGGCTGTTGGAAAGCCGCCGGACGGCGCTCCAACAGTTGCAGGAACTGGGTCTGCCCACGCTGAGGGACGAGGACTGGCGGTACACCAACGTTGCGCCCATCGCGCGCATGGCCTTCCGGCCCGCGTTGGAGCCGCCTCCCGCGGAGGTGGATGCCGGGTCTTTGCAAAGCCTCGTGTTTGCCGGCTTGGAAGGGCCCCGGCTGGTTTTTCTGAACGGCCATTTCCAGCCCGGGCTCTCGGTGCTGGACGGACTGCCGCGGGAGGTTCGTTTCGGCAACCTGGCCCGGGCCTTGCAGGAGGAACCGGACCGTGTGCGGGAGCATCTCAATCAGTTGGTGGGCATGCCGGAGCATGGATTCACCGCGCTGAACCAAGCGTGGTTCATTGACGGCGCCTGGGTCTGGGTGCCGGATGACGTCCGGCTTGATGTCCCGCTGCACATCCTCCACGTGGCGGGCCCTTCGGGCGAGGGCCTGACCTGTTGCCCGCGGAACGTGTTCGTCGTGGGTGACCGCGCCCGGGTGACCCTGGTGGAGAGCTACGTCCAGCTTGGGGCGCGGCGGTACTTCAACAACGCCCTGACCGAACTCCGGGTGGGAGAGGAGAGCCACATCGAGCACATCAAGTTCCAGGACGAGTCCCTGGAGGCCTTTCACATGGCCTCGCTGCACGCTTCATTGGGACGGGCCTGCCGGGCGTTCCTGCACTCGTTCGCGCTGGGTGGCCGGCTCTCCCGCTACAATCTGCGGGTGCGGCTGGCCGGCGAGGGTTTGGAGGCCATCCTCAACGGTCTCTACCTCACCCGCGGCGATCAACTGGCCGATCATCACATGATCGTGGAACACGCCCAGCCGTACTGCGCCAGCCACGAATACTTCAACGGCATTTTGGACGACAAATCGCGCGGGGTTTTCCACGGTCGGATCCTCGTCCGGCCCGGCGCACAGAAGACCGATGCCAAGCAAACCAACAAAAACCTGCTCCTGTCGGACGACGCCCAGGCCAACACCAAGCCGCAATTGGAGATTTACGCCGACGACGTCAAATGCACGCACGGCGCAACCGTCGGGCAGCTGCATCCGGAGGCCATCTACTACCTGCGGACGCGCGGCATCGGCCCCGAAACGGCCCGCCGCATGCTCGTTCACGCGTTTGCCGGCGAGATCATCGAACGCATCCAGTACGAACCGGCCCGCGAAGCGCTCGACCAACTGGTCTGGGACCGCCTCGAAACCACCTCGCACATGGCCGTTCCCGCCTGAGCCGACCGCGCCCGGGCCTCACCCTGCGTGTCCATGTTCGACGACATTGACGATCTCTACCAGGAGGTGATCCTCGACCACTGCAAGCATCCGCGCAACTTTCACGAGTTGCCAGAGGCCACCTGTTCCGCCCAGGGACACAATCCGCTGTGTGGCGACCAGCTGCAGCTCTACCTGCGCCTCGAGGGCGACCGGATCGCCGACATCAGCTTCGTGGGGTCGGGCTGTTGCATTTCCAAGGCTTCGGCCTCGCTTCTCACCGAGTTTGCCCGGGGCAGGACGCGGGCCGAGGTGGAACGGATGTTCGAAGCCGTCCACGAGATGGTCACCACCGGCAAGGTGGCCGATGGCGTGGGTAAACTGGCCGTCTTCGCCGGCGTGCACAAGTACCCGGCCCGGGTGAAATGCGCCATCCTGGCCTGGCACGCCCTCAAGGCCGCCCTGCGCGGCGAGCAAACACCCGTCAGTACCGAGTCCGAAACCATCTGAACCCGGGCCCGCGCCAGCCCACAAGGCTCGCGGGCCGCTACGAACGGACGGACGGCCTTGGGCGCAGGCCTCCCGGTGGAGCCTCACCCTGTTCGGACCGCCCCGGCGGCAGAGCCCCGCCAAACGAAAAAGGCGGCCGCATGGGCCGCCTCGAATATACGGAACGCCGCCGTTGCCTCTCAAAGTTGCCCAGCCTCCCGGCGGCGGAGCCCGGCCAGCGAAGCCAGCGTCAGCCCCAGCACCCACAGCCCGGCCGACCCTACCCAACCTTCAGGCAGCGTGGGCGTGCCCGACAGCTTGGCAATGCCGAACTCCCCGATCGCAAAGTCCGTCGTGGGACTGCTAACGGTCAGCGTCGTCAGACTCCCCGGACCGGAAAGATAGAAGCCGTAACCCCTCGCCCCCGCGTTGCCGTTCACGGGCAGCGACAAGAACGTGCCGTCATTGGCCGTGACCGTGATCGTGTGGATCGCAAACGGGTTGGGCTCTGCGTAGAGGTAGAACGCCGCCGTATTCGCCGGCAATGTGAGCGTCACCGACAAAGCCCCATCCGTGGAGTACACATCCCCGCTGTAGCCGTGGCTCCAAGTGGCCCAACCCGAGCCGATTACCCAGTGGCTCAGGCCGATGCTGAACGTCACGGCGCCGCCCAGAGGCGACGCAACACTCGTCACGGTCGAGCCCTCCGGAGTGGGATCCGGCCCAAACGGGGTCATGGTGTACCCCCCCAGCGTGGTGGGAGGGGCGCCCGTGCCAAGGTCCACCGCGGTAATCACGGCGCCCGCAGGGACCGCGCTCAGAAGAATACCGGTCACCAGAGAACCGGCCAACGCCAGCTTCATTCCGTCTCGCATAAGCTGTATCTCCTTTGACCTGTTGCTGTTCGGCGGTCTTTTGATCCGCCAAAAGTGAGAAAGCACGAAACATGCCATACACCTTCGGAATTTCCTTTTTCAAATATATCTAGATTATCCGCAACTGGTTGCGCGATCGTCAGAGTTCAGATGGCCATCGATCGGAAAGGAAAACGCCGGCGGATTGTCAACTGAACCGACACAATCCAATGTCCTCATGGCGGTGTTTAGGAGGATTGAATGCATAACATCATGGTAAACAGAAAGATGTAAAACAGACGTAATCTCACTGGTTGTGTAAGGTTTTCCGACACATGCGGCCCTTGGCCGGTTCGCGGCCCCTGCACCAGTTGAGTAACTCGCAGATGGCCAGTGCGTTGTGGCGGATCTGATCGGGATCGCCATTTGTAAAAGCTGCCGACACTCGTCCGGCCCTCATCATGGTGGCGACGTCGCGAGACGGCCCCGAGGAGGCGGGTCCGTCGGATGCTGCACCAGACGTTCCCTTGCCGCAGGGGCGTGCCGGGCGCGCGCGGAACAGGCTTGCCGGCAATCCGGCCGAGCTGGAGCAAAGCCGGCGCATCCTTGCCGGACGCGCGGACACGAGGATCCATCCGGAAGGCGGAGGTCTGGTCACGAACGCCGCAAGCAGCGCCTCGAATGAGCGATTTCCCTATTCCAAGCCTTGCAGAGGTGGACGGAAACCGAACCGCCGGGCCAGGCCGAGCGCATGGGACAGGGACTTGATGCCGTCGGTGCAGGTGGCGTCTGACAGGGAGGCTGCCGCGAGGCAGACGCCGGTCAGCAGGCACCGCTGCAGTTCCCAGCCCTCGTGGAGGCCCCAAAGCACGCCTGCGCAAAAGGCGTCGCCGGCTCCGGCCGTGCCCGCGACGTACTTGTCCGGCAACCGGAGCGACATTTGCCAGGCATCCTCTCCGCGTCGGGTGCGCGCGAAGGCCCCCTCCGGGAAATGAATGACCACCAGCTCGCGCACGCCCATTTGCAGGATGGCCCCGGCGGCGTGCCGGAGCGTGACGACGTCGAGGTTTCCGTTCGGCTGACGGAGGGTGAACCCGGTCGTCCGCGCCGCTTCGATTTCGTTGAGAAAGCAGTAGTCCACGTGGGGGAGGGTGGGTTTGACCACCCGTGCGTAGCGGTCGCTGTCTTCGCTCACGACGTCCACGCTGGTTTTCATCCCGGCGGCCTGGGCACGGGCCAGGAGGCGCCCGGCCCGGGTGCCGAACTTCGGATCCGGCTGATCCAGCCCGTCCAGCAGGAGGAGATAGGCCAGGTGAAAGATCCGGGCGCGGATCTTGTCGAAGTCCAGGTCCTCACCCCGCCAGAGCGCATTGGCGCCGCGTGCATGGAAGAAGGTGCGGCGTCCGGTCTGCTGCTCGGTCATCACATCGGTGAAGGAAGTGGCTGCGCGCGGGGTCTGACCCAGGTAGCGGGTGTTGATTTTGTACCGGCGGCAGGTGTCGAGGATCCAGCGTCCCAGGAGGTCGTTACCCACCATCCCGGCCCCCCAGAGGGGAAAGAGCGCACCGGCCCGGGCCAGGGTCACCAGGACATTGAACGGCGCGCCGCCGGTCCCTTGTGTCTGCTTGAGGATGTTGGCCAGTTGTTCCGGCTGCGGCCAGACATCAATGATCTTGACCTGGTCCACGATCCAGTTGCCCCCGGCCAGAATCCCTCGCCGGCTGGGCGCAGACGCTTTGGCTTTCATGGCGGTGGAACCTCAGAATTTGCCGCTCAGTGAAGCGCGGGAAGCCTTTTCGACGCAAGTTCTTTGTGGTCCCGAGCCCGGGGCAGCGGCGGACGCGCATGCGACCTGCGAGGTGCCCGGCCGGTCTGTCGCTGCGCATCTGGGGCGGCACCGCCCCTGGCCAGCCTCGGACGCCGCTTGGAAACATTAACAAAAACTGTTTGCACAGTTGCATAAATTGAGGTAAACGAATGGTAGTTATGTGTGTCGACTTCGCGGTGGCCAAGTATCCGGTGACGGTCCGTCTGCGGGACGGCAAGGAATGCACGGTGCGCCTGTTGCAGTCCGAGGATGCGCCTCGTCTCTACGAATTCCTGCGTGCGGTGCCCGAAGAGGAGCGGTTGTTCATCAAACCGCGGTTGTCCCTGCGATTGGTCCGCCAGTGGTGTCGGCAGGCGCGGCCGGAGGAGAACCTGACGTTGGTGATGCTGCACGGGGATCGGATCATCGGCGAAGCCACTCTCCATCAGCGTCCGGGGGGTTGGAAGCGGCACATTGGCAAGGTTACGGTCCTGACGCATCCGGAGTATCGCGGGGTGGACGTGGCCAAGCTGCTGGTCAAGGAGCTGCTGGAGATCGCGCCGCATTGCGGGTTGGAACGTCTGGAGGCAGAGCTGAACGGCGAGCGCACGGTGGCCATTCGGGCCCTCTACCAGCTCGGGTTCGAGCAGTGGGCGCACATCCCCGGCTACTTGCGGGACATGCGGTTTCAGCCGCACGACTACGTACTGCTGGGGATCAAGCTGGTGACGGACGAGGAATATGCCGTGGCGCTCGGGTGAGCCGGTCGGGGTTGCCCGGGGCTGGCAGGCACCCGGCTTGACGGGGGTTGGAGGGTGCGTGTCGGGGTCCTTTGGATCGGCCGGCGAGGGACCGGGAGCGGCCCGGGGCTTCAGGATCCCGTGCCGGTGGAGGCGGGAGGCGGAGCGGCCTGGGGTTCGGCGGGCGATTCGGTCCACGGCTCGGCCACGCGGCGGATGCTGCAGGCGCGGCCGGTGGTGGGATCCACCTCGATCAGGGCGCCCAGGAGCATGATGCGGGTTCGGGCGACTTCGAATCGTTGGGGGCACTGGGTCAGGAAGCGGCGCAGCACGGGTGCAATTTCGCGGCCCAGCACACTTTCCTGCGGGCCGGTGAAGCCGGCGTCGGTGAGATAGGCGGTGCCGCCGGGGAAGATCTGTTCGTCGGCGGTGGGGACGTGGGTGTGGGTGCCGATGACGGCGGTGACCTGTCCGTCGAGCAAGCGGCCAAAGGCGATTTTTTCGGACGTGGCCTCGGCGTGGAAATCCACGAGGATGACCGGGGTTTGCCGGCGCAGTCGTTCGACTTCCGGAGGGACGAGCAGGAAAGGGTTTTCCAGAGGCGGCATGAAGGTGCGGCCCTGTGCGTTGACGACTGCCAGGGGCGGTTTGTCGCCCTGCTGAACGACGCAGCTGCCGCGGCCGGGCACGCCCGGCGGGTAGTTCAGGGGGCGGAGGATGCGCGGTTCGTTCTCCAGCAGTTGGGCGGTTTCCTTTTGATCCCACACGTGGTCGCCGGTGGTGATGACGTCCACGCCGGCGCCGAAGAGCTCCGCGGCCGTTTTGGCGGTGATGCCGGCGCCGCCGGCGCTGTTTTCGCCATTGGCGACCACGTAGTCCAGGCCGAGTTCGCTCCGCAACCGGGGCAACAGGGCCTGCACCGCCTGTCGGCCGGGCCGCCCCACCACGTCACCGATGAACAGCAGTTTCACGGGCCACAGCCTATGCCGGCTGCCTTCGGAATCAAAGCGTGGGTCCCTGGGGGCCACTGCTCACGGCGGAGCGATCCGCGGGGGGCGAATCGGGGAGGGCCTCCCGGCATCTTGGGGGCATGCCGTGGCAACCCTTGGAGCGCCCGGTCGGCTCGCGCGCATGGGCATGAGGGATCTGCTCCTCTGAAGCGTGCGTGGGACGGCCGCCGGAGTCTTGCGGAAGAACCGTCACAGCCGCGGCGATTCACCCGGGCCGGGTTGCTCCGTCCCAGCCGCGCAAAGGTCCGGAAGGTCCTTCGCACCGGCGGCTCGCCAAAAGCCGAATGCGCGTCCTGCCGGCGCTCACCCTCCTGCACCGGATCTGCTGCCACCCGGCCCTGGTGGGCAACGACGCCCCCTCCGGCAAGACCGACACCCTCTTCGAGCTCATCGAGCCCCTCCTGGAAGAAGGCCACAAGGTCCTGGTCTTCTCCCAGTTCGTCCAGATGCTGCAACTCCTCGAAAAGGAATGCGGCGCCCGCGACGTCCCCACCCACATCCTCACCGGCGAAAGCAAGAACCGGCAGGAGATCGTCAAGGCCTTCCAGGACGACGAACGTCCCTGCGTCTTCCTCCTGAGCCTGCGGGCGGCGGGCACCGGCCTCAACCTCACCGCCGCCAGCTACGTCGTCCTCTACGACCCGTGGTGGAACCCTGCGGTCGAGGCCCGGGCCATCGACCGTTCCCACCGCATCGGCCAGACCGAGACCGTCAACGCCTACCGGCTCATCGCCCCCGGCACCGTCGAGGAAAAGATCTGGGACCTCCAACAACAAAAGGCCCGGACCATCACCGACGTCCTGGGCGAGGAAGGCTTCGCCCGCAGTCTCACCCAGGCCGACCTCGAATACCTCTTCGCCGAGGACTGATTCCGCAGACCACTATCTGCCCGCTGTGACGCTCATCGACGATGACCGGGATTCGTTGTCAGCGGTAATGACGACGCAGCAAGACCCGAAGCACGGCCAATGGGTGCGTGAAGACTTCCACCGCCATCTCCCCCGGAAACGGAGAACGAATTCCTTCGTAGCATTGTGGCCGAGCTGTCCCGGCGCGTGCCTCAATTGCGCGTCGAACAAGGCGTCGAGATCAGCCCGGTCGAGCACCGCGACGACGGGACAGCTGAGATTCGGGAAGAGATCGCCCAGGTTGAACGAGAGCTTGCGGCCAGCCTGCAGCAGGTCGTAGGGCAAGGCATCGAGATCGTGTGAGGCCGATCTCAGCACCACCAGATCGGTTTCCTCGGCCCGGTCCCAGCGGGAGCGGAACTCGGATTCGTACACCACCGGCGTGCGTCGAGATGAGGATGCGGGCATCCTTGGCGAATGCGTCCTGGACCCGCTTGCGCTTGCTTCACTCTCTCGCATCAGTGCGCTTGGACGAGCTCTGGGCCAAGTATGCCTTCACCAGGGCGCGAAACAGCTTGTTGTGCGCGCCGTGGTTCAGTTTGAGATGCACCAGTTCATGCACGATGATTTCCCGGCGAACATCGGCTGGTTGACTGACCATTTCGGCGTTGAACGTGAGCCTGCCGCGGGTGGAGACACTGGCCCACTTGCGCTTCATTGGACGAACGTGGATTTCCCGAACACGATCCGCGACGCCGATCCGGCGCGCCCATGCATAAACCTCAGCCACAAGAATGTCTCGAGTGACCGCCTCTTGCATAGGCTCTTCGGGCAATGTTGGAGCCCTTAATGCCCCGTTCTTCATGGCATCGCTCTCCTGAGCAGGGTAAGCATCTCGTCGGCCCAGGCGACCACGTCCGCGTCCTTGACACCGGCGGCAATCAATTCCCGATAAAGCCGCCTGCGCAGGTCTCGCTCCTGGGCCTCGCTCACAGCCCAGTGGGGGTATTGTTTGATAGCCGGCTCCACAGCACCGGCCAGGACTTCGGCCTTCTCAGCATCGAACCCCTTTTGCACCCGCAGCCACCAGGCCACGGCAAAGGCTTCAGGTGAGAGTCTGCTTTCCCGTCGCTGCTCCTGGGCATCCTGCAGATCGCGGACCAGGGCGGTGAGTTCCTGCAGGGCCTGCTGACTGTTGAGTTGCCTTTCCTCGAAGGCGCGGCGGATGGCCGTCCGGCCGCTCACGAAGCCGAATTCGTCCGTGACGTGGAAGGTGTTCGCCTCTGGGCGGCCCGCATCCAGCAGGCGCAGACTGCGCTCGCGGCGCTCGGCTTCCACGAAGACCGTTTTGAGTCCCTTGAGAAACTCCGAGGCTTCCAGGTTGCCTTCGATGTCGGGCCAGACGCGCACCAGGCGGGCGATGACCTCCTCTGCCCTGACCACCGAATCCAGCACGGCGGGGTTGAGGCGCTGCAACTGCTCCACCAACACGGTGCGCAGCACCGGTGAATCCTCGCCCCGCGCAGGTGCAAGGCCTCCTATGGCGGCAGGTAGGTCCAGCCGGCCTCCTCGGCGTAGCGGAGGCAGGCGTTTTGCACTGTGCGGCGTTCGCTGGAGAGGGTCATGGACTCACCTCAACTGCTCAAATCCTTCTCGGATGATTGCGGCCATGCGGCGACGCCGTTCCTCCAAGAAGGCCGGGTAGTCCATCTGGTACCAGTGTTCCGGTAGTGCATGATACCTGTGCATCTCTTCGAGCTGTTCGGGCGTGAACCGGCTTTCGTATTCAGGCGCGTATTGGGCCGGTGGTCGGTCGCTGATGTCGAGGTTGTCATGCCACTCCACCAGTGCGTAATTGGCCACTTGGTTGATGTCCCGTGGATCGGTGATTCGCTGGCGCTTCAGATACTTTCGCGGGAAGAGGTGGTGCCGCTCCAAGGCTGACTTTCTGCCCCGCGAGGTGGGATCGAGGAGTTCCCGGACCCTCATGCAAGAGTAGAGCACGGGCGCATCCAAGAGGCACAGGGTGGCGAAGAAAGCCGCTTGGCCGGGGTTGAGATGCGAGGCGGTGGCCAGTTCGTTCGGCAAGGTTACCGTCCAGTAATCCAGCGTAAGCACGGCGGCCATCTCCTGCTCCAGCACCTGCACGAATTCCTCGGGACGGGAACAGCCGCGCAGCAAAGCCAGGTCCTGCTCCATGCGGGTTTCCGGTGAACTGGTATACCGGCCAGTGAGGGAACTCATGAAGAACCAGCGGGCCATCAAGTTGCGCAGGGTGTGCTGGTCAAGCCCAAAATCCCGCTTGGCGATGAGCCAGAGGGCGTAGGTATACACAAGAGCCGTTTGGGATGTAATCAGGCTGGGATGAATGTATCCCGCCCGCTTGATGACTTTCAGAAAATCATGCCAGTGTTGCAGATTGAGGACTTCGGCCTGCGCCTCGCGCAGCAAGGCAAACTGGGCATCGCGGCGCTCGGGGGAGAATTCTCCCGTTTGTAGATCCTTGCCCCGCAGGATGGAGTAGACATGTTCCAGCCGTGCGCGGCGGAAAGCCAGGGCCACATCCACCCGTAGCAACTGGTCGGGTTGAGGCTGGAAGTAGGGGTTGTAGGGCGAAAGACGGTTGTCTGCCGGGGGATACTTGGCCTCGCGGGAGAAGTCTTCCAGTTGCTTCCGCCCCTCGTCCCAGAACACGGACATCAGGGTGAGGATGAAGTCGGCCTGGTTCAGGGTGCGGCCCCGGCTGTTGATGCGCACGAAGATTTCGGAAACCTGTTCTTCTGTGGCGTGGACGGAGATTTCCAGGGCGGTCATGGGATAGTTGATGAGGTTGACCAGCCGCTGGATGGCCTGGGGAATGCGTTTGCGCTCCTCCGGCGTGAGCCCGCGGCGCGCCTCCAGGCTATCCAGGAAGCGAGAGACGAAGTTGTACTGGTCGAAATCAGGCTGCCACAGCACGCTGATGTCGGGGATCCAGGCGGGGTCGCGTTCAATCGCGGTGTTGGTGACCTCAAACCTTCCTTCCAGCGGGTTGAAGGCAATGCGCAGGCGGCGCTGTTGGAAGTTCCTGTCCACAATGGGGATGCCCCTCATCACGGCGTAGAGCGCCGTGAGCCGTTGTTGACCGTCCACGATGAGCAGGTCGGGCACCTTTTGCTTGCCGTCCACGCCGATGGTGCGGTGCTCGCCAGGATAGCCGTTTTCCCAGAAGAGCAGCGTGCCGATGGGGTAGCCCAGGTACATGGAATCGAAGAGGTCGCGCACGCGGGCGGTATCCCAGACAAAAGGCCGCTGAATGTCGGGCAGGCCGATCTCGCCGATGGCAATGTCCTCCAGCAGTTTGCCTATATTGTAATCCACTTTCTTGAAGAGCAGGTCACTCATTGTTGCTTTCCTCCTCAAATTGGGCAACGGCCTGTTTCGGCACTCTCCTGCGCCCGCTCATGAGGTCATGCAGCAGCGAGCGGAACAGGCCCTCCACGGCGCGGACCCAGGCCTCCTCCGCCGCGGTACGCCGATCCACCGCCTGCAGTATGCGGGCAATCTCGCGCTGCTCGGAGAGCGGGGCAGAGGAATCTGGATGTTCTTCATAACACCTTGGTTCAGTTTTCCGCGGGTGCTTCCTGAAATGTACTGTGCAAGGTCTAGAGAATTAAAAAGATAAATTAGGAAAGTATTGTTGCTTTTTTCACGTCGCGCTTGAATGACATGTGCGTGGTTGTTAACCTAAAACCTCCCTTGTATTATGTAGGCAGAATTGTGGCAAGTCCCCCCGGTAACCGCCATCTTCGGCCGACAAAACATATTCCCCACCGAACAAAAAACCATTAACATAGTCGAGAATACCATTAGCACCGCAATATGGGTATGTCCCTTGCATCGCCCTGCGCTGTTTTTCGTTCAAAGGAACACGTTTGCGATCATCCATGTCTACCACCTCTCCCAACCTTACCACCTGCCAGTGCGCCGGGATGGGGCCGAGTTCGGCTTCCCGCATGGCGACGCGGTCGGTTTGGTTCACGGCCACCGGCCCATAGGTGAAGAGATGGCGCATCAGGCCCTTTTTGAGTTCCATGACCGCGGCGACGACTCGCTCGCCAGCCTCCTTCGCCCGCTGCACCGTGCGCAGCAGATGCGGAATCGCCAGCTGCTCGGCAAGCGGGGGAGGGGGGAAGGGAACTTGTTTAGCTTTTCCAACGCTTATGAAGGGTTGGCCAGTTCCAGATTTTGCGCATTTGTTTTCATCATCCAGATAAAAGTACAGGAAAAGACTGCAAGCTTGTTTACTCTCTATAATGATCGTGTTCTTTATAGCGGTCCATCTGCCTGAAGCATAAAAGCATTTACCGCACCGCGCCCCGACTGCGGAAACAATCACGGCTTCGCCGCTCTGGTCATAGAAATCTAAAAAACCGTCAGGGCCTGTTGCACGGAAAGCTACATATCCTGATGGCTTGTATAATGACTTCGTCAGCGATGTATTACTCCAGTCAAAGGTTGCTGTTTTTCCCAACCTGACCGCCTGCCACTCCTCCGGCAGGGGGCCGAGGTGCGGTTCGACGAGCGGTGAATCCACAGAGGTGTCACGCGACGCGGTCATTCTTTCTCCACACCTTGCTTCACGGGTTCCAAGTGAAACTGGACGTGGTACCGCATTAGCAGCACATTTCTGTCTTGCATCCCTTCCAAGGCATACAGAAGGCTTTCGTCGATGTCGCGTGCGATGATAAGTCCGTGAACCTCGTCTCCTGGCCGGGCCATGTGGCGTTTGATCCATCCCATGTACCGAAGGAGTTGGCCGACAACCTGATCAGCCGCTCGATCCCGTTTCAACTCGACCACCAGCCAGGCAGGACGGCGCTTGTGCCGGGCCAGAATGTCGATGCGGCCAACGCCGGTCGGGAACTCGTAGCCCACCATGTCATCGTCTGAATCGCGGTAGATCTGCCACTCCTGCCCCAGCTCGATACGCTCCCAGCTAGACGCCAGGAAATCGTGCAAATGACGTTCTAGGGAAAAGGTGTGGGCTTCCGGTGTGGGTGGCGGAATGTCAACATCAGGGGCCTCCGGTTGCTCCTGCTCGCGTACCAGTTCCCACAAAAGCCAGTCCAGGGTCCAAAGATCGATGTCCAACGCGCCTGCTAGGCGCAGGAACAGTTGATTAAGTTGCGCATACTTCTGGCCAGTGGTCGCCCCCCTCTCAAACTCAGGCCAGGCGTCGAGGATCTTAAGGGCGCTCTCGGATATGTTGTTCCAGACGCCGTAGCGGTCAGGATAGGTAACCAAGAGAATGGCAGACGCCAGGGCCCTGCCCAAGCCGGTGACCCTCTGGAGGGTTTCGTCGAAGCGAGGAGCCAAGGGGCGTTGCTCGTCGACGAGCACAGCCAGAGCTTGCCGAAGCGAGTCCATGTTCTCCGTCAGTCGGCGTATCTGACGGTGCAGGCCGGTCCAGTGCTTGTTGTTCTCGAAGTAAAGAAAGGAACGAAACGTCTCTTCGGATAACTGAGAGATGTGTGCGGGCGAGAAAGCGTCCCGATAACGGCTGAGAACCTCTTGCTGGGCTTGCACATTTTGCTGGAAAGCGGGACGGTCCTTCGCACGTGCAAGAACCCCACGCAAGTGTTCCGCCAGACGGTCAAAATTGCTCATGGCAGCCCCTTCACTTCTGATGCCACTTTTCTGTGCGGGTTTGTTCGGTACGGGCCAGCCGCCGGGTCCGGTTCGGACACGCAGTAGCCACCGGGGTGGCCAGGAGCGTTCCGCAAAATCGGCTGGTTCGGATTACCCATCACGGCGTCTGCCAATCACCAAACAATCGCCAAGATCGCGAGGTGAACGCCTGCTGATCGCCAATACCCCGCAGACATAGTGCGCGCTTCTTCCCTTGCCACGAGGTGTCGGTATGGCGCGATCCAGGTCCCGCTTGAGCTCGAGCCTCGTCCCCTCATCGGGAATCCCCGTAAGGGTCCTGAACTCTCGATTCGCGATCTTCCCATGTTCCTGCACGTAGAGCACCGCCTGAATTTGCTGCCCGCTCAAGCCGATCGCCTGCAGCCGTTCTGCCGTGTAAGGGTCCTTGCTAAAGACCACCCGCACGCCGCCCTGCCAGTCGGCAAACTCGGATTCGGGCAGGTCTCGGTGGCGGCAGAGCTGGAGGATGCGCGTGGTCCCCGTGCGGCAGCGCTCTATCAGCCCGGCGAAGTGGAAGGCTTGGGCGAGCAAAGGGTTGCGAGGCACGGAGCGGTGTGGGCCGCGCAGGTCCTCGGGCCTGAGGGGCGGCGGCAGGTCGCCCCGGTTCCGGACCTGCAAGCGGTCTTGTCCCAGCCAAACCTTAATATCGGCGAGGGATTCAGGCATCTTGCTTTCTGACCGCATCGTTTTGCCCAATTGCTGCCCAATTATTGCCCAATGTGCCCAATTGGCGCCCTATAGACGGTGCCCCGCCCATGCTGACAGCCGATCTTGGTGAAAATACCCTTTCCCGTCAATTCGGAAAGTTCGCCGGACGCGGTTCGTTTGCTTACCCCTGTGAGCTGCTGGTATTCCTTGTCGGCGATGCATCCCGCTCCTTCACATACAGCACCGCTTTGATCTGCCGTTCGTTCAGCCCCATTGCCCGGAGACGCTCCGGCGTGTAGGGGGCTCTTGGCAAACATGACGAGAAAGCCGCCCTGCTGGTTCTGAAATTCGGGCTCCGGCAGGCCGTGGCTGCGGGAGAGTTCGATGATCCGCGTTGTGCCCGTGCCCCAGCGCTTTATCAACCCGGCGAAGTGGAAGGCTTGGGCGAGCAAAGGGTTCCGAGGCACGGAGCAGTGTGGGCCGCGCAGGTCCTCGGGCTTGAGGGGCGGCGGCAGTTCGCCCGGGCTCCAGACCTGCAAGCCGTCTTCTTCCAGCCGAATCTGGATGTCGGCCGGATGGGTGTCATCGCGGTGGACCAGGGCATTGACCACCGCCTCGCGCAGGGCATCCAGCGGATACTCCCAGACCTCCTTGCGCTGCAGCCCCTCTAGCGTGGCTTCCTCCACCTTGATTTCATAGCGCGCCTTGAGCACCTGGCGGAAGCGCTGCATGGCCCCTTCCAACTGCTCCCAGAGCGTGCCCTGGTAGTCGTGGCTGCCGAGGATTTGGGTGCCGCGGAAGAGGCCGATGCGCACTTGGGCCCGGGGAAAGAGGCGATGCGGCCGCTTCCCGAAGAGGAGCACCCCGGCGTTCCTGAGCCGCCCGTCGCTCAACAGTTCCAAGTTTTGCAGGGTATGCTCCGGGTTCTTCGGGTCAAGGTGGGGAGCTTGGGCCGGGCCAGGCGGGCGAAGTGCTCAAGAGCGTCCGGATCGACATCGTCCGGGTCCACTCGCTGGGCAGACCGTCCCAACTGCGGCCGGAGTGCCCCAGGAGGTGCCGGGCCAGTTGGTCCGGCGCAAAGTCCCGGTTGGTCGTACCCACCCGGCGGAGATAACGTCCCCCATAGGCGACCAGGCCGGCTGCCGGTTCCACCCGGACCTGGAGGACGGGCCGACCCTCCAACTCCACCACCCGGATGGACGGAGTGATGCCCAGATGGGCGGCGATGAGGTTCGCGATCCGCTGGAGCTCCCTATCCTGTACCTGGGCGCCCACCACTTGGCCATCGTCTCGGATTCCAATCCAAAGGGCGCCGCCGTCCGTGTTGGCGAAAGCCGCCAAGTCCTCCAAGGCGCGATCCGTCTACTGGCGCTTCCATTCCGCCGTCTGGCTTTCTGGGGGGATTTGCTCCGGCATCGTTACCCGTCAAGCTTGAGGCTTTTCAGCACCGCTTGCAATGCCCGGTCGGCTTCGGCTCGCTCCTCCTCGGCTTCCTTGAGGAGGACTACCGCCTCTTCCAGTGGCAGCACCTGCTCCTTGTCGTTGCTGGCCGCGTAGCGACTCGGCAAAAGGTTGTAGTCGTTGCGGGCGGCTTCGTCGTTGGCGATGACAGCCGAGAGGCCTTCCTCAGCCTGCCAATCCCGGTACAGCCGGGCGGTGGCCTCGATGTGCTCATCCGCCGGGTTGTTCTTGGGCCGGCCCTTGGCGAACAGTTTGGGGGCGTTGATGAGCAGGATTTCCCCCGGGTGGGGCTTCTTGCGGTTGACCACCAGGATGATGCCCGGCGCGGCTGTGTTGGAGAAGAGATTTTCCGGCAGTAGCAGCACGGCCTCGATGAGATCGGCTTCTACAAAGGCCTTGCGGATGTCCCGCTCCCGGTTGCTGCCATGGTTGCCGCTGCCGGGGGAGACTGCGCCGGTATGCAGCACCACAGCCACGCGGCCGGTGTTGTTGAGCGAGGCCAGCATGTGCTGCAGCCAGCCCCGGTCGGCGCTCGACGAGGGCTGGACCCCGTACCGGAAGCGCTGGTGGGGGTCATTTTCGTAAATCGCGGTGGGGAAATCCTGGTTCCACATGGGATTGGCGGTCACCAGGTCGAAAGTGATCAGCCGAACGGTCGCGCCGCGACGACGGGATAGCTGAGATTCGGGAAGAGATCGCCCAGGTTGAACGAGAGCTTGCGGCCAGCCGCTCTCACGCCGCCGTCACCCAGTCCCCGCACAAAACCTCCGTCTGTTCGAGCACAAGCTCAGTGGCTTGGTCCCGTTTGTCGGGCGGGTAGCCGTACTTGCGCAGGATGCGTTTGACCAGCACCCGAAGCTGCGCCCGGGCATTCTCCCGTTTGCTCCAATCCACCGAGACGCTCTTGCGCACCCGTTGGACCAACTCCTGGGCGATTTTCTTCAGCGTCTCATCCCCCAGGACCTGCACCGCGCTGTCGTTGGATGCCAGTGCATCGTAGAAAGCCGCCTCGTCTTCGGACAGCCCGAGCTTCTCTCCCCGCCGCTGCGCCTCGCGCATCCGCTTGGCGATGGCGATCAGCTCCTCGATCACCTGCGCGGCCTCGATCGCCCGGTTGTGGTACTTGTTCAGGGCCTGCTCGAGCAGTTCCGAAAAGGCCCGCGATTGCACGACGTTCTTGCGCAGGCGAACCCGGATCTCGTCCTGAAGGAGCTTTTTCAGGGTCTCGACGGCGAGATTCTTGTGCGGCAAGCCGCGTACCTCAGCGAGGAACTCGTCCGAGAGGATGGAGATGTCGGGCTTCTCCAGGCCCGCTGCCGCGAAGATGTCCACCACCTCACGACCCGCGACCGCCTGAGAGACGAGCTGGCGCACCGCCGCCTCGATCTCCTCGGGCGTGCGCTCGGCCGAACTCACGGTGGCCTTGATCAGGGATGCCCGGATCTCCTGGAAAAGGCCCACCTCGTCGCGGATGGCGAGCGCCTCCTCGTGCGGCACCGCCAGGGCAAAGGCCTTGGAGAGCGCCGCCACGGCCTGGAGGTAGCGCTTCTTGCCGTCCGCCTGCGCCAGAATGAAGTTCATGGCCTCGGCGATGCCCCGCAACCGGGCCTGTGGATCGGCGGTTAGGAGCCGCCGGTAGTCGAATCCGTGCAGGATGCCGCAGACAACCTCGTACTTCTCCAGCATCACGGCTACGGCTTCTTCCTGGTCAATAGCGGTGGTGCCAGTGCCGTGACGCCCCTGCGAAATCCTGATTTGCTTTAGTATTCAGTTGCAAGTATGCAATATTCTCTCACACGCTCCGGGCTTTTTCAAGGCGGGCGCGGACCAGCTCGATGACCGCCTCACGCGCCGCCTCCCGCCGTTAAGCCTAACACGTCAAACACCGCATCGTCGAGGGCGCGACGGTCGGGCTGGTGGAGTTCTCCGAAAATTGAGAAGAAATCTCGATCGCCCAGCCTATGAAATGCCACCTCAAGATGTAGCGTTTACCCTAAGATTGCCTTCATGCGGCAAGGCTCGTCCCACGTCAATTTGCCTCGCTGTGCCACCTCATGCGCTGCCGAACCACATTTCCTCGTCGGGGCTTCTGCCCGTGTGATCGGGGTTCTCGCGGTCCAGATGCCAGCGTATGGGGTTGGTGGCGATGTATTGGCGGATGCGTTGCAGCGATGCTTCGTTGCGGATGATGTGTTCGTAGTAGTTGCGTTGCCAGACGGGCGCGCGGGGTGTGCCCCGCAGGATGTTGATATGGCGGGTGGCGGCCGATTTGAACGACCGCACGATGGTGGGTATGGAACCGTGAA
>ERZ795043.297-NODE-297-length-51357-cov-17.122081_pt1 | contig 51357 bp, 48 predicted proteins | sample MGYA00375127_ERZ795043 | MGnify/ENA primary metagenome ERZ795043 (study PRJEB30172, sample SAMN05518447) | compost metagenome | isolation source: Feedstock adapted compost from Newby Island compost facility, Milpitas, CA | place: USA:Newby Island compost facility... | reverse complement strand
CACCTTCCGGTTCTGCTCCTACGACTATCACATCATATTGATTGCCATCATCAGGCAGATTAAGCTTAATTGGCTTAGGAAGGTTTTGCTTTTTTTCAATTACTTTAGCTGTGGCATTTTGCGGTGTTTTTTTGTGCTTTTCTACGTAAAAGTAGCCGCCTATTACTGTAATTATTAATACTGATACTATGAAAATGAGTATTGTAGTTTTTAAATATTTTTTTTGCAAAATCATCACCTCAATTTTACAGCAATATAAGTTATGCTTGTTTAGATAACTTATACATGTTCCACGGAATTTTGTCTATCAGTTTTCCCTTATATATTGAGTCAGATCCTATGAATATATAACGCAAATCTTGCTTTTGAGGTATATTCAATTTAACCCACAGTATATTTTTATTTATTATTGGCTTTGAAGCTATAGAATTCAATAAAGAATTATTAGCTTTTTTGTACTGATAGAGCTTGTCATTTACTAATCCTAAATCGATTCGCTTTATATTGTTTTTGTAGAACAGCCTCATTTCGATATTATATCTTACATTTTTCGATATAGGTGACAGTGTTTTGATGCCAAGATATAAATGATTGTCATAATAAAATGAAGCAAGTTTTATCAAATCAGCACTTCTATAAATTTCTTGGTCAAGTACACCGCCTGTAGATATATTTAGAAGAGGATATGGTATATTTTGACTGTATAAATTTGGTTTATAATCCATCGTTGGTATTGTTATAACAGGTTTTGTTCCAAACAACTCATTTTTCCTTACAAAAGCCAACAAAAATGGTTCCATTACTTTTATTTGAGTCTTATACTGCTTTATTGCAAGTTCTTTTTTAGATTCTTCTGATTTAGTTAAAGCAAAGCTTTGCCACACTGTATTGCTGTCTTTCATGTCAGTAGGAGGCAGAAGTGCTTCGTTTGGAACTAATAACCATGGAACAGGCCACTGCGGATGGTGAACTAAAAACATATGCTCTCTTACATTTAAATTAAGTGCAGTAATAGCATATCTTGTAAAATTGCTTACAGCCCAGTGATCAGGATGTATGTCATCTGCCATGGGATAATAAATATCTGTTGGTTTAAATGACTTCATAATATCCTGCAGTTCATTTTCCAAGTTTTGACCTGTATATGCTATGCCGGGTTTATACACATCCTTGTATGGAGAAGATGCGACATTTGTTCCTCCGCTTATTCTAGGTTTTCCATTATCCCAAAAGTCACTCCACAAAAATCTGGTACTTCCATCAGCAAATCCTAAAAATATTACATCGCTTTTAGGCAGTCCAAGTACAGACATTGCAGCTATACTTTCACCATGGCGCGTTAATCCTAATTTATAGAAGTCTCGTGAAGTGGGATTTTTATGACCTGTCAATGCGATAGCAGCACTTCTATAGCTTTCACCGTCAGTTACTATAACTACTTTTATTGGCCTTTTTAGTTCAACAGTCCTATCTATAACACCTGCCATTCCCAATGATTCATCATCAGGATGTGGTACTACTACAAGTATTCTTTGACCTGGATCGCTGTTATCTGGAACAGGTTTTCTTTCCGTAAGATTGGCAAATGTCGTCTTTAAATTCATTATAGAAGAAATTATAATTATAGCAGAAAGAGCAAATACTATAAAAATATATTTCCATTTAAACTTTTTCTTGTTCAATTTAGATTTCCCCCCTATTTGTGTCATAATTGTAATAGAATAATATCAAAACTTTATGAATAAATTGTTAACAGAAGATTAAAAAAATATAAAATTGGATATGCTTGATATCCAAATGGAATTTTAAGATTAAAACCTTATAATTTATATTACAGACATTTCTTCATCTAATGAAGCATTACTGCTGTCGATAAATATTCTATTCCACAATTCAAAAGTCAAAAGAAGCCAAATTTGTCTTCCTTTATAGCTTGTGCTATTATACTTTTTAAAAAGATTTTCGATATATTGCTTATTGAAATAACCTCTAGAGAGGGATTTCTGAGAAAGCAAAATATCCTTTGCAAAATTTTTAAACTCTAAATTTAATAATGAGCTTAATGGAACGGGGAATCCATTTTTCTTTCTATTCAATACAAAACTTGGCAAAGTATCTTTAAATGCCTTCTTTAATATATATTTTTCATTATTACCTCTATACTTTAGACTTGATGGTATTGATGAAGCAAATTCAACTATTTTGTACATTAGATTTTTATTTGATAGCAATTTTTATTTTTTAAGTACTTATAGTTTCATTCGATGCTCTTTATCCATATTTTCTTTTTCGGCATACAATAAAAAAATAAATAATTTTAGGGTGGAATATTATTGACATAAGTTCGAAATAGTGATACTATATAATCAAGAAATGGTCATATGACCATAACAAAAATAAAAAGGAGTGATATACATGCCAAGAGGAGATGGCAGAGGTCCTATGGGATTTGGACCAATGACAGGTAGAGGCATGGGCTACTGTGCAGGTTATAATGTACCTGGATATATGAATGGATGTGGTTTTGGCATGCACAGGGGATATAGACACATGTATTATGCAACAGGAGTACCAGGTTGGGCTAGATTTGGTTACGCTAAAGATGAAAAGTCATATTTAAAGGCACAGGCTCAATACCTTGAGGATCAACTAAAATATATAAAGGACAGACTTAATGATTCAGAAGACACCAATGATGATGACAAAAAGAAGGAATAAATTTTTCACCTTTAAGGCTGTTAGCAATCAATTTGCCACAGCCTTAATTTTTTTGAAAGAAGATGAAAAAGTTAATTCATAAGTATTTTTTACATATAATATAATGATGTTATTTTTAGAGAATATATATTTACTTGGAAGAAACCAAATGAATTATTAATTCATTAAAAATTTATTTTGCATTTTTTATTGCATTATAAATGAGTATAGATTAAACTAGACGTGGAGGGCCCTTCTTTGTTGATGAATTGTAGTAATTTATTTTAACAAAGGACTGTATTTTTGAATGATTTATGTTTGTACTAGGAGGCAATTGTAATAATGTTTGTTGGCAATAATAAATTAAGAAGCAGTTTAAGTGTAAAGAATGTAGTCGAAATTCTCTTTGGTACTTTTATTTATTCAATTGGTATTAATACATTTATTGTTCATGCTAAACTCTTAAGCGGAGGTGTATCCGGCATCTCTTTGATTATTCAATATCTGACAGGACTTCCGGCAGGTTATACAATTTTCATGCTCAATATACCATTACTTATTATAAGCTATAAAAAAATTGGTTCCAGATTTACTTTCTATACTATTTTAGGTACGCTATCACTTTCTTTATTTCTAATTTTAACTCAATTTCTTGATAAAATAATTAACTTTGATGACCCAATTTTACTATGTCTTTATGGTGGTGTACTTACAGGTGCCGGCATGGGAATAGTTTTTGCTAATCATGGCTCTACTGGCGGACTTGATATAATATCTGTATTGATGAAGAAAAAACATGAAAATTTTGAAATAGGTAAGACGAACTTATATATTAATTTTTTTATAGTTTTAGCTGGAGCCTTATTTATAGGACTTAAAAGTGCTCTTTATACGCTTGTTTCCATGTCCATAAATTCGATTGTGTTAGATAAAACGATTAATGGATTTAATAGGCGAAAAATGCTCTTTATAATTACAAATGAAGAGGATAAAATAAGCAATGCAATTATGAATGATTTAAAAAGAGGTGTTACATTTATTCAAGCTGAAGGTGCTTATACAAAAACTAATCGCAGAATACTGTATTGTGTTGTTTCACTGTCCCAGATTCCATATCTCAAACATCTAGTTTACAGCATTGACAGCAATGCATTTATCTCAATTTTAGATGTTTCTGAAGTCAGAGGGACAGGATTTATGGATGATTTATTTTAGTAGAATTTCATTGTTGAATAATTAACAAAATAGGTATATAATTTTATTATAAAATTTTTAAATACTAAGCCCAAGGGATTTACTGAGGGCAAGGGAAGGAGAAAATATTTATGGATAGACAAGTTGCAGATTTCATTGATGACGAAAAGATAAAAGCAGCTTTACGGTATGGTGAAAATGCCTCGAAAGATGAAGCATTGAAGATTATTGAAAAAGCTAAAAATTTAAAAGGTATTACACCTGAAGAGGCTGCAGTGCTATTGAATTTAGACGATGATGAAATACTGGAGGAAATGTACAAAGTAGCAAGATATATTAAAGAACAGATTTACGGCAACAGAATAGTCATATTTGCGCCCCTTTATATTAGTAATTATTGTGTAAATAATTGTAGATACTGTGGGTATAAACACTCTAATGAGCAAGAACGTAAGAAACTTACGATGGATGAGGTAAGACGTGAAATAGAGATATTGGAAGAGATGGGGCACAAAAGGCTTGCAGTTGAAGCAGGCGAAGATCCAGTAAATTGTCCTATTGATTATGTGCTTGATGTTATTAAGACTATTTATGATACAAAATTAAAGAATGGAAGTATTAGAAGGGTAAATGTAAACATAGCTGCTACCACTGTTGAAAACTATAAAAAGCTGAAAGATGTTGGCATCGGCACATATGTACTATTCCAGGAAACATATCATAGACCTACATATGAATTTATGCATCCAACTGGTCCGAAACACGATTACGATTATCACACTACTGCGATGGACAGAGCAATGGAAGCAGGCATTGATGATGTGGGTTTGGGCGTTTTGTACGGTCTTTATGACTATAAGTATGAAACAATAGCTCTTCTGTATCATGCTAATCACCTTGATGAGAAATTTGGAGTTGGACCACATACAATATCTGTTCCAAGGCTTAGACCTGCTTTAAATATTACACTAGATGAGTATCCATATCTCGTATCAGATAGAGATTTCAAAAAACTAGTTGCCGTTATACGCTTAGCCGTACCATATACAGGTATGATTTTATCTACGAGAGAACTTCCTGAATTTAGGGAAGAAGTAATAAGCGTAGGTATATCTCAGATAAGTGCAGGTTCTTGCACAGGAGTAGGTGGCTACTACGAAGAAATATCGAAAAAGGAAGAGACGAAACCGCAGTTTGAAGTTGGAGACCATAGGACTCCAAATGAGATATTAAGGACTCTTTGTGAGCAGCATTATTTACCAAGTTATTGTACAGCATGTTACAGGATGGGACGCACTGGCGATAGATTTATGAGCTTTGCTAAATCGGGGCAAATCCACAATTTCTGTTTGCCAAATGCGATACTTACATTTAAAGAGTTTCTTTTAGATTACGGTGATGAAGCGACTAAAGCTATAGGTGAGGAAACAATTGCAGCCAATATTGAAAATATTCCTTCTGAAAAAGTAAGAGAAGAGACTAAAAAAAGATTGAAACGCCTAGAAAATGGTGAAAGAGATCTGTACTTTTAAAAAAATCCGGACTTAACCGGATTTTTTTTCTATATTTAGCATTGTAACTTTCAACATGTTAAATTTTTAAATAATTTATTGACATATGACAAAAATAATTATATATTAGTATTATAAGTGACATATGTTAAAAATGAAATGAAAGACAGTGGATAAAAATAAAAAAATATTTAGATGAAGGGATGGATGGTTAAATGAAGATAGCAGTTGCTTCAGATGGAAGGAATGTTTTAATGCATTTTGGTCACTGTGAAGGATTTACAATTTTTGATGTGGAGGGGAATAAGATAATAAGCTCTAATTTTATAGAAAATCCAGGTCATAGACCAGGATACTTACCTGAATTTTTAAAGGGCAAAGGTGTTGAATGCATCATTTCTGGTGGCATGGGTTCCAGTGCTATTGATTTATTCAATGGATATGGTATCGATGTTATCACGGGTGCATCTGGCGATGTTGAAGAAGTGACAAAAAAATATGTTGATGGAACATTGATATCTTCAGGCAGTGCATGCGAAAAGCATGAACATGAAGGTCACTGTGAGGATTAAAAGTAAAAAGAACTATCTACTTTGTTTGTAGATAGTTCTAATTTTTTAAGACAATAGGAAATTATTGATATGTTTTATAAAACTTGGTAATATTTTTATTAAAGGATATAATTATGCTTATAAATATGTTTTGTAAAAGAGCAATATAAAATATTAATAATCACTGATTAAGATTTGGTGGATATGCTAAAATATATTAAATTTAGCCATACTACTTTATAGTTAACTACTGCGGGTAATCTACAAACAACAAAGGGATCTCAATAGCTGGAGTTCAAATTTTACTGGCCTATACGGGGTGAATATAGGGACCTCAGTTATGGCGGAAATGGAACATAGATATGCCTTAAGTGTCTACATAAAGGATTCGTGTAAGGAGGAATTTATTGATAATGCAGAAATCTAAAAGGGAAATTGTGATTTCCAATATTGTCCTTATTGGTATGGTAAGCTTGTTTATTGATATGAGCACAGAAATGGTTTACCCGATTATTCCTCTCTTTCTCACTGCTACGCTTGGGGCTTCACCAGCAATCGTCGGAATTATCGAGGGCATTGCTGAAAGCATAGCATCATTATTAAAAGTGTTTAGCGGCTATATTGGTGATAAATATCACAATAAGAAGGTATTGACATTTATTGGATATTTGGCTTCGGTAGTCTACAAGATACTTCTTCTTTTGGCTAAGTTCATGGGTAGGCGTCTTAATAGCGAGAATAATCGATCGCACAGGAAAAGGGATTCGCACTGCACCGCGGGATGCACTTGTTGCGCAGTCCAGCGACAAAGGCAAGCTGGGTGGTTCTTTTGGACTACACAAAATGCTTGATATGGCAGGATCCTCTATAGGCGCCTTCCTTGCTTTTATCATGGTAACAGTTGGGCTAAAGTATAGGGCGGCATTTATGTGGTCGATTATTCCCGCTGTCCTTGGTATTATGATTATTCCATTTATTAAAGAAGACAGAAGCAAAGAACAAAAAAGCGAAAAGATGACATTCAGAGGATTAAAGTTAAATTGGAAATTAAAACTGTACCTTGCCGTTATGTTTATTTTCAACCTTGGGAATTCATCAAATACATTTCTTCTTCTGAAAGCTCAAAATTCCGGCTTTTCTTCATCACATGTCATGATGCTTTACCTTATTTTTAATGTTTCAGCTTCGCTACTTGCTATTCCATCCGGAAAGTTGTCAGACAAATTCGGGCGAAGCTTGATTTTGGTTCCGGGATACATCATTTATGGTCTTGTATATTTGGGATTTGCATTTTTTAATTCAAAAATTTTGATTTTGATTTTGTTTATTGCCTATGGCGCTTATACCGCATTTATAAGTGGTGCTGAACGGGCATTTGTAGCAGAAATTTCTCCGCATGGATATAAAGGTACAGTCTTAGGCATTTATGGAATGATTCAAGGCATTGGGTTACTGCTGGCATCTATTATCGCTGGAGCAATGTGGGATCATATAAGTTCTGAAGCACCGTTTATATTTGGTGGAATTCTTGGGATTGCTTCTGCAGCTTTGATTTCAGTTATTTTAAATTCCGGCCGCTCCTTAAAAGACATAAAAAGAGAAACGCAATAGAGACTATCACCGCTGATTCCAATAATTTGCGTAGCTGCACTGCTATTTAAGCCCAAATTGTCGAATCTAGGCTTATAAGTAATATAAAAAGTCATACAAAGTGAAAAAGGTGACTTCCACCACCTTTTTCACTGCATATTCCTTCCTAAACCTAAGCCATGACCTCTGTCGTATCCGTTACCTGACATTCCACTTCTTCCAAAACCAATTCCAAGTCCTGCACCACCATAGCCTGTACCATCACATGCATCTATTCTTTCCTTAAGCAATGATTTTATTTCTGCCGCCCTTTCCTCTGTTATTGTTCCGCTTTTAACCATTTGGTCAACATAGTCTGTTTTTTGTTTTAACAAGGCATTTTTGAAGTCTTCTAATTTTACGCCATTTTCAACTGCTATTTGTTGCAGTGTCTTACCAGAATTTAGAAGTTTCAATGTTTCATCTGTAGATTTTCCTAAAAGATTTGCCATAAAATCTACCATTTGTGTTCTGCCGTACCTTGGTGCAGTATATGATGTGTTTGCTTGAGGCGAATTGTTATTTGCTGTTTCCGCATATGCAGCAATGCCTGTTAAAAGTAAACCTCCTACCATGACTGATGCTACTAATTTTTTGATGTTCATAAAAACATCTCCTTTCAAAATTTATTTATCTTACATTTTTATTTTACCCATTATATTTGATACATCTTTAATGAAATTGTGATGTTTTTGTGAAGATTTTTTAATAATATTGTAAAAGGCTTTTAAAATAAGTAAACTAAGATTTGGAGGTGTTTTATGATGGCAAAGGTGTTAGTCATTGAAGATGAGGAGGGAATGAGAGATATTTTAAAAACTTACTTAGAGAAAAATAATTTTGATGCGTTCTTTGCTGAAGATGGCAATACAGGAATAGATATGTTTAAAAATAACTCATTTGATATAGTTTTGTTGGATGTAATGTTGCCAGATATGAGTGGATGGAATGTTTTAAAGACAATAAGAGAATCATCTAAAATACCTGTAATGATGATAACCGCCCGCAGTGAAGTGTATGACAGGCTTCTAGGTTTTGAACTTGGTGCTGACGATTATGTAGTTAAACCATTTAGCCCTAGAGAAGTTGTTGCAAGGATAAAAGCTATTTTGTCGAGATCTAAATGGGCTGAATCGGATAATTTAATATCTTTTTCAGGTATTACTATTGACACTGATTCAAGAGTTGTTAAAGTTGATGGAAAGAAAATAGACCTTACTCCAAAAGAATTTGATCTTTTAAGTTTGCTTGCACAAAACATGGGTAAGGCATTAAGCCGTGAAAAATGCCTTAATGTTGTTTGGGGATATGAATTTTTCGGTGATTTAAGGACAGTTGATACACATATAAAACAGTTGAGAGAAAAACTTGGTGATAAAAGAGATATTATAAAAACAGTATGGGGTTATGGATACAAATTAGGTGGTGATTGAAATGAGAGGCATCAGAAAAAAGCTTTTTATTACGTATTTGATTATAACAGGAATAATTTTTTTATTGTTTTACTTGTCTCAAGTTGTTTTTATAGGTAAAATATACACTTATTATAAAATCAATCAGCTAAAAAACTATAGCTTAAAAATTGCCAATGCGCTAGCCAAAAACGATGATAAAACTGCTAATGAGCTTATGGAAGAATCCAATGCAAAAGTAATTGTAGTAACTGATACAGGCAACTTGATTTTTGGAACCCATGGAAACGGACAAGGCTATGGAATAGGGTTGCCAAAAACTTACCTAAATACTGATGAAAAATTAAGTGTCGTAGAATTTACGCATCCATCAATTGGTGTAAAATCTCTTGCAGTCATAAGAGCATTTTTATACAATAAACAAAACGCAAAACTGGTATTGACTATTCCTTTATCGACTATTACTGATACTACCGTGATATTTAAAAGTGAATTTCTTTTGATGCTACTAATATGTATTGTTGTAATAATCATTATGTCAATTGTCATGTCAAAAAAGTTAACAAAGCCCATTGATGATTTAAAATATGCGGCGCAAAATATAGCGTCGGGAAACCTTGATGTGAAATTAGATGTAAATACAAATGATGAATTAGAAGATCTTGCAATGTCGATGAATAGCATGGCAGAAAATCTTAGTAAAGCAGAAAAATTTAAAAGAGATTTAATCGCAAATATCACTCATGATCTTAAGACGCCTCTTGGGCTTATAAAAGGATACTGTGAAATGCTATTAGACTTTTATGGTGAAGATAAAGAAAAAAGAAATAAATATTTAAATGCTGCATTAAATGAAGTCGATCGAATGTCAAAAATGATAGATGATGTTTTGTCATTATCAAAATTTCAATCAGGCTTAGTGAAACTAAAGATATCGTCTTTTAATTTAAAGAGTCTAGTTGATGATGTAGTTTTAAGCTTTGAACCATTGCTGCATGGTAAAAATATAAATATTGTCACGGAGAATCTTGATGTTATTGTAAATGGAGACGCTGAATTGATTAGAAGGGTTATAATGAATCTATTAAGCAATTCGATAAAAAGCATTAGTGAATCAGGTTTAATTACTATTTCTTCGATATTAGAAAACAATCATGTAAAAGTCATTGTATCAGACACGGGTAAAGGAATAGAGAGAGAAAAGCTACAAAATGTTTTTAAGAAGTTTTATAAAGGTGATAAATCAGGTACAGGGTTAGGGCTTGCAATAGTAAAAGAAATATTGGATTTGCATGGCAGTGAATATTATATAGAGAGCGAGATAAATAAAGGTACTTCGTTTTATTTTACACTAAATAAAGCAGATATTTAATTATAGTATCCCATATACAATGGGATGGGTATGTGATATAATAATATTGAATACTGTATACAAGGAGTGATTTTATGAATTCAGTTTATACATGTGCAATATGTCCTAAGAAACCTTGTGCGAAAGGTGATGAAAAGTTTCCACAAAATTGTCCGACAGTTATGGAAAAAGAAATCATTGAAAAGTCGATAGAGAGATATAATGTTGATGAGAATATAAATAAAATTATGAAAATCGCCAATAAATTGCCTGTAACTGAAGATGGAGAGTTAAGAAGCAGAGCAGAAGAAATAATTGATTTAGTAAAGCAAATGAATATAAAAAAGATAGGTGTCGCTTTTTGCTATTCCCTAGAGAAAGAAGCAAAAAAATTTGTAAAGATGCTAGAGAATTATGACATTACGGTAGTGCCTGTATGTTGCAAAGTAGGTTCTGTTGACGTAAAAGAAATAGGAATTGAGAAAAAGAGGGATAAATTCATTGCAACATGCAATCCTATTACACAAGCTGAAATTATGAATAAAGAAAACACAGAATTAAATGTCGTTGTCGGACTATGCGTAGGGCACGATATGATTTTTAATAAAAATTCGGAAACTTATGTGACAACCCTTATTGCTAAAGACAGAAAATATGCCCATTGTCCTGCGAAAGCTTTTGAAGAATAATGTTACTGCATTTAATAAAAATTACGTATTAAAATTGTAATAAGCTATCTCTAATATAGGGATAGCTTATGATTTTTTTAACTATGTAAAAATTTATTAACAAAGTATTCACAAATTCTTAAAAAATGTTATTTATAATATAATCGTGGAAAGAATAATCCAAGGAGGTTGAGCGATATGGAGTTCAATCATGATTTTGAAAATTATAGTATGCCTGAAGCTAGATTAAAAAACAATAAAAAGAGTTTAGGCAAGATGGTAAAAAGATATAGAAGAAAGATGTTTTTATCTTTTGTGGTTGTTGCGCTTGTAGCAGCTTTAATAGGTGGTGCTGCAGGAGCTGGAATTATGAAATATGCCGACATGGGTAAAACACAAATAGTAAATAGATATCTGCCACTTTCATCTGACAACAACAATTTCAGCTTGATTACAAATATAGTAAAGACTGTAAGCCCATCTGTGGTCGGTATTGATACATATACGAATGGATACGGAGCTTATGGAAACTCTTATGTACAGGAAGGCAGCGGCTCTGGTATAATAATCGATTCACAAGGCCATATAGTTACTAATAATCATGTTGTAGACGGTGCATCTAAAATAACTGTAAACTTGTCTGATGGCAGAAAGTTTCCTGCACAATTGGTTGGCAAAGATGCAAAAACGGATCTTGCAGTCTTAAAGATAAATGCTACTAATTTGACGCCTGCAAAATTAGGTGATTCATCAAAGCTAGAAGTAGGAGAACTGGCTGTAGCCATAGGGAATCCTCTAGGTGATAGCTTTGCTGGAACTGCTACAGCAGGTATAATAAGTGGATTAAATCGAAACCTGCAAAGTGATTATGGCCCAGTTAATCTTATACAAACAGATGCTGCTATAAACCCTGGAAATAGCGGAGGACCACTTGTAAATAGCATCGGTGAAGTAATTGGCATAACAAGCATAAAGCTTACATCAACAGGTAGTTCAAGTACGCAAGATCCATTTGGCTTATTTCAAAGTCAAAGCGTAACTTTGGAAGGAATGGGATTTGCTATTCCTATCAATGAAGCTAAACCAATTATCGATGATCTTATAAAAAATGGTTACGTAGAAAGACCTGTAATGGGAGTAAGTGTGCAACAAATAACTAAGCAACTAGCACGTCAGTATAATATACCTGTTGGCCTTTACATTGCACAAGTCCAGCAAGGAAGTGGTGCTGATGCTGCAGGCCTTCAAGCTGGAGACATAATAACTGCTGTTGATGGAACAAATGTAACTACGTTTAATCAGCTTGAAAATATATTAAATAAGCACAATGTAGGCGACATAATAAGTGTCACAATATGGAGAAATAGCAAAACAATTACAGTTAATGTAAAGTTGATGAGCAGCTCTAGCGTACAGTGAATGATTTTATTATCATTTATTTTTTGGCTTTTTGATAAAAGGCAATATTGAATACGTGAAATCTCATCTAAACATAACAAGTTTAGATGAGATTTTTTGGTATTAATCGTTTTAAAATGATATACTTTAATTAAATAAGTTAATTTTTTTTGCAAGGAGTGTGCTTTATGATATATATTTATAATAGAATTACGGATCCGTATTTTAATTTAGCTTCTGAAGAATACATATTAAAGGAATTCAAAGATGATTGTTTTATGCTTTGGAGGAATGAGCCAAGCATAATAGTTGGCAAAAACCAAAACACTCTAGCAGAGATCAATTTAGATTATGTTAAAGAACACAAAATACCGGTTGTAAGAAGGTTATCAGGCGGCGGGGCAGTATTTCACGATCTTGGAAATGTGAATTTTACATTTATAGTAAATGATGATTTAAACGGATTTAGCGATTTTAGAAGGTTTACTCAGCCTATAATAGATGTATTAAAAAAGCTTTCTATCAATGCCGAATTTTCAGGCAGAAATGATATAACGATTGATGGTAAAAAAATATCAGGTAATGCCCAATACTATTACAAAAACAGGATACTTCATCATGGAACGCTACTCGTATCATCTAACATGACAGATTTATCAGCAGCTTTGAAGGTGCGGCCGGTGAAATTTGAAGACAAAGGTGTAAAATCAGTGTCTAAAAGAGTTACAAATATAAATGAACATTTAAAAGAGCCAATTGATGTAGAAGAGTTTATAAGCCTAATTATGAACGACATAAGGGAGCATACTGGTGGAAGTGGATTGTATGAATTTACAGATGAGGATATAAGGAATATTGAAAAACTTAAAAATGAAAAGTACAGCACGTGGGAATGGAATTTTGGTATGTCCCCGGATTATAACTTAAAAAACGAGAAAAAATTTTTAGGTGGCACGTTGGAAGTAGTTCTAAATGTAGAAAATGGGATAATAAAAGATATGAAGATATACGGTGATTTCTTTGGCAAAAAAGATGTAAAAGATATTGAAGAGATTTTAAAAGGAGTAAAACATTCAGAAAGCGGTGTAAGAGAAGCATTGTCTTCTGTTGATATTAATGAATATTTTGCCAATATTAGCTTAGAAAACTTGATAGATGTATTGTTTTAATATACGCAATAATTAAAAATTGGAGGTATATCGATGAATATAGAAATAAAAGTACCGACTGAGGAAGTCTCTCAAGAATCAACTTTAAATAACACTGGAGTATATAATAATGAAGTAAAAGATTACGATTTAGCTGTTATAGGTGGTGGCCCTGGAGGATATGTAGCAGCTATAAAGGCTGCAAAAAAAGGTGCAAAAGTTGCACTTTTTGAAAAAGACAGATTGGGCGGTACATGTTTAAACAGAGGTTGTATACCGACAAAAGCCTATGCAAGAGTTGCGGAAGTTTATGACATTATAAAGAGAGCAGATGAATTTGGACTTAGTGTAGATGTTAAATCATTTGATTATAAAAAAGTAGTGGAAAGAAAAGATAATATAGTTAACGAGCTTGTATCCGGGATAAATACATTGCTTAAAGCCAATGGTGTTGATTTGTATTCTGAGGAAGCAAAAATTGACAAAGATAAAAATATATTGTTCGGAGAAAATAAGATAAAAGCGAAAAATATAATAATTGCGACAGGTTCAGAACCTGCAGAATTGCCAATTGAGGGTGTGAAGTCAGAGAATGTCATAAATAGCAATGATATTTTAGAGATTACAGCATTACCTGAAAGTATGTGCGTAATAGGCGGTGGTGTAATAGGCATGGAATTCGCCTTTATAATGAATCAGTTTGGTGTAGAAGTATCTGTGGTAGAAATGATGCCAAACATCCTGCCATCTTTAGATAGAGAGGTTAGCAATGTCATAAAATCTGAAGCACGAAAAAAGGGAATAAAAGTTTACACATCTTCAAAAGTTGAGAAAATCTTTGACGAAGAAAATGGTGGAAGCATAGTAACAATTTCTAAAAATAACGAAACGAAGTGCATATATGCTGACAAAGTATTTATTTCCATTGGAAGAAAGCTAAATACGGATGTTGGTCCCATTTCAGAGCTTTTAGAATTCGACGGAAAAGCTATCAAAGTTGATGAATACTTAAGGACAAATGTGGATAATGTCTATGCCATTGGCGATGTGACGAATAAAATGATGTTAGCACATGTTGCATCAGCACAAGGTGAGGCGGCAGTTGACAATATCTTTGGAGGTAATGTTGCTCTGGACTATACGAAAATACCAGCAGCTGTGTTTACAGAGCCAGAGATAGGGTATTTTGGGTATACAGAAGAAGAAGCAAGAGAGAAGTTTAAGAACATAAAAGTCGGCAAATTTTATTTTGCAGCAAATGGCAGGGCGAAAACATATGGTGAGACCAAAGGTTTTGTTAAAATAATTGCTGATGAAAATGATGAAATCGTAGGAGCGTGGGTAGTAGGAAGCGATGCATCTGAAATTGCTCAGATAATATCTACTTCACGTCAAAGTGGTGCAAACGCAGAAGAATTGAAAAAAGCAATTTATACACATCCTACAAGAAGTGAAACTATAATGGAGGCAGTAAAAGACATTTTTAAAGAATCGATTCACAAAGTGTAATTTAGCTTTTAAAGCTCTTGTGGAGCTTTTTGAATAAAAAATAAAAGGAGGAGTTTGAAAATGGCAATAGAAACTTTTAAGGCGGTTTCAAGAAAATTACCAGAAGGGTTAGCTGTTGAAAGTGAAGTAAGAGGATTTAAAATGCTTTTAGATGAGCCAAAAGAATTAGGTGGCACAAATAAAGGCATGAATCCTGTAGAGGCTTTGCTTTGTGCTTTAGGCTCATGTCAGACTATTGTAGCGGCAGCTTTTGCAAAAGCAAAAGGTATAAATCTACAAGATTTTTGGGTTGAATTGGAAGGGGACATTGATTTAGACGGATTCATGGGCAAGTCTGACGTAAGACCAGGCTTTCAAGAAATAAGATTTAAGATGCATGTTAAAACAGATGCTTCAAAAGAGAAAGTAGAAGAATTTGCAAAGTTTATAGAGAAAACATGCCCTGTAGGAGATTCATTAGCAAATCCCGTAAAATTAGTTTTATCTGATGTTGTTGTTGAATAAGGTGATAAAAGCCAATGTTTTCATACATTGGCTTTTACTATTGGATTTCTTGCTGCTTTTACTTCATCAAGCCTTCTTACGGGTGTATTATGAGGTGCAGTTTTTAGAATTTCAGGATTTTCATCTGCTTCTTTTGCAATTGCCTTCATAGCTTCTATGAATTCATCTAGTGTCTCTTTGCTTTCAGTTTCCGTTGGTTCAATCATAAGTGCACTGTCAATGATGAGAGGAAAGTAGATGGTAGGTGGATGAAATCCGTAGTCTATCAACCGCTTTGCCACATCTAGTGTTGTGACATCATTTGTTTTGTTTTTGAGGCCGCTGAAGACAAATTCATGTTTGCATATCGAATCAAATGGAAGCTCATAATATTCTTTAAGCTTTTCTTTAACATAGTTTGCATTTAAAACTGCCAAACTGCTAGCAGCTTTAAGTCCGTCTGCTCCCATAGATAGAATGTATGCATATGCCTTTACCATGACATTGAAATTTCCATAAAAACTTCTCACTTTTCCTATTGTATGTGGCAAATCATGCTTTAAATAGTACATATCGTCATTTTTTTCAACTATTGGTACAGGCAGAAAATCTGCAAGTTTGCCTTTGACGCCAACTGGACCGCTTCCAGGTCCGCCACCTCCATGTGGTGTTGCAAATGTCTTGTGCAAGTTTATATGGACCACATCAAATCCCATATCACCTGGTCTTGTTATTCCCATATTGGCATTCATATTGGCACCATCATAGTAAAGAAGGCCACCAGCATCGTGGATTAACTTTGATATTTCCAGTATGTTTTTTTCAAACAACCCTAGCGTATTTGGATTTGTAAGCATTAATCCAGCTACGTCATCGTCAAGAACCGATTTTAATGCGTCAATATCTATAAGCCCATCATTTCCAGATTTTATCTCTACTACATCAAATCCGGCTGTTGCAGCACTTGCTGGGTTTGTGCCATGTGCAGAGTCAGGTACGATCATCTTTTTCCTATTGTATTCACCGATGTCTTCAAAGTATGCTTTAATTATCATCATTCCAGTAAGTTCTCCATGGGCACCAGCAGCGGGTTGAAGCGAAATTCCGTCCATTCCAGTTATCTCTTTTAGCATTTCTTGAAGATCGTACATAAGCTTTAAAGCACCTTGGACAGTATTTTCGCTTTGCAGTGGATGTATGTTTGTAAATTCTTTGAAGTTTGCAATATCTTCATTTACTTTTGGGTTGTACTTCATTGTACATGATCCTAATGGATAGAATCCCTTATCAACGCTGTAATTTTTATATGAAAGATTTGTGTAGTGCCTTATAAGTTCGACTTCGCTGACTTCTGGAAGATTTAATTCTGTATGGCGAAGAAGTTCGTCTGGAATTACATCTTCCAACTGTATATCTTCAACATCTAATGGGGGAAGGTTGTATGCTGTATGTCCTACTTTAGATACTTCAAAAATAAGCTTATCATAGCTCATCAACTACACCTCCCATAATACTTACAAGTTTGTCGATTTCTGCCTTTGTCCTTTTCTCAGTTACGCAAAGAAGCGCTGCATTTTTATACTTTTTGTAGTCTTTCTCCAGATTGTACCCGCCAATAATGCCATTATTTAAAAGAACATTGTTTATATCATCTACGCTTTTACCATTGCATACAATTGCAAATTCCATGAAAAATGGCTTATTAAATAGCATCTTGTATTTATTTGTTTTTATCAATTGGTTATATGCATAATGAGATTTTTTAAAGCACTGCAGTGCAACTTCTTTAATGCCTTTTTTCCCAAGAGCCGTCATGTATATAGCGGCAGTCAATGCATTTAGTGAGTGGTTTGTACATATATTTGAAGTCGCTTTTTCTCTTCTTATGTGTTGTTCCCTTGCTTGAAGCGTCAGTACATATCCTCTTTTGCCGTCAACATCATTTGTTTCACCGATGATCCTTCCAGGCAATTTGCGTATAAGTTTTTTTGTTGTCGCCATAAAACCAAGATGAGGTCCGCCAAAATTGAGACTATTTCCAAGAGGCTGACCATCGCCGACTGCTATATCAGCGCCGATTTCTCCTGGAGTCTTTAAGATTGACAGAGATATTGGTTCCACGTACATTATAAGAAGTGAACCATTTTCATGAACCATTTTTTCAATATCTTCAAGGTCTTCTATTATGCCAAAGAAATTCGGATTTTGAACTATAAATGCTGCTGTGTCTCTATCCAAAGATGATTTTAGAAGCTCTAAATTTACTGTTCCATCTAAGTCGTCGATTTCAACAAGCTCAATATTACTGAACCTCATGTATGTATGAAGTACTTTTTTTACTTCAGGATTAAGTGACGATGATATAAGGACTTTTTTCCGATTTGTTGCATTAGAAGCCATTTTTGCTGCTTCACTTAAAGCAGTGGCTCCATCGTACATAGATGCATTTGATACATCCATTCCAGTAAGATTACAAATCATTGTCTGATATTCAAATATCGCTTGCAAAGTCCCTTGACTTATTTCAGGTTGATATGGAGTGTACGCTGTATAAAACTCTGGCTTTGATACTACATGTTTAACGACAGATGGAATAAAGTGATCATAAACACCTGCTCCTAAAAAGCATGTAAGTTCATCTGTGGTTTTTATCTCTTTTGATATTTCATTCATGTGATTTAACAGTTCTGGTTCGGATAAAGGACCTTTTAAGTTTAGATTTTTATTTAAGCGAATGCTTTCTGGTATATCTACAAATAGATCTTCTATCGATTTAGCATTCACAGATTTAAGCATTTCCATCTGCTCATCGTTTGATGATGGAATGTATTGGTGCATGATATCACTCCTTTTGAGGATGATTTAATTTGACTATTTACAAAAATCGCTGTATTCTTCAGGCGACATCAGTTCATCTAGCTCACTGGGATCATTCATCTCTACGCATATCATCCAATTTTCGTATGGGTCGCTGTTTAAAAGTGATGGATCGTCTGCAACAGATTGGTTAACCTCGATAACCTTGCCACTTATGGGACAATAGACATCAGATGCGGCTTTTACAGATTCTACGGTGCCAAGTGTATCTCCTGCATTTAGAATTGTGTCAACATCAGGAAGCTCTGCATAAACTATGTCACCTAAGGAGTGTTGAGCATAATCTGTTATTCCTACATATGCTTTGTCACCTTCAACTTTTACCCATTCATGATTCTTTGAATAATAAAGACCCTCTTGAATTCTCATAATAACAACCTCCTATTTTTTGTAATTTTTCTTATAAAAGTTTTTGCTTGTTACGATAGCTTTTAAAGGTTTATTTCTTATTATTATACTTATTTCATTGCCAATGTTGGCAAATTTGCTGCTTATTAAGGCCATTCCAATATTTTTCTTCAAAGTAGGCGATAAATATCCAGTTGTTACATATCCGATTTTTTCACCTTGTGCGCATACATCATAGCCATGGCGTGGTATTCCGTTTTCTATCATTTCAAAACCTACTATCTTTCTTTTTAGTCCATCTTGCTTTTGCTTAAAAAGAGCATCTCTACCTATAAAATCTTTCTCAAATTTTACAAAAGAACCTAATCCAGCTTCCAATGGGGTTATCTCATCAGAAAGTTCATTACCGTAAAGGGGAAGACCTGCTTCAAACCTTAATGTATCTCTTGCACCTAAACCAGCAGGTTTAATTCCAAATTCTTCTCCAACAGCCAAGATTTTTTCCCACATTGATTGAGCATAATCATTTCTCAAGAATATTTCAAAACCATCTTCGCCAGTATAACCTGTTCTTGAGATTAGGCAATTTACTCCAGCCAAATTGATTTTGTCAAAGTGGTAATATTTCATGTCATCTAAGTTGTACTCTGTCGTTTTTTGAAGTATTTCCTGCGCTTTAGGCCCCTGCAGCGCTAGTTCAGAAACCTCATTTGATATGTTTTTTACTGCAATATTGTAGCCGCTTTTGTTTTCAAATATCCAGTTGTAATCCTTATCTATGTTGCTAGCATTGACTACCAACATGTATTTTTCATTGGAAAATTTGTAAACAAGTAAGTCATCAACTGTGGTGCCGTTAGCATAGCACATAGGAGAATACATTGCCTGATTATCACTTATCTTTGCTATGTTATTTGAGATAATGTAGTTTATGAATTTTTCAGAGTCTTTGCCTTCTATTATTAATTCTCCCATATGTGACACATCAAAAAGTCCTGCACTTTTTCTGACTGCTTCATGCTCTTTTAGTATGCTTTCATACTGTACAGGCATTGCAAAACCTGCAAAATCTATCATTTTTGCCCCGTATTTCAGGTGTGTTTCGTAAAGAGGTGTTTTTTTTAGATTATTGTCCAAATAGCTCATTCCTTTCTATTTAAAAGTAGAAAACAAAAAAAGGAATATGAAGATAAGTGTCATCATATTCCTCTGTATCTAGACCTGAGAGTTTCTACACAAAGGTATTGCCCCATCGGTGCCAAATGGCTTTCCAGAGTCCCATCAAATAGCGATTAATTTGCCTGAGAGATTTTATGAGGCCATGACACACCTCATATTGCTCCTTCGGCCACCACTACAGGTGTCTCTCGCTATTTTCATTTGGATTTTAATTAATTTCTACTGCTACTATAATTATAGTGTAGTAACTTTATTAATTCAATATAGCGTAATGGAAATAAAATTGATTTACAAAAAATAAAACAAATGATATAATGTTCTAATAAAGAACAAAAATTATTTTTCCAGTCCTAACAACCAATTAGGGCTCACTTTAAGTATTTCAGATAAAGCAAGTAATTCAAAATCGGTAACGATGCGTTTTTGTTGCTCAATTTTAGAAATACTTGCTCTATCTATGTATACTGCCATTGTTTCTAGTTTTGCAGATAATTGTTGTTGGGTTAATTTGTTTTTTAGTCTTATAGCTTTTAAGCGAGGTCCAATAATATTTCGGTTATCATTGTCGAGTATTAATTTCATATTAATCACCTTTGTGCTTAATTAGAACATTTTAAGTGTACCTCAAAATTTACATTTATATGTTCTAATAAAGCACATAATTATTTTTGAAGGAGAATGAAAAATGGGCAAAATTACTAAATCTGAAGATATAATATGTATATTAATAAATCAGCAACGTAGCATTTGCTATAGCAATGTTGATAAAACTATTGCTGAAGAACATTTATCTAAATTACATATATTTGATTATTTTCCTTTTGATAATACTGTTAGCTATGAAATTAAATATTATAAAGTGACTGTTTATAAATTTAATTTGGACAAAATGAGGTACTACTTAGTCCTTATTAGACTACAAGATAATTTATATAAATATGCATATAGAGATTATTTAACAGGATTATATAACAGAAATTATTGGGAACAGTTGAAAATAAAAATATCGGAAACGAATTTACATAAACGCTTTTATTTAATTATCATTGATATTGACAATCTTAAGTTTGTTAATGATAATAAGGGCCATTTAGAAGGGGATAAGGTTATACAGATTGTTGGGCAGTCTATTAAGGAAAGTATACGAAAAGATGATATTGCAATAAGGTATGGAGGCGATGAGTTCTTTATATTGATTTCAAGCAATAAAATGCTTGTAGCTAAAATGGTAATAAATAGAATTAGAAAATGCATTAAAAAAAGATGCAAAACGGAGGATATTCGTATTGAAATAAGTGCAGGAACAGCATATTATAATTCTGCTTGCAAGCTGGAAAAGGTGATAATTATGGCGGATAAAAATATGTATAAGGAGAAAAATAGGAAAAAACTCAAGTAAAATATTTAGCAGAAGAAATAAGTGATTAGAAAAAGAAATAGAAAAGATTAAGGAAAATGCCACTTGTGAAGTTAATGATATAATGTTCTAATAAAGAATACAATGTTTTAAAGGAGAATGAAAAAAACAAAATATAATATGCGTATTCATTAATTTCTTATTTGCTTTATCCAAACTTATTTGAAATATGCCAGTATTCCGTTAAATATGGCTAATGCAATTTTGCTTTTATAATCAATATCCCTCAGATGTGCGTCATCTAATCTGCTGTTTTCAATACCGGGTATGACAGTAACTGTAGCGGCGTCTTTCCTTGTGCCATTATATTTTGTCGGATGCATGCCTAGGTTATCCAAGGGAGATTTTCTTTCTATGGATTTATTCAGCAATTCTGCAAGTTTTTTAGACTTTTCATTGTCTTTGTCATAGTAGACTTTAAAACCACTTTCGTTTTTTGTCGATATTTCTGTCGTTAGGTTAATAATCACATCACCTTTAAAATCACCATTCGATATATTTTCGCTATAATTAATCATTGAAATTAATACATCTGCTTCTAATAGAGTAAGTAATTCTTTTGTTTTTTTTGAAATATCCATCATTGGTATATGGGATGAAAGATTCGTTGGACTTTTAGTTGTCTTTTTATATACAGGATTTAGGATTATCTTTTTTCCTTTAAGAATATTTTTTAAAGGTGATTTATCAACAAAAAAGTTTAATTTTGCTGGAATTCCGTCTATAGATTCTATTTCATAACTTGTTTCCATTAATAAATCAATTTTAACTTCTACATTATTGTCATTGGAGCTTATGAAGATTTTATTGATTATCCCATCGTCAATTGCATAAGAACCACTTGGCATATTAAGTAAAACATCGTGAAATCTTATTTTATAATTTTTGCCTTCTTTTTTTATTTCATATTCCGGAATGACAGAAGAAAAATCAAAACCTATTAAGCTTTTGTTGTCTTTAATACAAGGATTGCCAGCTTTTGTATCAAGTCTTACATTAGTTAATACATTAATCAAATAAAAAATCTCCTTTCTCTTATATTATTGACATAAATTTGATATAAATGTGATATAATTATTGTGTACAACCTTAATATATCACAAAATCAAAAAAATGGAAGTAAATTTTATGGGGGTTATATTAATTGACGTACGGCAAGATTCCAATAAGAACCCATATTATAACGAAAGATGACAATATAGTAGATGTCGTCTCAAAGTATACGAGAAATATTGCTGAAGAAGGAGATCTCATAGCTATCGCAGAAAGTGTTGTAGCTATAACACAGGGAAGAGCATACCTTCCGGAAGAGATAAAGGTAGGATTATTAGCTAGGATTTTTTGTAGATTTACAGGTAGAAATGGCAGTTTGACTTCGCCGCAGGCGATGCAATGTGCGATTAATGAGGTGGGACGGTTTAGAATTTTTGTAGCTTCATTGATAAGTGCAATAGGAAAGGTATTTAAAAAGAAAGGGCTTTTTTTCAAAATAGCAGGAAGAAAAGTAGCTCTTATTGATGATGTTGCCGGAACAATGGCCCCATACCACAGATACATAGTGTTAGGACCTGCCGATCCTGATTTAGTGTGCAATGAGATAAAAGAAAAGACAGGTGTCGATGCTGTCATAATTGATGCTAATGACTTGCACTGTGCTGATTGCATTGGTGCATCGAAAGGCGTCTCAAAATCGTATGCTGAAAAGCTGTTTTTAGACAATCCATCAGGAAATTCTGAGCAGCAGACGCCGATTGTTGTAATTAAATCGTATAAAGAGCAGAAACTTGAAAGCTTAAACGATGTAAGAAGCGAAAAAGAATTGCATGAGATTTTGCAAAATTAATTAAGATATGTAATAAAGATTAATAATATATCAACTATAGTAAATCTTTTTGTGAGCAAGTATAGATGCATTTTTCTATAGTTGATTTTTTTTATTTTGTGCAATTAAGCATTCATGCAATAAATCGAGATTAATAAACAAAATATATAATAGATATCGATGGAATGAAAATGTATAGCTTTAATTGAGCTTTATATGGCTAAATTAAAGCTTTAATCTGTCAATTAATAATGTTATACTGGAGAAAAATGTATGAGGTGATTTTTATTCCGTTATGAAGTTTAATGCGAAATTTATTATAGAGAGAATTATTAACTATAAGGAGGTGTGAAACCTGTTTAATACAGGTTTGCTGCTTTGAAGATTGATGATATATTTAGATTGACAGAAGATGAACTATTTAGTGAACTGAATACATCTATAAAGGGTCTTTCTACAGATGAAGTAAATGAGCGACTTCAGAAATATGGATACAATGAAATAAAAGAAGTCAAAAAATCATCAATGCTGTCTAGGTTTATAGCAAATTTTACTCATTTATTGGCAATACTCCTTTGGATAGCCAGCATACTTTCTTTTATTGGAGGAATGCCGCAGCTAGGATGGGCAATAATACTTGTCATAATCGTAAATGCTTTATTCAGCTTTTGGCAGGAATTTAAAGCAGAGCAGGCTACAGAAAGCCTTAAAAAGATGTTGCCATCGTACGTGAAAGTGATAAGAAATGGTCGTCAGGAGCAAATTTTAGCACGGGAGTTAGTACCTGGAGATCTTATATACCTTGAAGAAGGCGATCACGTGCCGGCTGATGCTAGGCTTATAGAGGCTTTTGAAATGCGGACTATTAATGCTGCATTGACTGGAGAATCTGAGCCTGTTAGAAGAACATCTGATGTAGTTTTAGATGAAGATGTCTCACTGTTGCAGTCACCAAATATAGTGTTTATGGGAACAAATGTAGCATCAGGTTCTGGAACGGCAGTAGTTTATGCAACAGGCATGAATACGCAATTTGGCAAAATTGCCTCTTTAACGCAGACAATAAGTGTAGAACAGAGCCCGCTTCAAAAACAGTTGACGAGAGTTGCAAAGGTTATTGCACTTTTATCTCTTGTGATGGGGGTATTCTTTTTCCTCCTGGGCTTGTTTATGGGAAGGTCCTTAGTCGATACATTTATGTTTGCAATAGGCATTATTACTGCTAATGTGCCTGAAGGATTGCTGCCGACAGTGACATTAGCGCTTGCCATGGGTGTACAGCGAATGGCTAAAAGACATGCGCTTGTAAAAAAACTTTCCAGTGTTGAAACGTTGGGGGGAGCGACAGTCATCTGTACAGATAAGACAGGTACGCTGACGCAAAATGAAATGACAGTCAGAGAAATCTGGACCCCAGTTGCATTTTACAATGTAAGCGGTGTTGGATACGAGCCGAAAGGCGACTTTTATGTGGATGACAAAAAGATAGACAGCAAAAATCTTCCTAATGAGTTGTCATTGCTATTAAAAATAGGTTTGCTATGCAACAACAGCCGGTTAGTTAGGCCTACGGATGAGAACCCATCTTGGAGTATAATTGGTGACCCAACCGAAGGTTCATTAGTGGTACTGGCGGAGAAAGCAGGATTTACATTAGAAGAAATGTTGAGGGAATATCCAAGAATATCTCAACTTCCGTTTGATTCCAGGCGGAAAAGGATGACTTCTATTCATAAGTATGGAAAAGAAATCTACGTATTTACTAAAGGTGCACCAAAAGAAACGCTTTCAGTTTGCAATTACATTTTAAGCGACGATGGTGTTAAAAAACTAGAACAGTCGGATATTGACAACATAGTTAAACAGAATGACAAATTTGCTGAATCCGGGCTTAGAGTACTTGCAATGGCATATAAAATAATGGATAATGAGAATAAAGAATATACAGTAGAAGATACAGAAACTGACTTAATCTTTGTCGGATTAGTAGCCATGATGGATCCACCGAGGCCTGAAGTTGAATTGGCTGTTAAACAGGCTCATAAAGCTGGCATAAAGATTATCATGATAACGGGTGACTACGGATTAACAGCAGAATCTATTGCTAGGAGAATTGGCATAGTAAAAGGACCTAGACCAAGGATAATAACTGGCAATGAACTTGATAAAATGTCAGATGAAGATTTGAAGAAAGAATTGAAGAATAAAGAAATCATATTTGCCAGAGTTGCTCCAGAGCACAAAATGAAAGTTGTTGCTGCATTAAAAGAAATGGGTGAAGTTGTTGCTGTTACTGGTGACGGTGTTAATGACTCACCTGCATTGAAAAGGGCTGACATAGGTATTGCAATGGGTAAATCAGGTACTGATGTTGCAAGGGAAGTTGCAACAATGGTCTTGACAGATGACAATTTTGCTAGCATAGTTAATGCTATTGAAGAAGGCAGAGCGGTTTACGACAACGTAAGGAAATTTATAACATACATTTTTGCGCATTTGACACCAGAGGCTATACCTTATATACTGTTTTCTCTATTTAATATTCCTGTCCCAATAACGGTAATGCAGATATTAGCAATAGATTTAGGAACGGAGACGCTGCCGGCTCTTGCACTTGGAGTTGAGCCGCCTGAACCGGGTGTTATGGATAGGCCACCTAGATCACCTAAAGAAAAATTATTAAACTTGTCCCTATTCCTAAGAGGGTATGTTTTACTAGGAATAATTAGCTCGATAGCAGTTCTATCAGGCTATTTTTGGGTTTTATTAAGCGGAGGTTGGCACTGGGGCGAGACGCTTCCACTGACAGATCCACTGGCGAGAAAAGCTGCTACAATGAGCTTCTTAGGGATAGTTATTATGCAGGTGGCTAATGTGTTTGCCTGCCGCACTGAAGTTGCTTCTATGTTTAGCGTCAGTTTCTTTAAAAATAGATTATTAAATATTGGCGTAATATTTGAAATAGTACTAACTGCATTGCTTATATATGTTCCGTTTTTGCAGAAAATATTTGACACCTATCCTGTTTCATTAAAGCACTGGCTGTTTTACGTAGCATTTATGCCGATACTTATTGGGGCAGAGGAGATCAGAAAATATATCTTGCGCAAAAAAATTGCATTAAATGAAAAGGAGGTGAAAGGCTCTATATGAGCCTGATTTATGAATATAATTGTTGCAGGATGCGGCAGGCTTGGTGCTGAGTTAGCTCAGATATTAGATTCTGACGGTAATCATGTTGCTGTTATAGATAGAGACAAAGATGCTTTTAAAAGATTGAAGTCGTCTTTTAAAGGTGAATTCATAGAGGGGATTGCATTTGACAAAGCTACTTTAATAAAAGCTGGCATTGAACATGCTGATGCTGTTGCTTCTACTACTAATGGCGATAATACTAATATTGTTACAGCTTTGATTGCAAAAAAGAAATTTAAAGTTCCAACGATAGTAGCCAGGATATACGATCCTATTCGAGCGGAAATATACAGAAAAATGGGTATAAATACGGTTTCACCTACTTTGTGGGGCGCAAATAAGATAAAAGATTTGATATGTCATCCTGATCTTTTTAGAGTATCGTCGTTTGGAAGTGGTGAAGTAGAAATAATTGAAACGGAAGCGACAGCATTCTTGGATGGCCGCCATGTAAGAGATATAGCTATACCATCTGAAATAAATGTTGTAAGTATAGTCAGAGACGGCATAGCACTTATACCAACGCATAGCACGACTTTTAAAAAAGGCGATAAAATATTTATAGCTTTAACAGCTTTCGGGAAGACAAAGATAAAACAAATGCTTATGTCGTAGAGATTTTAATAGGAGGTGAAAGAACCTGACGGGAACAATGCAATAAAGTTTCCAAATAGCAGGTTACGATATGTCGATAATGATTGTTGGTGCTGGACGATTAGGTTCATACCTAGCTCAATTGATGCAGGAAAGAAATGAGAAAGTCGTTGTTGTTGAAAAAGATGAGTCGAGAATTGAAAAACTTAAAAGAGAATTAAAGTGCAATATTGTAGTTGGGGATGGCTGTAATTCAGATACATTAAAAAAGGCAGGGATTATCGGTACTGAGATAGTTGTTGCAGCAACTGGTCATGATGAAGATAATCTCATAATATGCCAGCTTGCTAAGTATGAGTTTGGCGTATCAAGGGTGGTATCCAGGATAAATAATCCCAAAAATGAGTGGCTTTTTACAAGGGATATGGGCATTGATGCAGCCGTCAGCAGTGCCAGAATTATTGCAAAATTAATTGAAGAAGAGACAGAAATCAGCGGGCTTACGACTGTAATGAATCTTGCAGAGGGAAAAATATCCATTGTCAGAAGCATGGTGGAGAAAGATTCAAAAGCTGCAAATAAGATGATTAAAGATTTGATGCTTCCCGGTAACTGTGTGATAATGTCGATAGTCAGAAGTAATAAAGTTTTGTTGCCAAATGGCAGTACGTATATTTTGCCTGGCGATGAGGTTTTAAGCGTTGTTAGCGATGAGAGCAAGGAAAAACTGAAAGATTTGTTTGATGTGCAATAAAAATAAAATTAAGGTTGATAGCACTTATTTGCTATTGACCTTTTTTGTTTTTGTATGCTGACTGGTCATTAAAAATTTTAAATAATTTATAAAAAACATGGAGGAATTTTCTTATATTTGTAGAAATAATACTTTAATAAATTATATTAATTAAATATTAAGGGAGATGGTCTAATTGAATTCCTATCTATTTCTAATCTATGGAGTTGTTATTATTGCAGCTCTTGCCATCATTGGTTTTATTAGGTTTATTTTTACGCAAGATAAAGGTGACGAGAAGATGCAGCAGATCTCAGACTCCATAAAAGAAGGCGCAATGGCTTTTCTAAACAGGCAATATAAAACGATAACAGTGCTGGCTTTGATTGTTGCAGTTTTAATCATAATATCAAATTATTACGGTCATCAATCAGAAGGAGCAGGTGCTGCTATTAGCTATGCATGGCATGTAGGATTGGCCTTTATATCAGGGGCTTTGTGCTCAGCTATATCAGGCTACATAGGCATGTACATGGCAGTTAATTCAAATGTTAGGGCAGCAAGTGGTGCAAGAAAAGGTCTTAATAAAGCATTACAGATTGCTTTAAGAGGAGGAGCAGTGACAGGCCTTGCAGTGACTGCGTTGTCTCTGTTTGGTGTTGCTACATTGTTCTTTGCATACGGTGGAGCATCAGGTCAGCAAGAATTGGTAAAAAATGCTCCATCTTTAATAGTGGGATTTGGATTTGGTGCTTCATTTGTAGCATTGTTTGCACAGCTAGGCGGTGGTATTTATACAAAAGCTGCTGATGTAGGTGCAGACCTTGTCGGCAAGGTAGAAGCAGGCATTCCAGAGGACGACCCAAGAAATCCCGCAGTAATCGCTGATTTGGTTGGCGATAACGTTGGAGACTGTGCCGGAAGAGGAGCTGACCTTTTCGAGTCAACAGCCGCTGAAAATATAGGTGCAATGATATTGGGTGTAGGCTTGTATCCTGTCTTTGGATTAAAGGGAATACTGTTTCCACTAGTGGCTCGTGCTATCGGTATTATTGCTTCAATTATTGGAATTGTATTCGTAAACACAAAAGATGAATCAAAAGATCCTATGATAGCTTTAAACAAAGGATATTTTATTACGACAATAGTAAATCTAATCGTTCTCTTCTTTGCAGTAAAGGTTATGCTTTCAGGGCATTTGTCAAATGGTTCTGAAGTCAACTACTTACTTCTTTACGGTTCAGCAGTTGCAGGCATATTATTAAGTTACGTGTTTGTATTTTTGACAAATTACTACACTTCTATGAGTAAAAGACCAGTTCAAGAAATTGCAAAAGCTTCAACAACAGGTGCTGCTACAAATATAATCACAGGTATTTCTGTAGGTATGGAGTCTCCGGCACTTCCTGTACTGTTTATTTCAGCAGCAATAATTATTGCATATAGGTTTGGTCAGCTTGCACTTCCTAATATAGCCACGGCAGGCTTCTACGGTACTGCTATAGCTACAATGGGAATGTTATCTACAACTGCTTATATATTAGCAATGGATACATTTGGACCTATCACTGACAATGCTGGTGGAATCACTGAAATGTCCGAAGCTCCTGAGTCAGTTAGGCTTGTGACAGATAGACTTGATGCATGTGGAAATACGACAAAAGCTTTGACAAAAGGATATGCAGTAGGATCTGCAGCTTTAGCTACTTTCTTGCTTTTCTCTGCATACCTTGATGAAGTAAAGAAAATATTAGGCAAACCTATCGATTCTTGGTTTGCTGTAGATATAGGTAAACCTGAGGTTTTCATAGGAGCATTTATAGGAGCTATGATAGTATTTCTCTTCAGCTCTACAGCTATAAGAGCTGTTGGCAAAGCAGCCCAGTACGTCATACTGGAGGTAAGAAGGCAATTTAAAGAGAATCCAGGCATAATGGAAGGCACATCAAAGCCAGACTATGCAAAAACAGTAGACATTGTTACAAAAGGCGCATTGAAAGAGATGGTTATTCCAGGACTTATAGTCGTTGTTGCGCCGATACTAGTTGGAATCATACTTGGCAAAGAATCTGCAGCAGCGTTTTTGATGGTTGGCACTATTTCAGGCGTAATAATGGCGTTGTTCTTGAATAACGGCGGCGGTGCTTGGGATAATGCTAAAAAATATATTGAATTAGGTAATTACGGTGGCAAAAAGTCTGAAGCCCATAAAGCAGGAGTTGTAGGTGATACAGTAGGTGATCCATTTAAAGATACAGCAGGTCCTTCCTTGCACGTTTTGATAAAACTTATAAGCACTATCACGTTGGTATTTGCATCTTTGTTTAGATAAAAATTGCAAATATATTGCAAGTTTTAAGGTGGAGTTTAAATGCTCCACCTTTTTATGTTGTACTAATCAATTAAGCTGGAGATGAATGTGGAAATGTTTTTTTATATTTGTATTGACGTACCTATATAACAATGATATACTATATATTGATGCTGCGATATTTATATACACAATATATAGAGTTAAAATTAAAAAATTTCAGATATGTATGCTTATTTAATTAAATGGGTAAATACGGTGCAGCTTTCATTTAGGGATTATTTTTACAAAAGATAATATAATGGAGGGTTTAAATTGGAAAACATTATGAAGGTTATAAAGAGAAATGGTATGGAAGAAGAATTCAACAAGGAAAAGATAATTAATGCAGTCTATAAAGCGTTTAAAGCAGTTGATGAAGGAGAATACCATGAAGCTATGTCGATAGCGGATGAAGTTACAAAGTACATAGAAGAAAATTTTGATGGACATGCAAATGTAGAACAGATTCAGGACATAGTTGAGCAGTTTTTGATTAGAGATGGCTTTGCAAAAGCAGCAAAAGCATATATCTTGTACAGAAAGCAGCATCAAGATATGAGAGAATTTAAAAACATGTTTATGGATATTGAAAAGATGGTTGATGAATACATAGGGAAATTGGACTGGAGAGTAAATGAAAACAGCAACATGAGTTACTCGCTTCAAGGGTTAAATAATCATATAGCAAGCACGATTACAGCAAATTACTGGTTGAATAAGATATATCCAAAAGAAGTGAGAGACGCACACGTAAATGGTGATTTGCATATCCACGATTTAAGCCTTTTATCAGTGTACTGCTGCGGATGGGATTTGAAAGATTTACTTATTTCGGGTTTTACAGGTGTAGAGGGAAAAGTTCAAAGTAAGCCACCTAAGCATTTTAGATCAGCATTAGGTCAAATTGTCAACTTTTTCTATACGCTTCAAGGTGAAGCGGCAGGTGCACAAGCATTTTCTAATTTTGATACTTATTTAGCTCCATTTATATATTACGATAAGTTATCGTATAAAGAAGTCAAACAGTCTTTGCAGGAATTCATATTCAACATAAATGTTCCAACAAGAGTAGGATTTCAAACTCCATTTACAAATATAACGATGGATCTCGTCGTTCCTGATATATTGGCTGATGAGCCTGTAATAATAGGCGGTAAGCCTATGAATAGGACATACAAAGAATTTCAAAAAGAGATGGATATGTTAAATATGGCCTTTGCAGAAGTTATGATGGAAGGTGACGCAAATGGCAGAATATTTACTTTTCCTATACCAACGTACAATATTACAAAAGATTTCGACTGGGAAAGTCCTGTTATAGATAAAATTATGGAGATGACTGCAAAGTACGGCCTTCCCTATTTCAGCAATTTTGTCAACAGCGATCTAAACCCAGAAGATGCCCGCTCGATGTGTTGCCGGTTAAGGCTTGATAACAGAGAGCTGAGAAAGCGGGGTGGCGGACTTTTTGGTGCTAATCCTCTTACAGGATCAATAGGTGTTGTAACGATAAACATGCCTAGAATTGGATTTTTATCAAAGACAAAAGATGAATTTTTCAAAAGATTAGAAAAACAGATGGACACAGCAAGAAAAAGCTTAGAGATAAAGAGAAAAGTACTGGAGAAAATGACTGAAATGGGTTTATATCCATACTCTAAGTTCTATTTAAGAGATATAAAAAAGAGGTTTGGTTCTTATTGGCAAAACCATTTTAATACAATAGGGCTAATTGGCATGAATGAAGCACTTCTGAATTTCATGGGTGTTGGCATAACAAGCGATGAAGGAAGAAATTTTGCGCTTGAAGTATTGGATTTTATGCGGCATAAACTGGAAGAATATCAGCTAGAATCAAATTATCTCTACAACTTGGAAGCATCACCAGCAGAAGGCGCATCATACAGACTGGCTAAGAAAGACAAAGAATTATACAAAGACATAATAACTGCAGGAGATGATGTGCCGTATTACACAAATTCTACACAGCTTCCTGTCGACTTTACCGAGGACATATTTACGGCTCTTGATTTGCAGGACGAACTGCAGACAAAATACACAGGTGGGACTGTATTTCACGGCTTTTTAGGTGAAAGCATAAGCGATCCAAGTACTTGCAAAGAATTAGTAAAGAAGATAGCATACAACTATAGGCTTCCTTATTATACCATTACGCCCACATTCTCAATATGTGACAACCACGGTTATATATCTGGAGAACATTTTACTTGTCCGCAATGTGGTAAAGAGTGCGAAGTTTATAGCAGAGTTGTCGGCTACTATAGGCCACTTCAAAACTGGAATGAAGGCAAGAAAAAGGAATTTGCAGACAGGAAGGAATTTGTAATATGATGTATGATTACATGCCGGTGTCGTTGGCAGATTATCCTGGAAAGGTTGCGTCTACTGTTTTTATAAGTGGATGCAACTTTACCTGTCCTTATTGTCACAACAGCCAATTAATTAATTTGCAGAAATCTATAAAAAGTGAAGAAGAATTTACAGATTATCTAAAGAAAAGAAAAAATCTCATAGATGGCGTCTGCATAACAGGCGGAGAGCCTACACTTTGGAAAGACTTGAAAAACTTCATTAAAACAATAAAAGATTTAGGATTCAGCGTTAAGTTGGACACGAACGGCTCAAGGCCTAATGTCATAGAAGATTTATTGAAGGATAATATTTTGGACTACATTGCTATGGATGTAAAAGCGCCTAGAAATAAATATGGATTATTCATAAAAAACAATGAAGATATAGAGAGAATTTTAAAAAGCATTAATTTAATTAAAAACTCTGGAATAGACTATGAATTCAGGACGACTGTAAATGAAAAATTGCTTTCTACAGATGATTTTTTATCTATAGCAAATATGATTTCTGGCTGTAAAAGATATGTTTTACAAAGGTACAAATACTCAGAAGGCGTATTAAATAAAGATTTGTGCGGCAAAGGTCAATGCGACATTGAATATTTGATTAAGATAAAGGAAGCAATAAAGGACGAAATCGAAGAAATACTGATAAGATAACATTGATTAAAAGGAGATCATCTCCTTTTTTTATTTCATATAGGAAAGTACAGTTTTACATTAATTTGGTACTTTCCGTAAAATGTGAAACAAAAAAGTTTCGTCTGATTATCCCTTGAAGTGTGAATGTCAATAGAAATTTGAGCCACATGCTAATGAATTTTTGAACCACTTTTGCTATTGAAAAAGTGATCCATGTGCTAATGAATTTTTGAGCCATTACTAAAGGACTTTTCCCATGGTTGATACGTGTTCTTTTAAAAATAATTACTAAAATCGGTATTTGCAAAGTGACCATCTGAGCGGATAATAATCTACTCTATTTGCGAATTATCACGCCTGAAAGATTCTCCATTCATATTTAATACATGTGAACGGAAGGTTAGACGATCTACTAATGCTGCAACCATAGTAGTATTCTCAAACATTTCTGTCCATCTTGAAAATTCAAGGTTCGTAGATACTATTACACTTCCTTTTTCACTACGATCCGAAATTATCCTGAATAATAAATCAGCTTGGTTCCTATTAAAACATAGATATGATAGTTCATCTAGAATTAACAGGTCCACTTTTTCTAGCTGTTTTTCAAGTTTTAGAAGCTTTTTGTACTCTTGTGCTTCTGTAAGTTCTGTTACAAGATTTGCAACGGTATAGAATTTTACGTTATGCCCCTCTTTACAAGCCTTTAGCCCTAAGCCTATTGAAATATGAGTTTTGCCTGTGCCAGTGTTTCCTATCATAATGACATTTTGACGCTTGGATATAAATTCACATGTGGCAAGTTCCCATATAAAGGCTTGTTCGACGTATTTGAGTCTGGTATAATCAAATTCGTCAAGGGTTTTCAGGTAAGGAAATCCCGCTTTGTGTATGCGACGCTTTTGCTGATTTTCTTGCCTGGAAGCTACTTCTTTTTTCATTAATTCTATGAGAAATTCCTCATATCCCATATTGCTATCCATGCGTTTAATAATACTTGTGTATTGTGCAAAAGTAGGCAGTTTCAGCTGTTTGGCATAAAGTTTTATTGTTTCTTTAGCTACATTTATTTCACTCATTGTGCCACCCCGTATTGTCTATCGTATATACTTAAATCAACTTCTTCTACATTTACTGTGTCTATAATTTTTTGTGTACTTTTTTCTGGTATGCTGTGCTTTATTAGATAACTGCGGATTAAATCTACAGTAGGTGTAACACCTGCTGGAATTTGCTTTTTTATCTCTAGAAGCTTGTCTGAACCGTAGTCTACACAAAGTCTCAGAACTTTTACCATGTCTTTTGCTCCACCCGGAAGTGTTTGTCCCCACTCTAATAATTCTTGTTTTACATGGTCCTTTACGGGCTTCGCATTGAATACAGCTCTGGGTTTTCGTTCTAATAGATCTATGTAATGTTCTAGTTTGTAAGTTGTTTTGTTGGAACCATAGCTTCTGTTATGTTTAGCAATTTCCTGTCCACGATAAAAGATGGTTAATATATTCCCATATGCTTTGATACTGACATTTTTGCCTACATATTTTACTGGTACTGAATAATTGTTTCTATCAAAGCGCACTGTTGAATACTCGTCTACACTGACTGATATGCTTTTGCTCGAATCAAATACATATTTAGGAAGTGAGTATAATAATGATTTGTCTATTTCATACATTTGGCCGACTGTCTGTTCATGGCCGCGTATCTGATGGGAACGGTATTTCAAACAGTTTGTCATAAGAATCTGATTTAATTCATCAATATCCTTTACTCTTGGGACAGGAACTAAAATGTTGCGTCTTACCCAGCCTACCAGATTTTCTACCAATCCCTTTTCATTTCCTTTGCTTGGATTGCAGAATTCCATTTTAAATGCATAATGTGCACTCAATGCTTGATAACGGGCTTGAGGCTTGGCATGAGTTCCAAAACCTTCCTTTACTGCAACTCTCGCATTGTCAAAGATTAGTTTGTGTGGCACACCACCAAAATGTTCAAATGCTTTTACATTGCCTTCTAAAAATGATTCTTCATTTTGGCGATAAAATGCCATTACAAAAATATCACAACTATAGCAGAGTCGCATACAGAAAAGATTTATAGAAACTTTTTTGTTGTCAAGGTACACAGTAGCTTCACCCCAATCTACTTGTGCTGCTTCTCCAGGGTCGAATTGAAGTGGGATGAATGCTTTTGGCATCTCATCTTTAAGTTGTTGTACAGCCAATCTTACTGTGGATTCTCCACCTTTAAACCCTTTTTCTTCTACTAGACGATGATATATTCTTCTGGCTGTATGTCGTTGTTTTTTTATTCCTTCTGCTTCATCTTCTTTAATGCACTGTCTGATAAAGTCCATAACATCAGGAGTTAAGACATCAGGCTCACGGGAATATTCTTTTCTCTCCCAAGGAACATTGTCACCTTTGCAGTATTTTCTTACAGTATTCCTTGAAATTTTTAATTCCCTTGCTATAGCCCTTTGAGACATTTGATGTACTGTATACATTTCTCTAATCTTTTGGTATAAATTCACGTTGATAATCACACCTTCCAACCTCCTGTAAAATTTATCTTGTATAATAAATTTTACAGGTTTTTTATGAAAAGTGGATCACTTTTTCGTTAGCACAGAGCCACTTTTTGGCTCACTTTTATATTAGCATATACATTCGAAGAGGGTTTTGATTTATTGACTTTTTTATTTTAGAAAAAATGATAAATTGGTGTATAATCTTTATAGATGCGAAAGTTAAAAAAGTAAAGTTACAAAAGTGTGATTTACTTTGCATTTTTAAATGATGTATTGAAATAACGTTAAAGAAATCGTTATTAAATTATGATTCATAAGGAATTTTCTCTTAAAAAATATTGAGAGAAAATCCTTTGAATACATTTAAAATAATTTTCATAGGGGGATGAAATTATGGATAAGAATTTGTTAGGCACTAATATCGTCACACAGATAGGCATAATAGTAAAGGACATTGAAGAAGCATCACAGACTTATGCGGATTTTTTTGGAGTTGAGAAGCCTAAGTGGAATTGGACAGATGGCTACGAGAAGTCACATGCTGAATTTAATGGCAAACCATCTGATGCCCGTGCAAAGCTTGCTTTTTTTGACATGGGTCAGCTTCAAATAGAGCTTATTGAGCCAGATGAAAACATAAGCACTTGGAGAGAGTTTTTGGATACACATGGGGAAGGTGTACATCACATAGCGTTTCAAGTAAAAGACATGGATGAAAAGATAAAAGCATTAGAGAAAAATGGAATGATTTTAGTTCAAAAAGGTGATTACGAAGGCGGAAGATATGCTTACATAGATACTTTTTCAAAGCTAAAGGTAATCACAGAGCTACTTGAGAATTTCTAAATGGCGTTGCCAAGGAGGCTTCAATATGAACATATTGATAACGGGTGCTAACAGAGGACTTGGAAGACACTTAGTCGAAAAGGCACTTTTAAATAATCATAAAGTATATGCAGGTGTTCGAAAAATCAATGATGTTGCATCCGAATTAAAAGATTTAAAGGATAGATATGAAAAAAAGATGAACTTAATTGAATTGGATGTAAGTGATGAAGAATCTATAAAAAGAGCAGCTATACATGTAAGCAAAGAAGAGGACTCTTTAGATGTTATAGTAAACAATGCAGGTATATTAAAAGGAAGAGGAAAAGAAATAGAAGATTTAGATTATACTGATTTAGAAGATACACTTAAAATCAACTTGATGGGTCCAATGATGGTTGTAAAATATTTCCTGCCGTTATTAAAAAAGGGCAGAGATAAGGTGATAATTAATATATCCTCGGAAGCTGGAAGTTTTGCAAATGCTTATGGTGGTGATTATCCGTATGCTGTATCAAAAGCAGCGTTAAATTTCTTTACGGCACAGCTAAAAGATGCCATGAAGGACTACAAAGGGAGAGTTTACGCCGTACATCCTGGATGGATGAAGACAGACATGGGCGGAACATCGGCTCCATTAAGTCCTGAGATTTCTGCAGAAGGAATCATGAAGATTATAGAAGGAGACATTAAAGTTGATGACAACCAGTTTTTTATAGATTTTAAAGGACAACCGATGAAATTATAAAAAAGGGATGATATTGTGAAAGAGATAGTTGCGATTTTAGGTGATTTCTACCACAATGAGGAAATTATAAAAAGATCTCTATATAGAGCTATAAATAATCTTGGCAGTGTAAATCTTAGATTTATAGACATTGATGAGTTACAAAAGGAATTAGAATCAAAACCTGATTGTATAGTATTATTTAAAGAAAATAGATTAAATCCGCAATCGGAGAGTGTTGACCTCTGGATGACAGAAGAGATAGAGAAGAAAATAGTAAACTACGTAAAAGACGGCGGAAGCTGGCTTGCATGGCATTCTGGTCTATCATCGTATTCGGAAGATGGAGAATATAATAAAATGCTAAAGGGATATTTTTTACATCATCCTGAAAAAAACGATGTTGTACAGTACGCACCGCAAAAAGATATGCTAGGGGAATTTGAAAGTGCCATCGAGCCATTTGAGTTTGTTGATGAACATTATTTTGTCAAATGCGAAGAAAATGATACAAATGTATTTTTGCGTTCCCTCTCTAAAGACGGACAATCCATAGCAGGATGGTATCATCACTTTGGGAAAGGCAAAGTATGCTGCTTGACTCCTGCCCACAGGGAAGATGGACTGTTAAACGAGTCGTTTTTGAAGACGTTACATGAATGCGTAAATTGGTGTATAAAATAGTAAATACTTTTAAATGAAAAGGCAAGATAGGCTGTGCTAGATAATAGCCAGTCTATCTTTTAATTTTTTTGTATTTTGCACGATAAATACGATACGATTTCTACAAATCAAATTTTAAAATCGTATTGACACTAAATAAAAGTTACATTATACTTAAATTAAGCAAAAAATAAAGTACAAATAAAACAAATATAGGTGATAAATGTGAAAAAAGTAACCTTACAAGATATTGCTGAAGTTATAGGCGTATCGAAAAATACTGTATCCAAAGCACTGAGAGGTGCTGAAGGTGTAAGTGCAGAAATGAGAAGCAGGATATTGGAGACGGCAATGAAGATGGGATACAAAAAGATAAAAAACCTTCCTACTAAAATCATAAATGTAACTATACTTTGCAGAGAAGATTTTCTCGTAGAATCTACTTTTTGGTCCAATGTCCTGTATGGCATTGAAAGTGCCGCCAGAAACAATAATTTAAAATTAAGCATTACAGGCATTGATGTAGAAGGTGAAGAAAATTTAAGTATTCCCCAGACGATAACGAAAGAGACTACAAATGGAATCATAATAGTAGGTACTTTAAACGATGAGTTTATAAAAAAGATAAAAGCAACAAAAATACCATTTGTTGTTGTAGACCATTACAGCAATGCAATTGATTGTGATTATATAAATACGGCAAATGAAAACGGAGTATATAAAGCAGTAAAATATCTTTACGACAATGGACACAGAAAGATAGGATTCATAGGCAATAATGAGTGGGCCTTCAGTTTCAGACAGAGGTATTACTCATATGTAAGAAGTATGGAAGAGCTGGGAATGTATGTTGACAGCGACTATGTGTGGCTTGACATAAACTTAAAGGGTGCTGAATTCTTTAGAGATCCAGAATATTTTAAAAGAAAAATTTCTATAACTGAAGATTTCCCTACAGGATGGATTTGTGCCAATGATAAAATTGCATTAGCATTTATGAGAAGCTTGGAAGATATGGGTGTAAAAGTACCTGAGGAAGTTTCGGTTGTAGGATTTGACAACATTGAAATGAGTGCCTATTCTCATCCCAGTCTTACGACAATAGATATACCTAAAAGCTCACTAGGAGAAAAAGCTGTCAATCAGCTTTTGTACAGGATGAATAATCCTGAAAAACCCTACGAAGATATAAAACTATATACGCAGCTTGTTATTCGCAGTTCAGTTAAAGAGATAATTTAGAGATTTATAATTCGCAGGAGGTGGTAAACGAGGCTTAAAATTTATTTTGGCGTTAAATTTTAGGTGAGGGGACGTGTCAAATGGAGAAAATAGTACAGGAAATGTATAAAGAGTTGAAGGATAGAATTTTTCCCTTTTGGAGCAAATTGAAAGACGAAAAAAATGGCGGTTTTTACGGATATGTTGACTATGACTTAAATATTGACAATAAAGCCTTGAAAGGTTCAATATTGAATTCCAGAATATTGTGGTTTTTTTCAGCATTTTACTGTTTAGATAAAGAAGAAAAAGCACTTGAACTGGCGCATCATGCTTATAAATTTTTAAGAGATAATATCTTAGATAAAGAAAATAAAGGCCTCTATTGGATGGTAGATTATAAAGGAGAACCTGCGGATACCAGAAAGCATACGTACAGTCAGGCTTTTGGAATATACGGATTGGCTCAATACTATAAAACGACAGGCAATGAGGAAGCCCTAAATATTGCAATCGATTTATTTAACATCATTGAAAGAAATTGCAGAGATGAAAATGGATATTTGGAGGAATTTGATCGCAATTGGAATCTTAAAGAGAATTACGAACTTAGTGAACATGGAGTAATATCCAGCCGAACAATGAATACGCATCTTCACATATTGGAAGCCTACACATTGCTTTATGATATTTGGAAGAATAGTAATCTTAAAAAAAGCATAATCTACCTTCTCAATCTCTTCAAAGATAAAATATACAGTGAAGATGGAAAATATCTAAAAGTATTTTTCGACGACAATTGGGACACTACCATTGATATAAAATCATATGGACACGACATAGAAGCAAGCTGGCTTTTAGATAGAGCTGTGGATGTATTAGGTGATGAAGGAATAAAAGATACAACAAAAAAATACACTATGGAAATTGCTGAAAACATATTAAATAATATATATTCACCAGATGGCATAGCAAATGAGACTGTTGAAGGTAAAACTGACTTATCAAGAGTATGGTGGGTTCAAGCAGAATCTGTAGTGGGGTTTTTTAACGCATATCAAAAGACAAATGATGTTAGATTCATAGAAGCTTCAAAGAACATCTGGGAATATATAAAAAGATATGTGATCGACAAAAGAGATGGAGGAGAATGGTACTGGAAGGTTGATGAAAATGGGAAACCATTTGAAATGCCTATAGTGGAGCCGTGGAAGTGTCCTTATCACAACAGCAGGATGTGCATTGAGATTATAGAGAGGGTGAAAAATAATGAAGTTTCAGGATAGATATGAAATAGAATTGCGAAAGTATGAGGATCTGATAAACAGAAAGAATGAGAAGACCGAAGACTACAACGGCATATTTGACAGGTACAAATATCCTGTATTGACGAGGGAGCATACACCGCTATTTTGGAGATACGACCTTGATGAGAGGACTAATCCTTACTTTATGGAAAGGCTTGGAATAAATGCTGTATTTAATCCTGGTGCGATAGAATTAGATGGAAAGTTTTATCTTGTTGCTCGTGTTGAAGGATACGACAGGAAATCGTTTTTTGCTGTTGCAGAAAGCGACAGCGGCATAGACGGGTTTAAATTCTGGGATTACCCTGTAGAATTTGATGATTTATATCCTGAAGAAACGAATGTATACGATATGAGGCTTACAAAGCACGAAGATGGATGGATTTATGGCGTCTTCTGCTCTGAAAGTAAGGATCCAAATGCCCCTCCAGGTGACTTATCTTCCGCTATTGCCAGTGCAGGAATAGTTCGCACAAAGGATCTTAAAAAATGGGAAAGGCTTCCTAATCTTAAGACGAAATCACCACAGCAGAGGAATGTTGTCTTGCATCCTGAGTTTGTAAATGGAAAATACGCATTTTATACAAGACCTCAAGATGATTTCATAGAAGCTGGAAGCGGCAGTGGGATTTGTTTTGGGCTTTGTGATGACATAGAAAATCCGGTTATAGATGAAGAAAAACTTGTAAGCCCAAGAGTTTATCATACTATTACGGAAGTGAAAAATGGTGCGGGATGTGTTCCGATAAAAACAGAAAAGGGATGGATACACATAGCACACGGTGTTAGAAATACTGCAGCAAGATTGAGATATGTTATATACTTATTTGTAACAGATCTAAATGACCCAAGTAAAGTCATAGCAGCTCCAGGAGGGTATTTGATTGCTCCGAGAGGCGAAGAGAGAGTTGGTGATGTATCAAATGTAGTATTTACTAATGGTGTAATCGCAAGAGATAATGGTGATGTTTACATCTACTATGCATCATCAGATACCAGAATCCATGTTGCAACTACGACTGTGGACAGACTTCTCGATTATGCTTTTAACACACCACCGGACGCTCTAAGATCTCTAGATTGCGTAAAGCAGAGAAAAGAGCTTATTAAGAAAAATCTCGAGTTAAATATAAGATAGAAAGCTTTATTCAATAAATAATAGGAGTTGAATTTGATGAAAAAATATGGATTTAATTTTCAGTGGATATATGTATGGGATGAAGGCAAATCACCTTTAAAACCTGACTTGAAAGCTTTGGATTTTTTAGTGGAGATGGGCTTTAATTTCACAAGGATACCGACAGATTATAGATTTTGGATAAAAAATTTTGATTATTTTAAACCTGATGAAAGCGTTTTTGAATATATAGATTTGTACTTGGAAGAGTGTAAAAAGAGAAATATACATATGTGTTTAAATATACACAGGGGACCTGGATACTGCATTAACCGCAATGACATAGAGAGGGACAATTTGTGGCTTGACAGGGTTGCTCAAGATGGATTTGTATATCAATGGCAGGTATTTGCTAAAAGGTACAAAGGAGTGTCAAACAAATACCTAAGCTTTGACCTTTTAAATGAACCGCCGGATATAGGGCAGTACGGCATGACCCGCGAGATACACTCATCATTAATTAGACGCACTGTTGAGGCAATACGCGAAATTGATCCTGAAAGAGAAATAGTCATAGACGGTTTAGGCGGTGGAAATATAGCGATGCCGGAATTAGCTGATATTGGCGTGATACACAGCGGGAGAGGATATCAACCAATGGCTCTTACACATTATGAAGCAACCTGGTGGAATGGTTACAAGGGATTGCCAGTGCCTACATATCCAGATCTTGTTTGGGACGGGAAGGTGTGGAATAAAGATACCATAAGAGAATACTACAAGCCATGGCGAGATGTGGAAGAAAAAGGCGTTGAGGTGCATATAGGTGAATTTGGATGCTTCAATAAAACACCAAATGATGTTGCTTTAAGATGGTTTAAGGATCTCTTAAGTTTGTACAAAGAATTTAAATGGGGCTATTCCCTCTGGAACTTTAAAGGGCCATTTGGAATCATTGAACATGGCCGTGATGGTGCCAAATATGAAGATTACCATGGATACAAAGTTGATAGAGAGCTTTTAGATCTTCTTATAGAGAATAGAGTTTAAGATAAAGCATAAAGCCGGTTAAGTATGAGCCGGCTTTTTTGTGCTTGTTAAACTTCTTTAAATGGTTACTTGAATTACTTTAATTATAAACTTAATATTAGATGTATATTTCTAAAATTAGCTAAGTAATCGTTATTTATATAATTATGCTATTTGATTCAAGTAAAATCATGATAAATTCAAGTAAAAATTGCTTGAAAGTTATATAAGCATAACGTATAATTAAATTACAAGAAATAATTACACCGAGGTGTTTAGATTGCCGGCAATCAAGAAGAAAAAGGTTACAATGAAAGATATAGCAGAGAAATTAAATATATCTGTCAATGCGGTATCAATAGCGTTAAATGATAAAGTGGGAGTTAGTGAAGAAACTAGAAACTTGGTTTTAAAGACTGCTGATGAAATGGGGTATTTTGACGAGAATCCATCATTTATCATTAAAAATCACTTTAAAAATATTTGTCTCATGATTGAGGAGCGAAATTTTCGCGATACTCATTTTTACACAAAGGTAATACTGGGAATAGAAAATGAAGCTAGAAAGAATAATTTCGATATTTTAGTCAATTTTATGAATAAAGACGATTTTCAAATTCCTAAAAGCGTGCAAAGCAGAAAAGTGTCGGGTATATTGGTTGTTGGCACGATAAAAGACGAACACTTAAAAATGCTTTTAGATTATGGCATACCGATAGTTCAAGTTGATCACACATCATTTTTAATAAATACTGATGCAGTTTTGACCCAGAATATACCTGGCTCTTATATGGCGACAAAATATCTTATTGATAAAGGACATACGCAGATAGGATTTTTTGGCGAGATAGATTTTTCTCTAAGCTTTAAAGAGAGGTGGCTTGGCTTTAATGAAGCTATGAGAGCTTCAGGACTCAATATTGACCCTATATTAAATGTAAATCCGGGATACTGTGTAATCGGCAGTGTTGAAAAATATGTTTTAAGCAAAAACTATAAAGAAGTTGCAAATATTATTTCAAAGATGGACAAGCTGCCGACTGCATGGGTATGTTCAAACGACAGCGCTGCTATAACGCTATACAATGCATTAAACATTTTAGGATTGAAAGTACCCGATGATATTTCAGTTGTAGGTTTTGACGATATTGATATATGCAAAATCGTTAATCCGCCATTGACGACAATAAAAGTGAACAAAGAACTTATGGGAGTTAAAGCTATTCAAAAACTCTTGTGGAGGATGAATAATATTAAAGAACCGTATGACCATATAAGAATGGAAGTTAAATTGATAGAAAGAGAATCTGTAAAGGAATTGAAATAGAGTTTTAATAAATTTATGTAAACGTGCTTATCTCGTAAACAATAAATAAAAATAGGAGGTAGCGATCATTATGAGAAAAAGAATATCAATTTTGATATCGGTTTTGATGATTTTATCAATACTTGTGAGTGGATGCTCCAGCAGTTCAAAGAAGCAAAATACTGCTTCAAACAATACAACCAAAAAGGTGACGATTAAATTAGCTACATGGGCTGGCGCAGACGAGGCAAAACAACTGCAATCAATCATTGATAAATTAAATGCTAGTTCTAAAGACTATGTCATAGTACAAAATTCAAATCCTGCTGACTATGATACGAGGCTTACAACTCAGCTTTCTGCAGGTAGTGGACCTGATTTGTTTTGGGTATCTGCACAGAGGGCAACACAACTTGCAGCGCAGGGTGCATTGCTTGATATAACGGATTATTTATCAAAATCCAGTAATAAAGCTGCAAATGTATCTGATTATTACGAAAATTCATTAACACCATTTAAATACCAAAACAAAATATATGGCCTGCCGTGGGCAGAAAACCCAGTAGTACTATATATTAATAAAGACTTATTTGACAAAGCTAAAATTCCATATCCTGATGGTACTTGGAATTGGGATAAGTTTTTAAGCGTCGCTCAACAATTGACAGTTGATGCAAATGGTAAACATCCAGGAGAAGCTGGGTTTGATAAGAACAACATCAAACAATGGGGCTTTACATTAAATGGATGGCCACCAGTTCAAATGTTTGTATGGCAAAATAACGGCGAAGTTATAACACCAGATTTCAAAAGTTCACCAATAGATACTCCTGAAGCAAAAAAGGCATTTGAGTTTTATTCTGAATTGATAAACAGTCCTGCAGTTCCTTCACAGCAGACGATTAAGGATCAGGGCTTTGATACAATGTTTAAGAACCAAGAAGTTGCTATGTTTATGGGAGGAGCTGCTGACAGCCTAGAAACACAGGTTAAGTTTAACTGTGGTGTTTATGAAGTTCCATCAGGTCCTACAGGTAAAAAGGTTACTTTTGGAGATTTGTACGGAATGGCAATAAACGCAAAGACAAAGAATCCAGATGCAGCGTTTAAAGCGTTTATTGACTTGACAAATGCTATTCAAGAATGGAAAGTGGTGCCTCCACTAAAATCAGAAGTAAATGTTGATGCACTTAAAAAATTGCATCCAGACAGAAGCACAGAGACATTAGATAATATTGTAAAATCAATGTCTTATGCTGAAGGTTTCAGATACTTTGTAAATTATCCAGACTGGGATAATATATTCTGGAATCAACTTATGGATCCTATTATAAATAACAAGGCAAATCCTGATAGTCTCATACCTCAAGTAAAACCGCAGTTAGACAATGTTTTAAAACAGTATAGCAGTAGCAAATAAAATTGAAAGGAGGCATGTCCTCCTTTCAAGGAGATAAGCACGTTTATTTTAGATTAAAACAAGAATTTTATATATTCCTTTTAAAAGGAGGAATTTTAATGGAACAGTATATTGGGACTACAGAACGATGGCTTTTGACACCTGTAGTTCTTATGTTTCTTGCATTGATAATATATTTTTTGCTTAGAAAGATAGGGTGGAAAGAAAGGGCTGCTACTGGTTTTGCTTTGATATCTCCATGGCTTATAGGTTTTATTATTTTCACAGCATTTCCACTTATTTATTCTTTGTATTTGAGCTTTACAAATTACAGTTTATTTGGAACACCTAAATGGATTGGGCTTAAAAACTATATATATATTTTTACTAGCGATTATGAATTTTGGCCGTCAGTAAGACTTACTTTGCTATATGCAGTATTTACAGTGCCAATTGGTGTTATAGGGTCATTATTGATTGCTATGTTGTTAAATAATCGAATAAAGGGAATAGGTGTTTTTAGGACTATTTATTATTTACCTGCCGTTATGCCTGATGTTGCTGTTGCATTAATATGGAGATGGCTTTTCAATAGTCAATCAGGTCTTATTAATTACGCTCTTTCACCATTTCTTAAGTTATTTCACATTGGGAAAATAGACTGGTTTGGCGATCCAAAATACGTTTTATGGGCGTTTATAATAATGAGCATATGGGGCATATTTGGAACAAACACAGTGGTTTTTCTAGCTGGACTTCAGGGAGTTCCTAGAAGCCTTTATGAAGTTGCTGATTTAGACGGTGCAAGTCCGTGGATAAAATTTTGGAATATAACCATTCCTCAGATATCACCGGTAATACTTTTGCAGGTAGTAATGGGAATTATTAGTGCATTGCAGATATTTACTGTGGCTATGTTTGTAAGGCCTACAACTGGTGCGGGAATATTTATGAATCAATTGATCTACAATAGAGGTTTTACACAGTTACACATGGGGCAAGCATCGGCAATTGCATGGGTATTGTTTTTAATCATTTTAGCATTTACGCTTTTAGTCTTTAAATCTACACCCGCTTGGGTACATTATGAAGGGGAAATTAAGAGGTAATTAAGGAGATGTTAAACTATGGTGGATATATTACATGGATATAGACAATCAAATAGAATTCGCAATGTCACCAAGAAAATCATTTTGTATGTTATTCTTTCAGCAATAGCCATAGTGATTTTGATGCCCTTCTTTTGGATGTTATCAACAGCATTGAAATCTAATGCAGATATATTTGCTTGGCCGCCAGATTTCTTTCCAAAGCCTGCATTATGGGGAAATTTTGAAAAAGCATGGCATGCGATGCCATTTAATATTTACCTTATAAATAGTATTTTTATAGTTGTTTTGGGAATGGTAGCTGAAATAACCAGCGAAACTTTGGTTGCGTATGGATTCGCAAGATTTAAATTTCCCGGTAGAGATTTGATATTTTTTATACTTTTAAGCACAATGATGCTGCCATTTCATGTGACATTGATACCAACTTATTTGATATGGCAAAAATTGGGGCTAGTTGGTCAATTTGATCCTTTGGTAATAAGGGCGTGGACAGCGTGGGGACCATTTTATATATTTTTATTGAGACAGTTTTTAATGGGTATACCAGTAGAATTGGATGAGGCAGCTGAAATTGACGGAGCAACGCCATTGCAAACTTTTGTTCATGTAATTTTGCCTCAGATTAAACCAGCTCTTCTTGCAATTTGCATATTTGCTTTTAGAGGATATTGGAACGACTTCTTAGGTCCTGTTCTTTACCTCAATGATATGAATAAATACACGATGACGCTTGGAATGTACTTCTTCATGGGTGGTGTAAATGAACAGCCAAGTTGGAACTATTTGATGGCTATGTCAATTGTAATAGCTCTGCCAATGTTAATATTATTCTTTATTGCACAGCGCTATTTCATAGAAGGTATCACATTTACTGGCTTGAAAGAATAATTATGTTTAATGAATTATAGCAAGAATTGAAGGAGAGGACAAGAGAATGGATACAACAACAAATTCTATATTCGACAAATTTGTAATTGGTGCTAATTACTGGCCAAGAAATTACGGTGTTGATATGTGGAAGCAGTGGGACAAAGATGAGATCAAAAAGGAGTTTAAAGAGGCAAAGTCATTAGGATTAGATGTATTGAGAATAAATCTCTTGTGGGAAGATTTTCAGCCGCATCCTGACATAATATCGGAAGACGCGATTAAGAAATTTGATGAACTTATTGGAATATGCCACGATGTTGACATAAAAATTGTCCCTACGTTTTTCGTAGGTCACATGAGCGGAGAAAATTTCGACATTCCGTGGAGAAATGGTAAAAGCATATACAATGATCCTTTTATGCTGAGACATGAGATTAAACTGGTAAGATTTTTTGCACAAAGGTATAAAGACGAAAGCTCCATTTTATTCTGGGATCTTTCTAATGAGCCAGATAACTACGTAAAAGCAGAGTCCAATCATGATGCATGGCTTTGGAATTACGTTTTGTCAAGCGAGATAAAAAAGCACGACAAAAATCATCCTGTGACGTTAGGGATACATCAGGCGTCTCTTCTTTCAGACAATAAATTTTGCCCAGAAGATATGGGTGAAGGCAATGACTTCTTATGTATGCATGCGTATCCTATTTACACAGATACATGCATTGACCCTGTAAATTCTATAAGGAGCACTTACATTGCACCTTTTGCATCAAAGCTTACAAAGGCCCTTGGAGGCAAAGATGTACTGTTTGAAGAATTTGGCGCAACGACACTTATGATGTCTGAAGAAATAGAGGGGAAATATTATAAAACAGTTTTATACAGCCTATTTGCAAATGAATCATTAGGTGCATTGGCATGGTGCTTTGGAGATTTTTCAGTTGGCAATAATCCGCCGTACAATACGACGCCTTTTGAAACGCATTTTGGGATAACATCATCTGATGGGGAACCAAAGCTAGCAGGACTTGAAATAAAAGCTTTTTCAGAATTTATAAACAGATTTGAATACAAAGAGTTAATTCCAAAAGAATGCGATGCTGCTATTGTTATCCCAGATAAATATTATAGTGCATTATTTGTAGGAAGTGATTATACACCTGAAAGGCATTTTAGAATACTTTTAAATAGTTTCATACTTGCGAAAGAAGCTGGCATAGATGTAGAGATGGTAAAAGCTTCTGAGAAGGATTTTAGCAAATACAAGATGTTGATAATTCCATCTGCATATAGGAAGGGTCACCTTAATCACGACCAGTGGATGAGAATAATGGATTATGTAAAAAGTGGTGGTACATTGTATGCGTCATACGATGGAATCTCCGTTGATGGATTTGATGAACTTTTTGGCATTGAAACACAGTATTCAATGGTGCCGAAGGATAATACAGCTTCAATTTATATAGAAGACAGAAAGATTAAGTTAAATTACAGCACACTTAAATTTAATAAGCGTCTTATCGCAAAACCTACGACATGCAGTGTGATTGGATACGACAATGAAGAAAATCCCGCAGTAGTCATAAATAAATTCGGTAAAGGCAATGCAGTCCTTGTGACGTATCCTGTTGAACTTTATTTAAGCTACATGCCGGACGTATATAAAGACGATAAAACTTATGAAATATACAAATTGGCAAAAGAATTATCAAATATAAAGCCGAAGATAGAAGTAGGATCGCCATTTGTAGAGGTTAAAGAATTTAAGTATAAAGGTAAAGAACTTGTAATATTTATCAATCATGAAGATATTGATGTAAAGATTGATGTAAATATTTCTGGAAAAATAAAAGATTTAACAAGCAATAAAGAATTTGATTTGGATAATTTCGTTATAAAAGCTGATGATGCAGTTGCATTTTTGATGTAGAAGGGGGTATTATAATGTTTAGGCTAAGGAGGCTTACAGATAAACCAATATTGTCGCCTGTTAAAGAGCATGAATGGGAAAGAAAAGCTGTGTTTAATGCCGCATCAATATATGAAGATCACAAGTTTCACCTTTTTTACAGGGCTTCTAACAATGGATTTGTGTTAAACACAGAGAAGCCAGAAGAAAAGCATAAATTTGTGTCATCAATAGGCTATGCGGTAAGCAGTGATGGCATCAATTTTGAGAGATTTGATAAACCTATTATGGTGGGTGAAACGGAGCAGGAAGAATGGGGTGTTGAAGATCCTAGAATAACAAAAATTGATGATAAATATTACATGCTTTATACAGGCTTTGGAGGCAAAGACTGGAATAATTTTAGAATATGTATGGCTACATCATATGATTTAAAAAGATGGGAAGGTCATAGGGTGGTCCTTGATGAACCTAATAAAGATGCAGCACTTCTGCCTGAAAAAATAAATGGGAAGTATGTCATGTTTCACAGAAGAGAACCAGATATTTGGATAGCATATTCAGATGATCTGGTAAATTGGACTGATCACAAAATAATAATGACACCTATTTCTGGCACTTGGGAATCAAAGAAGATTGGCATAGCAGGACCTCCTATAAAGAGAGAAGATGGGTGGTTTCTCATTTATCACGGTGTAGATAAAAATAATGTGTACAGATTAGGTGCAGCGCTTCTGGATTTAAATGATCCGTCGAAAGTAGTAGCAAGGCAGAAAGAACCAATTTTAGAGCCAGAGATGGAGTGGGAAAAAGATGGCCTTGTTCCAAATGTAGTGTTTAGCTGCGGCGCAGTAGAGGTAGACGATATGTACTATGTTTATTACGGTGGTGCTGATACACATATAGGAGTCGCAGTAGTGGAAAAAAATAAAATATCATTTTAAGGAGTGGATAAATTGATAAAGCTAAAGAGGCTAAGCGACAGACCGATTTTAGAACCAGTAAAAGAGCACGAATGGGAGAGAAAAGCAGTATTTAACTGTTCTGCCATATATGACAATGGGCTGTTCCACCTTATATACAGGGCAACTGACATAGGTCCACACGTGAAATATGGGAAATATATATCGAGGCTTGGCTATGCTGTAAGTAAAGATGGGATTAATTTTATGAGACTTGATAAGCCTGTATTAAGCAATGATGTTGAGCAAGAATTAAGGGGATGCGAAGATCCTAGGATAGTGAAAATAGATGATACATACTATATGATGTATACAGGCTTTGGAGATAGGACAGATGAGGACTACAGAATATGCCTTGCAACTTCAAAAAATTTAATAAACTGGGAGAGAAAAGGTGTTGTATTAGATGAACCTAACAAAGATGCTGCACTTTTTCCAGAAAAGATAAACGGCAATTATGTAATGTTTCACAGAAGGTATCCTGATATATGGATAGCATACTCCAGCGATTTACAAACATGGTTTGGACACAAATCAATAATAAAGCCTATCAAAGGAACTTGGGAAAGTTCAAGGGTAGGTGTGGCTGGGCCACCTATAAAGACTAAAGATGGCTGGTTTCTCATTTACCATGCTGCAGATGACGACAATGTCTATAGATTAGGTGCAGCACTTCTCGACATAAATGACCCATCAATAGTTTTGGCAAGGCAAGAAGAACCTATATTAGAGCCTGAACTTGAATGGGAAAAGAATGGCTTCATCTCTAACGTCGTATTTAGCTGCGGCAATGCAGTAAAAGGTGATGACATATACGTCTATTACGGTGGTGCAGATACTGTAATAGGTGTTGCATATCTAAATATGAATGACATAAAATTTGACTAATCATAACCCCTCACATCAAGAGAGTATATATGATGTGAGGGGTTTTTATAATTAATTGTAATAATTAATGTAATTAAGAAAATACAGAATTATTTTGAATATATCAAACGGTTGACATATTTATAAATGCGTGATATAATAAAGCCATAATAAAAATAAAAAGATAGGTAATTGTAAAACTATGAGATAAAAATTTACAGTAAGCAATTATCAGAGGAAGATATAGGAAAGATACAGAATACCAGAGAGTACATTTAATCAAGAAAGGTCTAAATTTTATTGGTGAACATTGAAAACAGAAAAAAACAGGCATGACAATTAGACCTCAATAATTATGCAAATGAGGTGGATGCTTAAGTTTAGCTGGCTGTTGAATTAAGCAGCTATAGACTTAACAGAACGA